>Ga0070665_100002119_pt1 | contig 22153 bp, 16 predicted proteins | sample KBSS13metaG_FD_65862 | JGI IMG/M metagenome (GOLD analysis project Ga0070665, IMG submission 65862) | Switchgrass rhizosphere microbial communities from Kellogg Biological Station, Michigan, USA - KBS S1-3 metaG | ecosystem: Host-associated > Plants > Roots > Rhizosphere > Soil ... | reverse complement strand
CGCGTGGAATGACACACGAACGTTTTGTTCGGACGTCTCCGTCGCGGGATGGCCGGCGCCCTCAGTTGTTCTTTTTGTGTCCTTCGCCAATGGCGAAGCGACGTTGTCTCACCTGCGCTATGAAGCCGCGCAAGCCCGGCGTGTCCGGCCCCCAATTCTTCGGCGATGACGTCTCTGGACCTGGTCTAGAAAAGGCGTTCAAAATCCTTGCGGCGAGTCTGTCTCCGGCTACCGACAGTCGCGTAGATCTCCGGTTCGTCGCAATTGAGCTACCTCCGTGATAGCGCGCCCTTCCGCATGGAACTCGCGATCGCCGACGGCTGCGCCCGCACGGCCGCTGTGACAGCGCGCCCGAACGAGTCAACACCGCAGGCGAAGAGGTCAAATGACGGGCCGCAGAACTCGTGCACGAATTCTGGAGCCGACGCAGGCAAGAACGAGCCACTGCGCCGGACACATTCACAGCCCAACTCGGCAAGACCAGCTCGCCGATATCACGCCTCAGTTTCCATGGCTGAGCGTGATTATCGTGATCGGCGCGGCTGATTTCTAGCGCAGTTTTCAGAGAAAACTGCGAGGCTTGGGGCGTGAGGCTTGGGAAAAAGGCTGGCGCAACACTAACCCGAAGCGCGAGCGAGGGTTCTTCGCGGTCGGTGGGGAAATACGAAGAACCCGCGGCTAGCGCCTAGCGGCTCAGGCAACACGCCAGCGAGGGTTCTTCGCCTTCGTCGATTTCTTTTTCACTCTGCGTTCTCTGCGTCCTCTGCGGTTAACCTTCTTTGTTCTTTCTTCGATAAACGAAGAGAATGAACCGCAGAGACGCAGAGGACGCAAAGAAGATCTCGCTGGACTGCTGGCTTGCTCGCGACAGTGACGTCCTGGCGTGGGGGTATCTCGCGCGATACGAAGAACCCTCGCTTGCGCATCGGGCTGGTGTGGGAGAATGAGGGACTAGAGGGCTCGGGCCGTGCCGCTGACGAAGAGTACGAACGCAAGCATGTAGGGTACGCACTCCGTGCGTACCAGAACCATGCGTTCCATTCCAGACACCGCGCGATGTCGCGCGCATTGTGGTACGCACGGAGTGCGTACCCTACGGATTACTCCCTGCCGCTGCTCGTTCTTTCCTCAAGTCCTCAAGTCCTCAATGCCTTCCTCCGAAGAACCCTCGCTCGCGCTTCGCGCTTAGTATCGCCGCCAACTACTCCATGCCGCCGAGTCGCTTGCGTAGGACTGCGTGGCGGTGGTTGAAGAATCGTCGAATGATGAACGCAACCAGCCGGCGGGCGACTCGCGGTTCGAAGACCAGCCGGTCGGTCAGCACGCAGCCGACGCTGGAGCGCGAGATGCGGCGTTCGTGCTGCCACTTGCGCATGCCGGTCATCGGCGATTGTTCGATGAAGCCGACCCGTTCGTCCCACGAAACGAACGTCAGGTCCGAATGCCCTGCCGGGATGAAGCCGAACAGGTAGAGCGGGCTGCGGAACAGCAACTCGCCCGGGACGATCTTGTGTTCGTTCAGATAACGCAGGCCGCGTGGCGATCCCATCCGGAACAGCGGCCGCATCTCGGCAAGCACGCCGTCCATCGATCGGATCCAGTCCCAGGCCTGGCCAGGCGTGACGGAGAGGGCAGATGTGAACTCAAGCCGGATCGGTTCCATGGTTGCACGTCTTGGGTGAGTCGCCGACCGCTAGCGCGATGGATTCGCGAGCGAACGGTCGTCGGATTCGCAGCGCAACAGCATTCAAGGCCGGAGCGGCGGCGCAGCTTCGCCGTCCTAAGCTGCTGAGCGTAGAAACCGCCGCGACGTTACAACACCCGCCGAAACCATTTTTCGCCCGGCCCCGTCTGCTCCCGCCTGAGCAAGGGACCGCGTGATGTTCGGTACTGGAGGGGGCGTTGCTGGCGAGCAGCCATTCCGTCTGTGAGGATTGGCCGCTTGTAGCGGATAGCGCGCTTGCCCCGAAAGCCACCTGCCGCCAATCAGTTCTTGCTGAAGTTCAACTGATCAGCCATCTTGCGGCCGAGCGGATTGGCCAGGAAGCGCTTGCGGCACTCTGGGCAGAGATCGAAGCGCAGCCGTTGGCAAACGTCCTCGTCGATGTTCTCGTTCGAAAGGTCGTCCATCTGGCCGATGATCTCGTCGAGATCTTCGAGATGATCGCAATCTTTTTCAGTCTGATCGAGCAACATCAGATCGACAGCAGCAAAGACCTCGAGCTTGACCACGTAACGGAGTTCGTCTTCGGGATCGAGTGGTCGCTTGCAGAGGTCACACGAGTAGTGAAGCATTGCTGATTCCCCGGGCTGGGCGGGAGGGAAAACGTTGGTCCAAGCGGATGGCGCCGTGAGCAGCGGTGAGCTGCTCGCAAACGGGTAGCACGTCTCGCGGTTCGAATCGCTGCGGGGCGATGGTGAAACGCGGTCCGACTGCTTTGGACTTGCTTGCGGTTGGTGGCGATGTGGAATTCGCCATTCCGCATAGGCAGGCGATCCAAAGCGGCCTGACAGAATTCATCCTAATGACAATCCAGATTGCGAAGCAAGCCGTATTCCAGGCTTTTTCTGCCTCATTTTTTCGAAGAAAAGATCGCACGCCGAGTGCTTGACAGCTACCGCAACGTGCGCTAATGCCGCATCGCCGAGCAGCGCAAGAAGCTGGCGAGAGACGGCGTTTTCTTGGCCATCACAGCGACCGATGGCGTGATTTCGACATGGATCTCGCACACCCCCCCGCGACGTCGAGCCGACGCGTGGCACGGACTGGCGAGACTAGGCGGTACATAACGGCGCGGATACAATAGGCTGTAACACATCGGATCGAATTGACAGCAAAGGACATCCGTAAATTACGCCCGTGGCCAACTGAACCCTTCCTGGGGCAATTCCTTGGCCAACTGCACTGCCTGACGACGCCCACTCACCTGTTGTGAATCATTCACCTGTTGGGGGAGAGACCGTATGTCGAACGCGGCGGCAAGCCCGTTGAGCGCTAGTGTCCTGGTTCTGAACCGCCTTTATTTGGCCGTGCATGTCATCAGCGTGCGTCGCGCCTTCGGTCTGCTATTCCGCGATCTAGCCGAGGTAATCCACGTCGAGCAAGGGCAGTACGCCAACTACAATTTTGTCAGTTGGTGCGAGATCAGCGAGCTGCGCTCGCAATTCAAAGAACCGCATGAAGACTGGATCCAGAGCGTCAATTTCGAGATCCAGGCTCCGCGCGTGATTCGGCTGTTGGGCTACGACCGGTTGCCCAAGCAGGCGATCCGCTTCAACCGCCGCAACATCTTTGCGCGGGACGGAAACCGCTGCCAATACTGCGGCCGCAAGTTCCCGACCAGCGAGTTGAGCCTCGACCACGTCAAACCGCGCAGCCGCGGCGGCGACGCGACCTGGGAGAACATTGTTTGCAGTTGCGTGAAGTGCAACGTCCGCAAAGGAGGTCGCACGCCACAAGAAGCCCACATGGCGCTGATCCGCCCACCGGTGAAACCAAAGCGCAGCCCACTACTGAGCATGAAGCTGGGCAACCCGAAGTACGAAAGCTGGAAGAGCTTTTTGGACAACGCGTACTGGTCGGTGGATTTGAAGTAAGCCTAGCGCGACCGCAGGACGAGATTTCGACAAACCAGATTCAAAGGGGCATCCTGTGCGACCGTTGCTTTTGCTCTGCCTGGGACTGTACGCACTGGCGGCGCCTGTCGTCGTCACGCTTTACATTATCCAGGAAGGGATCACGCGCCAGCAGCATATTGCCGGCGTCGATCGCCTGGCGAATGAACCCACTCGGGTACGGATCCGCGACGCAGACGGCGTGGAGCGGCAGACGACGCTCCGCTTCGTCGACAGCCATCTCGTGGGCGCCCACGCGCGAATGGGCAACGAGATCGAAGAGCACCTGGCGATCGTGCTGGCGCTGAACGTCCTATCGAGCGTGGTCATTCTCGTGATGGGGGTTGCGCTGTGGCGCACGATGCCGCCCACTGGCTGGCGCGTCGGAAGCTCCATTCGCTGGCTGGCAGAAAAAAGCCGCGGCGAACTGCCGCATGGCGGCTAGCGCCGCCGAGACTACCGCCGACGCGCATAGGAGATATCGCGATGCCAGCCCCGAACGGGGCGATAGTCAATAGCCAGGGACGTGAGTCCCTGGAACCCGGACGCGCGCGAATTCGTCGTCGAAGACCCAGCGGGGCGGAAGACTTCTTGTCGTCATACGACGTGAACGCGACTTTCGCCCCCTTGGGGCTTTGTCATTCGATTACTTCGCTTCGACCAGGGGCTCACGCCCCTGGCTATTGACTTTCGCCCCGTTGGGGCTTCATGGGCGCTCACCAACTTTTTTGCGACGCCCAATGTCTCCCTCAATCCTCATCCGCCGCCCCGTGATGCGGCCCTGGCGGGCAGCGAACGGATTCGGCCGCGGCTTCTCGGACGCGCATCGCCTCGCGGGCGGCGCGCTCTTGGCGTTCCGGGCTGTTTGGGCCGATCCAGCCTTTGTGGCGGAAGAAGAGCAGCATGCCGGCGGTCGACAAGCCCATCCAGAGCCAGACGAACGGGTAGCCGTACTTCCAGTGCAGCTCCGGCATGTTGTAGGGACTGGTCAAGTCGAAGTTCATGCCGTAGAGCCCGACGATCACGCTCAGCGGCATGAAGATCGTGGCGATGATCGTCAGGACCTTCATCACTTCGTTGAGCCGATTGCTGAGGCTGGATAGATACAGGTCCGTCAGATCGGCGTCGAGCTCGCGGTAGGTTTCGACGATGTCGATAATCTGCACCGTGTGGTCGTAGCAATCGCGCAAGTAGACGCGGGTTTCGGCATCGATCAAATCGTGCTGGTTGCGCGTCAGGCTGTTGATCACTTCGCGCAGGGGCCAGATGGCGCGGCGGAGTGTGCGCAGATTTCGTTTCACGCGGTGTGCGCGGGCCAGCATCGTCCGGTTCGGCCGATCGACGACTTCGTCTTCGAGCGCGTCGAGCCGCTCGCCGTATTCTTCGACGATCGGAAAATACGAGTCGACCAGGGCGTCGAGCAGCGCATAAGCCAGGTAGCCGGTTCCGGCCGAGCGGATGCGGCCCTGCTTGAGCCGCAGGTGTTGCCGGACTGGTTCGAACGCGTCGCCTGGATCTTCCAGAAACGTGACGACAAAGTTGTGCCCCAGAAACATGCTGACCTGTTCGGTCTCAAGCCGGCCCTCCATCCAGGCCATGTGGGCGACGATGAACAGGTAGTCATCGTACTGCTCGGCCTTGGGGCGCTGGTGCGTGTTGACGACGTCTTCCAGCGCCAGCGGATGCAGGTGAAATAGCTCGCCGATCGTCTTGATCGTCTCGGCGTCGCCCAGCCCTTCGACGTTCAACCAGGTGACCGGCGCCTTGGCGAGCAGGTCGCGAACCCGATGGCAGTCGGTGACGCGTTCCTCGACGAAATGATCGGGACCGTAGGAGATGACATGCACGATGGGCGCGCTGGCCGCTGGATCGGTGCGAATTGTGCCGGGCAGATCTCCCGGCTTCGACCGGCGCGAGAACCGCGATTTACGCCGCCGTCGATTGGTCCGTTTGCTCATGACGCCAGTTTGTGCTGGTGAGTCACCCGCGGCAAGACCCCGGCCACGTGCTCGACCGGTTTGGCCGCAATCGCACGTTGTGGAAACGATAGCTCGACGCCATGCTCGCGCATCAATTGTTCGATCCGCGTGTTCAACTCGTGCCGCAGCGTTTGATATTCGTCGAGGCCGGCGACATAGACGCGCAGCTCAAAATCAAATGGGCTGTCCGCAATCTGGTTGAAAATGGCCGTTGGTGGGGGCTCGCGCAGCACGCGCGGTTCTTCCTGGGCTACCTGCAGTAGTAGTGCATGGACGAGCGAAACGTCTGACCCGTAGGCGACACCGACCTTTACGACCAGCCGCAGGATCGAATCGCTCAGCGTCCAGTTGATCAACTGGCCAGTAATGAACTCGCGATTCGGCACGATCAGCTCTTTGCGATCCCAATCGGTAATGGTCGTAGCGCGGATACGAATTCGGGTGACGGTGCCGCTCACTCCGCCGACGGTCACGGTGTCGCCCACGCGCAAGGGGCGTTCGAACAGAATGATCAGACCAGAAACAAAGTTGGCAAAGATCTCCTGCAAGCCGAAACCGAGACCGACGGTCATGGCCGCCGCGAGCCATTTGACGTTCGACCAACTGACGCCAATCATCCAAAACGCAGCGGCCAGCCCCACGAGTGTGATGACATAGCGCGAGATCGTCGTCACGGCGTAACGCCCGCCAGGGTCGAGTGGCAACCGTTGCAGGAAGGCAATTTCCAACAAGCCAGGCAAGTTGCGACCGGCGATGGTCGTCATCAGCAGGATCACGCCGGCCACGAGCACGTCACTGAGGGTTACGTACGCGGTGCCACTGATGGTGGTGGTCTTCTGGCCTTCGCCCGTGACGATCATCTCGTTCACGTCCGTGTTGTATTGCCAAAGCTGGCAGCGATCGAGCACGCCGAGCGCCGGCAGAATATCGATCCAGATCAGCCATGAGCCGACGACGACCGCCATCATGATGCCGCTGCGCAAGAGGCGGCGAGTTTGCAGGTCGATCGTGCCGAGATCGACAGGCACGGCCGCCATGACGCCGGTCGAAGTCAACATCGAAGCGTGCGCAGCGTGCGCGTGCATCTCGCCACTACGGGTCTGGATCTGTTGCGATTGCGCCAATGCCGCGGCTCGGCGGTCACGGGCTTGCTTGATCGCCAACTTGCGACGGGCGATCAGCAGCCACCGCAGGGCAAAGGCGTGGACCAGCAGCAACCCAACCAGCAACCACATGCTGGATTGTAAACGCCAGGTGAGATGTAGCGCGGTATAGAAGTAGCCGAGCGCAGCGACTCCGGCCAGCGATAGCGGCACGCCAATCGCCAGTAGATGCCAGGCGCGCGTCTGTCCCCACAGCCAGGCATTGCCAGTCTTCTCTATCTGTGTCAGCAATCCATGCTTGGGATGGAGCATGCGGTGCGCAAAAACCGTGATCGTCGCCAGGCCGACCACAAACGCCAGCCGTCCGAGGCTCGAGCGATGGAAATCAATTTCCGGCGCCTCGACCACGGCGACGATAAACGTCGTCGGCAGCCCCAGCAGCATGGCCCAGCGGAGATTCTTGGCTACGAGCGACACCCCCTCGCGCGGCCAACCAAAATGGGCTTCGCCAACGCCCTTGGGTCGGCAGATTTGTCGCAGTAGTTCCATCGACAAGAACACGGCGGCCGTTACGCGCAAGCCGTAGGCGATCGTCTGCGCATGGAGCGAGGCATCGGCCGGCGCGGCAATTCGCCAGGCCAGGAGCGCGAGGACGCCCGGCCAAACAACGGCGATCAGCGCCGTCAGCACCAGGGCTTCGAGCGTTGGCCGGATATCGGCGGCGTAGGCGTGCGTAGTCTGCCGATCAATCAGATAAATCCGGCGGCGAAAACGACTTTGACAAAAAAGTAGCGGGACAAATAACATCCCTGCGATCACATAGATGCCGGGGTTCTCTCTCGCGTCATTCCCCAGGTTCGCCGCGACTACGTTCCAATGGTCCCAGTCGATCAACTTCAACAGCCCGTCCCAAGCGCGCTGGGCGTCGGCAATCGCCAGGGGCGGCGCACTGCGAATCCAGAGGATGCGCTCGTTGATGAACTGCGTGTAGTCTTCGATCTCAGCGACCAGCGACCGCTCGGCCACGTCGAGATCGATGACCAACCCATTGATGTAGGTATTGGCGTCAGCGATTTGCGATTCGAGATAGCCTTGCCGCGCCTTGAGCAGTTCGCGCAAGGCGGCTTCGACGGCGTGTTGCTGCCCGGGGCGAGATTCGAGATTGACATTCTCCATCACGCGGCGAACGTGCGGCTCCAGGTTCGCCAGTTCCGCTCGTTGGTCTTCCAGCTCGATCAGGCTCGCTCGGACCAGCGCAATCTCGGCCTGTCGCGCTCGGATCCGTTGGCGATGGCCGCTGACGTCGGGTAGGTCGTTCCGGTGCTTTTGCAGCAGCAGGCCGATCGAGTCCGTCAATCCTGAGGCGGCGATCCTGTTGCGCACCTTCGTGTACTGCGAAGTCAGGCGCGACAGTTCGCCATTGAGTTCTTCGATCTCCTTGGTCATCTTGGCCAGGCGGGCGGGAAAGCCGTCTGGGCCGTTTTGTTGCGCGGTCAGCTCGGCGTTTTTGTCAGCGAGCGCTTGCAGTTCCGGGTGTGCTTCGACGGCAGCCCTCGCGCGGCCAGCCTCGGCCGCTTGCGAAGACGCCTCTTGCTGGCGACGCAGATTGAGCAATTCCCGGCAGCGCTTGGCCGTGGCCTCGGCCTGACGCACTTCTAATGCGGCGACGTCTTGTTGGACTGTGATCAGGTCAGGGTTCGCTTCGTACCAGAGGCGTTCGATCTCGTAAGCGGCGACTTCGCGTTCGATCGCCAGTTTCAGCGCGACGAGAAACTCACGACGCGCCTCGGGCAGATCGATCGAGTCAGGCGCCAGCGCGAGCGTGCTCAGTTCCTGGTCGACTTCCTTCATCCGCTTTTGACCTGCCGACAATAATTGTGGCAGCTCGGCGCGGCGACGCTTCGGCTCGGTCTCTCGCCTGGCCAGCTCTTGTTGGGCAGTCTTGAGGTCTAGTTCAAATTTGGGAAGGTTGTGCTCGAGCTCTTCCAGCGTCGCCGTTGAAGAAATGTTCGGCACGATCTCCGCTGGCGCCTTGTCTAACTGCGCACGCTTACTGGTAAGTTCTTCCTGATCTTTGGAATGCTTGGTTTCCCACGAAGCCGCGCGGGCCGACCACTCGTCAGCCGTCTTCAACTGCTCGAGCGTTTGCTTGTAAAGGTCAATGACCTTGGGCTTGAGCGCCGGGTCCATATCGGCTGACGCTTCGACGCGGCGGATCTTCGCCTGGACTTTTTCGACCGTCACTCCGCCGGGCGCGGCGACGCCGTCGGTGGTTTCGTCCGCGGCCAGCGCCGCTGTTGCGCACAGCGCTAATAGCGCAATCGCCAGTAACGACGCCAACCGGCTGCATCTGCGCAGCCCAACGGTTTGGAAATGGTCTCGATTCATGGCTCTCTCCATCCACCGCACAGCCAAGGCGTTCGGCCGGTAGCGGCGCTAGGGCCTGGGGCTCAGGTCCATTGTCCCGGCAGCGGGCGCCAGCAGACCTGGGCCCTGTGCGGGGGGCGGATTGTAGTGGGCATCGGCAGGCGGGAAAACCCGAACCTGAGCGACCGCGCAAGTACTTTCCCGTAAGGTAGAAAGCAGCTGCCGCGGTCAGCGCCGGCGCGGATTTGGTAACAGAACCGCCGCGGCTGCGCTAGCTAGCGTAGGCCCACGGGTGTGGGCGAATGGACGACGGAAGCACCCAGGGAGGGGAAAGCCGAGACAACAAACTGCGGGATTTATGCCATGCGAATGACAACCTTCAGCCAGCTGGTCACCGTGGGCGGCGCGCTGGTAACGCTCTGCGCAGCCGAACGGATCATGCTCGACTGCCTGGCGTTTCTGACAAACTGAACACGAAATGTCCGAGCCTCAAGCCTCGGGTTCGTAATTCCCAGACGCCTTCGCGTCAGGTGGTGTCGTAACAGTGTGGTGCTGGAACTAAAGTCCGCAGGTAGAGAATCCCACTGTTCGTGATTTGGTCATCGGCCTGATAGCTCAGTTCCGGACCCGCCCCGACTTTCAATCTGGCGAGGATCATAAACGGCGCGCCTTGAGATGGGCATCGAAGAATCTTCCCCAACAGCCTGACGGCCGTGTCTATATCCACGGTCAGTGTGCGGCCGTCCCAGGCGCCGCCGACCCATTCAATGTCGATTTGTTCGATGGCCATTTTCTTGGCGCTCATGTCTCTTGTGGCCGGATGCGTCGATGCGCAATGAGCCAGATAACTCTCTCGGCAAGCGACGGTCGTTACGTCGGCATTCACGCCCTCTGATCGCCCGCCTCGCATCCCACAAGAGCATTCCCAGATACAGTGGAAGTGCTCATCGAGGCAAAGGGTCACGAGCGCGGACTCGTTCCCGATTTTGACATAGGTACTACGAATGTAGCAAGCGCCCGGCTTCATGGCTTAGCCTGTGCTGGGTGATTTGGGCGTATGCCGACACGTTACGCGCAGAAGTAAGTTGCCGCTATGGGGAAAATATCGCACAGCTTGAAACCAGCGGCGGCGAACGCTAGTTCGCTCTGCTCGAAGAAGACTCGGTCGTGACAGCAGGCATCCGACGTGGTGTTGCCGAGATGGCGGCCGGTCGAAGCCAGTCAGTTGAAGACTTCGATCAGAAGTTCCGCGCTAAGCGTAACATTCCTAACGATGGCTAAGCGGACTGTTGCTTGCGTAGCGCCGCGCGATGTCACGCAGAGGGCTGCGTGACCTACGAAGATGGCGACCTATTGCCCGACTGGCTCGTCGCCACTGGCCGTGAGTCTTGCTTTGAGCTGCGCCGGGTCACGTTCTTCTGGCGTGGCGTAACGTCTAACGCTGCCGTCGGCGAAGAGAGCGAACAGCGATTCCCGCGGGCCGACGAGTAATCCCTTCGCCGGATTCTCCACGTCGATCTCAATATCTTCCGGTTTCGTCCAGACCACGGCATGATCGTCGTCCGCCTCGACCAGCATGATCGTATTGCTAAGGCCGTCGGGGACTTGCTTGGGCGTTATTCCTTCCATTCCGCCAAAAATCGCTCCAGTCATGACCGGCGCCAAAAACGTCGTGCGGCCGGCCGCCGCCGAGGAATGAGGGCTGCGTAGCACTTCCGGCATGCGATCGATCAGCCGGCGATTGTGCTCGCTGTCCCACGGCTCATCAAGGTGAAACTCTTTGTAGAGCGTTCCGCCGCTGTTGTCTTCCAAATAAGGGAGAATCGCCACCCGCCAACTCAAGAGTGGCTTGCCATTCTTGCTGAGGATCGCGCGCGGCGGAAACGTTTTGCGCGCAGAGAGGTAATTGTGCATCGCCAGACCGAACTGCTTGAGATTATTGATTGAGCGAGAGGCGCTGGCAGCGGCGCGCATCTCAGTGGCCGGCGGCCCCAGGATCGCCACGATCGCCTTAAGTCCTTCATTGTTCTCGTTCCAATCGAGCGTCAGGCGGTCCCCCTGAACCGTCGGCGCCAGGAATCTGCCCAACTCGTCGAATCGCGGGATCATCGACCGCACCATCGGCTGTTTGCCGAGCGCGGCGACGATCTTGGCAATCTCGTCCTTGAGCGTCGTCGCGGTTTGGGCGTCTACCGACTGCGCGACGACTTGGAGCGCGATCGGTTTGGGAGGGATCGCCACACCGATGGCCCCCCAGCGCAGCCCACTAGTGAATGGCTTCATCTGTCCGGCGCCGGCCAGGTCCGGGAGTGTCGGCATCATCTCTTCCACTACGCGGCGCGTTTGCGCCGAGGGAACCCACAGCACTTGCGCCGCGCTCGGAGCAACTGCCTGAAAGGCCTCGGCGATCTCGGGCCGGGGCGGCGGGTTTTTCGACTCGCGAACACGTTTGATTCCGCCCGGTCCTGCGATCACCAGGGCGCCGTCGATGCGGGCACTTTCGAATTTCCCGCCCAGGAATGTCGGCAGGCCAAGCGCTTCGACAACTTTCGCCGTGTCGGTTTCTTTCGGCACGGGAATCACCAGCATCACCGGATTGCCGGGGAAGTCTGCAATATTCACCAGGGCAAAGATCTCCTGAGCCCCTTGTTGCTTCAGCAGATCGATTCGCTGGCCGAGGGTAGTCGCTATGTTTTTAAGCTCGCCAGCGGCGTCTTTCGGTAGTTGCAGCGCGTCGATCAGCTTGGCCACGCCGGCTTGCGCGTCGACCATTCGTAAGTCGACATGCGCGACGAGGAGTGTCTGGTCGTCGACAAACGGCGCAATCGCGCCCGCCAGACGCACAGAATCGGGCTGCTCGGCAGGCGCTCCGCTGGCCACGAAAGCGGTCACGAAAAAGCTCACGGTCAGCAAGGCGTTTCGCATTGGTAGATCCTCAATTTCAGAGTTTGTATTCGGTCGTTCAGTCGCCAGGCTGACGGAGACGGCTTAGGGGGCGATCGTGATCTCGTAGTGCAGACCGGCGACCGAAACAGGTTGATTCGGCAGTGGCGGACTGGTTAGCGTGGCTGTGGCGCCATTCACCGAGTAGCCAAACGGCTGACCCGTCGTAGGATCCTCGAGCACTGGCGCCACCGTGATCTCGGCCAATGTCGCCGGCAGCTTGCCACCGTTCGCAGCGGCGTGCATCCGCAACGCGTTCACCGCGGCCAGGCTGGCGATTCGTCGGTCGAGACGCGCGCCGGCCGTGGTGCTCATCTGTATCGCCGGTAGTACTTCTGCCAGTGGGAATCCTTCAAGCGTTTCGCTCGATCGCCTGATGTCCAGGTCCGCCTTGCGAGCACCTGGTTGCTGTTGCCAGACGGGGAGATACATCCATTTAAACACGTTGTCGCGCAGGCGATTGAATGATTCAATTTTGTGAATCGCGATGACCTGCGCTACCGGAAGCTTGTCGACCGCCTCGGCTGTCATGCCGCTGTCGATCAGCCATTGCCGCGCGGCCGGATACAAACGGACGCTCAGCATTGTCGATAACGCCCGGCTTTGATCGGCCGTGTTCAATCCTCCATTCATATCGATCAGCAGGCGATCCATCTTGTTGACCAATTTGCGCCACTCGTCGGGCGTAAAGTCCGCGTGGCGAAGGTCGTCAATGCCGCCCACGGAGAAATCGACAAAGTGCATTTCGGCGTTGAGCGCCTTGCGCATGTCGATCATTGGCCGGGGCAGGGCGGTCAGTGCCCAGTACAGGTTCGGAGCGTCGGGCGCTCGCATCAGTGTTTCGACTTCGTTGAGTAGGATGCTGTCGACGGCGATGCCGACGAGCGCGTTGATCAACGTCTCTCCCTCAGCTACATGGCGACTCATGGCAAAGCCGGTTTGCAGCGTGCGAATGGCTTCGTCGTATTTTTTGTCATGGATTTGCAGACGGGCTTTGACGACCAGGGCGCGGGCGATTTGTCGCATTCCTTGCACTTCCGGCAGGCGGACATCCCATGGTTTTTCCGATCGAATATCCAACTGCCAGTCGCAGGTTGCCATCCGCGCGGCGCGATCGACCTCGGCAAAAATGTAGTCGTACGCTGCCAAATCCTTGTCCACTTTGTCACGCGGTAATTTTTCGACAGGCGTTTCCAGCCAGTCGTTGCCGAAACGCTGGTCCATTTCCGAGGCGCCGCGACCTCTCGGCCCTTCGAATGGCACGGTGACCTTGGCGTAAACCAGGGCCCCGTTGCCGGGCTTCAACTCGCGGAATGTCGGTAAGAACTTATAGCGCAGCGCCGGCGTTGGCTCGCCGCGCGCGGTGACATGGAATTTGATCACTGGCAACACGTCCGGGTCATCGTCTGCCAGGGCGCGTTCGCAGGACGCCTGGCCCCAGCACATCGCCAGGATCGCCGCGGCCAAAGGAAAAGTGCGCATCTTCATGCTCCGAAAAATCAAGAGGACGTTTCGTCGAGATCCAAGAGACGCGAAAATGGGCTTCCCGCGCCCGCGTCGGCGTTACGCGCCGGGCGGAATGTTCTTCGTGGGGCGTTTGGGTTGAGCGTCGAAAAATTTGCGGCGCAGATCGGAATAGGTGACCGGATCGGGCTCGGCCGTCGAGTCGTGGGGGGCTGCAGGCTCGCGCGATCTGGCGAGCGATTCGTCGAATGTATGTTCCAGTGCGCCATCGCCGAGCGACAAAACGTTCTGTCTGCGACGCCGAGCGCTAGCCTGATCGCCTTCGAAAAGTAACACGAGCATGTTGGGCGCACGGTCGCTCACAGCGACTTGCGCTTCGGGCTTGAGGTTGCGCGGGATATTGCCCACTGGTTGCGTCGCCTGGCCTGCCCCAGGGTCGCCGACAAACATCTCGTGTGGCGCCCCGGCGCGATCGTCCGGGTCGGGCATAATTGGCCCAACCGCGGGCTTCGCGCTCCAGGCGACTGTCAACCGGCCCGGCTCCAAATCGACGGCCAAAAGTTGTGCTGCGACCATGCCGACGACGATTGCCGCGGCGGCCACGGCGCCGACGGTCCAGCGACTTACGACTCGGCTACGGCGTTGCTGCCGCGCGATCCGCAAACAGATTGCTGCCAGATCGACTTGTGTGGCGTGTCGCGGCGCCTGGTCAAGCAAGCTCAAGGCGCCGCGGATCGATTCCCACTCTGCCTGACAAGCAGCGCAGCCCGCGAAATGTTCGTGGCAGCGCGCCGCGCTCACGTTGTCGAGCTCGTTGTAGGCCAGGATGGGCAAGAGATCGATTACTTCTTGGCAACGCATCGGACGATTCCTTATTTGAAAATCAAACTCGCTTCAGGCCCTTCCCCCCTGGGGAGAAGGTGGTTTGCGTCAGCAAACCGGATGAGGGCTGGCTGCGCGCTCGGCATAGAATTCAGATTGAACGTAAATTGCACTTCGGCCCTCACCCCAACCCTCTCCTGGCGGGAGAGGGAGCAATAGGCCCTTCTCCCCTGGGGAGAAGGTGGTTTGCGTCAGCAAACCGGATGAGGGCTGGCTGCGCGCTCGGCATAGAATTCAGATTGAACGTAAATTGCGCTTCGGCCCTCACCCCAACCCTCTCCCACCGGGAGAGGGAGCAATTCAGGCCCTTCTCCCCTGGGGAGAAGGTGGTTTGCGTCAGCAAACCGGATGAGGGCTCGCGGCGCGCTCGGCATTGATTTCAGATTGAACGTAAATTGCGCTTCTTGCCCTCACCCCAGCCCTCTCCCACCGGGAGAGGGAGTCGCTTTACTCATTTCTCAAAATCTAATCCACGTCGTTCAGCCCTCGGCGTTGCAACTCTTTGCGCAGCTCTCGCAGCGCAACGATCATTCGTGACTTGACCGTGCCGAGCGGTGTGTCGGTTGCTTCGGCTACTTCGGCAAACGTGAGCTTGCCAAAATGTTTGAGCACCAGCACTTCGCGCAGAGTATCCGGCAATGCGCGGACGGCCGCGTCTACAATTTGCGATGTTTCCTGCGCCTCGATGGCGTCGGCCGGCGTCGGCGTTGACGAGGCTTGATCGTGCGCGTCGAGCGCAGCGTGCGGACGGCGGACTTCGCGGCGGCGGTTGTCTCGCGCCACGTTGAGCGCTATTCGGTAGACCCAGGTCGAAAACGAATGACTTGGCAGGTAGCGGTCGCGAGCCCGCAGGATCCGCACGAACACTTCCTGGCACAGGTCGTCGACATCGGCGCCTGGACTGGCTAAGTGTCCTACCATCCGGCCAAGCGGCTGTTCCCAACGGCGCACAATCGCCTCGAACGCCACGGCGTCGCCCTGGCGGCAGCGAGACATCAGGTCGTGATCGCTATTATCGTTCGAGCGTTGCATGCGCTAGATGCGTGTCGGACGTTTTCGGGCGGTCAGGCAACGGGCGTGTTTACCCTATTACACGCTCAGCCGGCTCGCTTGGCCGAAAGAAAACCGAGAAATCTTGCGTCCCAACCGGACGCGAAGGTCCCAGCTATAATCGCCATCGCACGGGGCACTGCCGCCAGCCGCCTAAACTACGAGACTTTTCCATGACCGATATCCTGTCCAAAAATCGCTGGCGTCCCTGGCTACTGATCATTTGTCTGGCGATCGCTTTCGTGTCTGGCCAGGTCGTGGCTGCCAGCGAACAAGCGAAACCAGCAAAGCGGCGTCCCAACGTCGTGCTGATCATGACCGACGATCAGGGCTATGGCGACTTTGGCTTTCACGGCAATCCGGTCATTAAGACGCCGCACTTAGACCGGCTGGCGGCCGAGAGCATCGAGCTGACGCGGTTTCACGTCTCGCCGGTCTGCTCGCCCACGCGGTCTAGCCTGTTGACGGGGCGATACAACTATCGCACCGGCGTCGTCGACACCTATCTCGGCCGCTCGATGATGGCGCCGGACGAATTGACGCTGGCCGAAATGCTCCGCGACGCCGGCTATCGGACGGCGATCTTTGGCAAGTGGCACTTGGGAGACAACTATCCATTGCGCGCCGTGGACCAGGGGTTCGAAGAATCGCTGGTCCACCGCGGTGGGGGCATCGGCCAGCCCTCGGACCCGCCGGACAATCATTCGTACTTTGATCCCGGCCTCGTCCATAACGGCAAGGACGAGCGAGCCCGCGGCTATATCAGTGATGTAATCACCGACGCTGCGATCAAATACATCGAAGCCCATCGACAGGATCCGTTCTTCGTCTATCTGGCGTTCAACTGCCCTCATACGCCACTCGAAGTACCGGACCGCTATCGTGAGCCGTACGACAAAGCGGACTTTTCGAACAAGGCGTTTCCGCAGGTCGGCCGACCGATCGAAGGAAAGGTCAATGCGGCCGACACGGCCAAGATCTACGGCATGATCACCAATATCGACGACAATCTTGGCCGGCTCTTCAAGTCGCTCGATGAGCTGAAGCTGGCAGAAGACACGATCGTGGTGTTTCTCACCGACAACGGCCCACAACAGCCCCGGTTCAATGGCGGCTTGCGCGGCCGCAAGGGGACCGTGTACGACGGCGGTATCCGCGTCCCTTGCCTGGTGCGGTTACCAGGGCAGTTGCAACCCGGGCGGAAGGTCGACGCGCCGGCGGCCCATATCGATCTCACGCCGACGCTGCTGGCCGCCTGCGGTGTCGAGCGACCGGCCGATGCGAAGTTCGATGGCGTCAATCTTTGGCCGCTGCTCTCGGGTAAGCAGGCGGCCCTGCCGGAGCGAACGCTCTTCTTTCAGTGGCATCGAGGCGATGCGCCACAAGCGTTGCGGGCGTGCGCTGCTCGCGATTCGCAATTCAAATTAGTGCAGGCACAAGGAGCCGGCGACCAGGAGTTCAAAGGCAATCCGAAGTTCGAGTTGTTCGACGTCGTGGCCGACCCCTACGAGGAGCACGACTTGGCGGCCGACCGACCGGAGATCGTTGCCCGGCTCAAGCGAGAGTACGAAGCCTGGTTCAAAGACGTCACCGGTAGCCGCGGTTTTGAGCCGGTGCGAATCGAAGTCGGCAGCGGGAGGCAGGACCCCGTCATGCTCTCGCGGCAAGATTGGCGTGGGCCACGCGCCGGTTGGGGTAAGCAGGGTATTGGCGCCTGGGAAATAAAGGTCGATCGAGCCGGGACGTATGATGTCACAGTCCGCTTTGAGCCGACGACCGAGGCGGCAACCGCCGTGCTCCGCTGGGGAGACAAGATGGAAACCCAATCGGTAGCGAGTGGAGCTGCCACGGCGCGTTTCACTGGTATCGAGTGGCCAGCGGGGCCGTTGCTGCTGGAGTGCACTGTCGAGCGGGGGGAGAAGCGCCAGGGGGCTCAATACGTGGAAATACAAATACCAGCCTCGCAAAGGTGAGCCGGCGCCGGGGTCATGCCCCCCAGGCGAACGGGTGTGGCAGATGCATTTCGCTGTTTTTGTCGGCAAATTGCTGAATTTGCTGGCTGAAGGGACTTTGCTGGTTTTTTGCTTGACGCACCGGACAGGGGTTCTTAGAATCGGGACTAATCGTTGGCAGATGCCAGCGGCGGCCGTTGTTTTTGGCCGAATCTTTTAACGCCAGTTTCCAAGGAAGCAGCTACTGAATTCCGACAAAGAGTTGTTCGTTTAACTCTGGTTGTTCGTGACGTTCATTAGCGCAGGTTTTCCTTTGAAACATCCTTCTCGGCGTGCTTACTCCCGCATCGGTGATTGTTGTCTGAGCGTTTCTACGCTTGGCAACGCCCGAGTAATCAGTGCGCTCCGTAGCGCCGGCCGCCAAGAAACCCCCGCACACACATTCCAGTTCGAGTGCGCTCTCCGCGATGGAAATCGTGGATCGAGACCTCGTCGCAAGTTCGGCCAGTCTTTTGGAGATGTCCAACGTCAGCTCTACCAGAGAAGAAGCATGAAGTTTGGACGTTCAGGGGCTTAGTTGTTTGCAGTGTTTTTGAGTGAAGTGTTTGAGAGTGAAGGGCAACAGAGTTTGGCACACGGATGTACAGGGCGCGGCGGGCTTACTAGAGATCACCGGAGAAGCTAGTGACAACCAAATCTGAGTTTTGCAACACATTGAACGTCAACTGGTTTGTCTCTAGTGAAAGGTGTTTTCCGTGCTCTCTACCAACATTAAAAAAATCGGCTCGTCGCGAGCGGGCTTTGTTCGCTCGGCGGCTTTGATTGCAGCGTTTTTGGTCCTCGGCGCTACCAGCGCTCAGGCAACTTTGATTTCGGGTCTGTTCACCACAGGTGTCGACGGCAGTGGCAACGCTTTGCCGGGCAACACAGTGGATCCGCACTACACGCTGATTTCCAGCGACGACGCGAACTTCCCACCCACGGTGGCCAAGACTGTCATCAGCCCAATCCCTGCGGCATGGCAGGTGAATGCTCCTAACACGCCCGTCGCCACCTGGATTTCGGCGAACCCAGTCCAGACCGGGGACACTGGCCCCGCTGGCTTGGCTGCTGGAACCTACATCTATCGACTGACGTTCACGTTGGCTGCGAACCAGAATCCAGCCTTGGCGTCGATCACCGGCAACTGGGCCGCTGATGACCTGTCGATGATCTTCCTGAACGGCGTTTACGTCCCGAACTTGACTAACCTGTCTGGCTTGTCGGGTACGCCGCAACTGCAACCGTTCAACATTCCCAGCGGTGGCAACCAAAACCTGTTCGTCGCTGGCGAAAATCACCTCGATTTCATCGTCGTGAACCAGGCGTTCGGAACCAGCGGCTTGTTGGTCTCGGATATCACGGGCAACGCTCCGCTGATTCCGGAACCGTCGACCGTGGTCCTATCGCTGATTGGTGGCCTCGGACTGGGCTATTCGGCCTGGCGTCGACGTCGCTAAGCGAACGGCCTGAAACGGTCGTAAGACCGAGAATTAAAGCACAACCTTTCGAAGCCCTGCACTTTCGAGTGCAGGGCTTTTTTGTTTTTTATGAGCCATAATTAGACTTCCATTCGAACTTCCGCGATCGACGTGTCTGGGGCGGTGACTTGTCCGGTTTTTGAGCCAGGGTAAGAATGACAGCTACCGCAATGTTCTGCGCGCAGAAGAGAAACGAATCACCGAAGGAGTTTGCCGCGATGCGACGTATTGGCTGTTTGATCTGTGCCCTGCTGCTGTGCGCCCTGGCCGCCACCGCTCGCGCCGATGACGAAGCAAAGCAGTCCACCGTGCCAGCGGTTGACAAACGGCCCAAGGTCAAGCTGACGGACGAAGCGATCAAGCTCCATAAGAGCTGTCTGTTGGTCGACGGGCATAATGACTTGCCGTGGGTCTTGCGAAAATACAGCAACTCGGGCTTCGACAAGCTCGACGTCTCGAAGTCGCAGCCGACGATCGACACCGACATCCCGCGTCTGCGCCAAGGCGGGGTCGGCGCGCAGTTCTGGTCTGCCTACGCCCCGACTGACACCATCGCCCGCGGCGAGTCTGCCAAGGTCACGCTCGAGCAAATTGACCTGATCCATCGCCTGATCGCTCGCTACCCGGACGATTTGGAGTTGGCTCGCACGGCGGATGACATCGAGCGGATTCACAAATCCGGCAAGATTGCTTCGCTGATCGGTGTCGAAGGGGGGCACTCGATCGACAACTCACTCGATATGCTCGCGCGCCTGTACGAACTCGGCGCTCGGTACATGACGCTCTCGCACTCGGACACGATCGACTGGGTCGATTCCGCCAACGATGCGCCCCGCAGCGACGGTCTGTCTCCGTTTGGCGAAGAGGTGGTGCGCACGATGAACCGGCTGGGCATGCTGGTCGATATCTCGCACATCTCGGCCGAGAGCATGAAGGACGCCTTGCGAGTGACCAAGGCGCCAGTGATTGCCTCGCATTCGTCGGCGTTTGGCATCGCGCAGCATCCGCGTAATGTGCCGGACGACGTACTGAAAGAAGTCGCCAAGAACGGCGGCGTGATTATGGTCAACTTTTATTCGGGCTTTATCGTCCCGGAGCGCGCGGCGGTGGGTAATCGCGTGATTGCCGAACGGATCAAGCTACGCAAGGACAAGGACGTCAAAGTCGACGAAGACGATCTTACGACCACCAAGGCGCAGCGCGAGCAGGAAAAAATGACGCCTGGCACCGTCCACACCCTGGTCGATCACATCGATCACATCGTCAAAGTGGCCGGCGTCGACAATGTTGGTCTGGGCTCAGACTACGATGGCATCACGCAACTGCCAGACCAGTTGGAAGACGTGTCGACATATCCCTATATCACACAAGAGTTGCTCAATCGCGGTTACTCGCATGAGAACATCCGCAAGATTCTGGGAGGCAACCTGATGCGGGCCCTGCGTCAGGCCGAAAAAGTGTCGAAAGAGTTGCAGGCCGACAAGAAACCGGCGAAGTAAGCCGTCGGCGCCAGGCCGGTCTCGTTGTGCCGCTGGTCGTTGGATAGTGGGCCAGTACGTTCGTCTTTACATCCGGCGTTCGCTCGGTTGCAATAGGGTGAATTGGCGCATCTTCGCCAAACGTCAAAGGGCCGAAGTCCAGGCGGGGACCAAAAGCTCGACGACTGTTCGTTTTTGAACGTGCTGTGGAGAGCTGCATTGAGCGAGGCCCGCTTGCTGATCGTTGACGCTGACGCATCGAAGCGCGCCGAATACGCGACAATGATCCATGCCGTGCCCGGCGAGATCGAGGCGCTGTTCGAAACCGATCCGGCGGCTGCGCAAGCACTGCTGGCCGAAGGGGGAATTGACGCGCTGGTTGTCGCCGCGCGGTCGCCGGCAACGGCCGCGCTCGAACTGCTGGTGGATGCGCATCGTCGCGATGCCGCCTTGCCTGCAGTCTTGATTGCCGACAAAGCGATCTTAGCGAGCGTTGCCGAGAATCCGGACTTGAGCGGCATTGAGACGCTCACCGCGCCGTTGGCCGCGGGCGCTCTGACCGCCACCCTGGGCCGATTGTTGGCCGAACGCCGCTTTGGCGCTGAACGCGAACTGCTCCGGCGGCAGATCGAACGTCCCTATCAGTTCGACGACATCATTGGCGCTTGTCCCGCCATGCGCAAAGTCTTCGAGACGATCAACCAGGTGGCCGCGTCGGGGGTTGACGTTCTGGTTGTCGGCGAGACCGGCACGGGCAAGGAGCTGGTCGCTCGGTCGATCCATGGTCGCAGCCGGCGGGCGGATGGCCCGTTTGTGCCGGTAGATTGCGGCGCGATTCCGGAGAACCTGCTCGAGGCCGAGTTTTTTGGCCATGAGAAAGGCGCTTTCACGGGCGCTGATAATCGCAGCATCGGCCTGCTCGAATTCGCCAACGGCGGCACGTTCTTTCTCGATGAGTTGGGCGAACTGCCGCTCTTGATGCAAGCCAAGCTATTGCGCACGCTCCAGGAGCGAAGGATCCGGCGCGTGGGCGGGCGGCAAGAGATCGACGTCGATGTGCGGATCGTGGCGGCCACGGGACGCGATCTCGACGCGATGGTCGCTCAGGACAAGTTCCGTAAGGATCTCTACTACCGCATCAACGTCGTGCGGATTGATCTGCCGCCGCTGTCTGCGCGCGGTGACGATCTGGGTTTGCTCGCCGAATACTTCGCAGTCAAATACAGCCGCGAGATGCAAAAGCCACTGGCGGGTATTACGCCCGAGGCCTATCAGGTGTTGTCGCATTACCGCTGGCCCGGCAACGTGCGTGAGTTGCAAAACGTGATCCGCCGCGCGATCGCCCTTTCCAGCGGCACGATGATCGGGCTGGACGATCTGCCCGACGCCGTGGTCGTGTCGTCCGGCGAGAACAAGAACGCGTCGAGCGGTTCGACCGGCGGGTATTTCGAACTGCGCGACGAACATCTGGCCAAGTTCGAGCGACAATATCTGAGCGATTTGCTTCGTCGTCATGACGGCGACGTCAAAGCCGCGGCCGCCGAAGCGCAACTTCCCCGCGGCACGCTCTATCGCCTGCTCAAGAATCACTCGCTCGACGCGGGACGGTTTAGGTAAATTGCGCTCGACGTAACTTTGGAGAGAATCGATCCGCGCGATCGACGTTCCGGGAGGGCAAGGCCACTGCTGTGAACAAGCTATCAAGGTGGTTGCTTGCATTTGGTGGTGGATTGTTTGGCGGCTTGAATTAGTTTCCAGGCAGAGGAGTGGCCGCCGGGGATTTTGATGCGAGGAGTCGGC
>Ga0070665_100002116_pt1 | contig 22177 bp, 17 predicted proteins | sample KBSS13metaG_FD_65862 | JGI IMG/M metagenome (GOLD analysis project Ga0070665, IMG submission 65862) | Switchgrass rhizosphere microbial communities from Kellogg Biological Station, Michigan, USA - KBS S1-3 metaG | ecosystem: Host-associated > Plants > Roots > Rhizosphere > Soil ... | reverse complement strand
AGACAGAACCGCGCAAGGATCCGCCTTTTCCAGACAGGTCCAGCGACGCGCCGTCGAGCAATCGGGGGCCGGACACGCCGAGCTTGCGTGGCTACATAACGCAAGTGAAACCCGTCCTAGCGCTCGTCGCGCAGGACAAACAACAGAACGAACGCGTGCACCGGCCATCCCACGACGGAAACGTGCAAAAAAGTTTTCGAGCGCCAATCCACGCGCCTGCGCGAGCCAATCTCGCGTAGGCGCGTTTATTCAATGTAATCATCACGGTCCCCGTGATGACAGCAGCGGCAAGAGATCGACCACGCCAACAGCCGTTGCACGCGCCAAAGCCCACTAACTCGAAGCGCCAGCGAGGGGTCTTCGGAGGAAGGACTTGAGGCTTTGAGGACTTGAGGAAAGAACGAACAGCGTCAGCTCTCGGCGAGCCGAGACTCGCCGCGGGCGTTTTTCGTGCCTTCGTGCCTTCGTGCCTTCGTGCTTTCGTGATCGTCTCTTCTTGCCAAGATTAAGGATCGACCACAACGGCACGACGGCACGACGAAAGAAAAAGACGAAGAGCATCACGACGGAGCGTGACATTCACAGGGGACTGCGCTGGGTTCGTTAAGAAACCGCAATGGCCAGCGAGGAGCGACATCAGAACCAGCGTTCCGGGAGGGCGAAGCTCCTGCTGAGCCGCGCGCCACGAAGCGATACTCCCTCACGCGCTACTCATCGACCAGCACGCTCCGTAATGCACTCAACCACGCGTGGCAAAATAAAGCCCAGCGTAGACCTTCGGATCGACCAGCACGCCGCGCTCACGCTCTTGCGACGTCAGCCACGCGTCGGCCTCGGCGATCGGAACGAGATGCACCGTGATCTGTTCATGCTCGTCGCCACCGCCGTCATGCTCGCGCGTGAGCCCGCGCGCCACAAAAAAAGTAACGATCTCCGACGCCAAACCGGCCGACGGAGGTCCATGCGCCACCTGCGTCAACTCGCGCGCCGCAAAGCCGGTCTCTTCGAGCAGCTCACGCCGGGCAGCGGTCGCATTGGCCTCGCCCTTACCACCGGCGTCGTCACCGACGAGGCCAGCCGGCAGCTCGATCACCCGCTGCCCAACCGGAATCCTGTACTGCTCGACCAGAATAATCTGTCGCTCATCAGTGATCGCCACAATCACCGCAGCGCCGCTGGCCGAATTGCGATGCACATACTCCCACCGCCCCTGCTTCTTCACTTCCAGAAACTTGCCAGTGAACAAAACGCGAGTCTCTTCCGAGTTGGTCATCAGTACATGTTTCCAGCCGAGCAAAGAAATTCAGAGTGCCACAGCACTGATGATACCGCGATCGCGTGCGGCAGACAGTCGAGTGATCGCGTCCAAGGGTCGAAGAGCGCCACTAATGTTGCACCGCTTGATTTCTGGCTTTAACATAATTCGAGCCTGGCGGCGACCGAGTTGGAGCGTGCGTCTCGATTCGGCGTAGTGACGATTCAACACCGTTCCTACCGAGGGAGCCCCACCGTCATGTCTGTGAATTCCACTGCCGTCCAGGGTCGGCGCAAGCTGAAGTTTCATTCGCTGGAAGACGTGCTGGCCGAGGCCGAACGACTGATCGCCTCGCCGGACACGCGCACGATCGGCAACTGGCCAGTCAGTCAACTGGTGACCCACCTGGCCATTGCGATCAACGCTTCGATCGATGGCATCGAAGGAGTCGAGGTCAAGCCGCCGCTCATGCTGCGGCTACTCGGTCCACTGCTGAAACGCCGGGTGCTAAGCCGAGGACTGCCCGCCGGTTTCAAGTTGCCAAAATCGTTAGAGGCCACGGCGTACCCGGTCGTCGAGTCGCCGCAAGCGGCAGTCGATCTGTTGCGAGCCGCCATCGAGCGAACATCGCGCGAGCCGATGAACGCCCGCAATCCGGTCTTCGGGCGTTTAACGCACGACGAGTGGACAAGGTTCCATCTGCAACACTCGGCGATGCATTTAAGCTTTGCCATCTAGATTGTCTGCGAACAGCTGACGACGACGGTCGTTATACGAAGCCGGCAGGGATCGTTGCGCAACATGCGACACGTCGCAAAGAACAAGTCCGCAGCTTGCACCAAACACAAAAAAAGCCGGGCGCGCGAGCAGTTCGCGCGTCCGGCTTTCAGGTATTTCGTAATTCTTGCTTCGGTGTCGCCAGGTCGCTCGGCGATCAGGCCGAGGGGCGGCGGCAGTGTTGGTAGGCCAGGATCACTTCGTAGAGGTCCGACGTGATCGTGATCTCGTCATCTTCGAAGTCCGAGAGCCAGGTGCGCTGGCTACGAACCGCGTCCGCCAAGAGTGGCAGAACTTCGCCGAGACGAACCTGAACGGTGTTTTCTTGAGCGTCTTTGTGCGCCTGCGTGGCGGTCGACGACTCGGGACCGTAATATACATGCAATTGGCAGCGAGCCATTTTGTACGCTTCCTTACGTATGCGGACCGTTGGGCGCGATCGTCGAGCTCTACCGCAGCAAGCTTGGCGTCGGACGCGCGCTATGCTAGCGCGTCATTTTCGCCCCCCTACCGTCTTGTCCTTAAATATCGGACAGAAGTGATCTGAGGGTTTGCTCTAATTGGCCGGAAATTCTGCTTTTTCCCGCCGGCTCTGTTACACCGAAGGAGCGCAGCAATCGGATGCTGCGCCGTATGCCCCGTATAACGACAAAGGCGCCGGCAAGCTGCGCGACCTGACAACCAACCCTGCGGCTTGACACGTCGCTACGGGCCTCCTAGATTGCCGTGCGAGTAAGGCTTTGCTAGCAGGAACGTTGCGCGCAATCACGGCCCAGGCGCGCCGGCTTAGCCGTCAGTGAGTTTTTTCTCGTATGGTCGCTATTCTTAGTCTCGATCTATCCCAGATCGCCCGTTCGTTGGCGCTCCCGCAGGCGCGCGTGCAAGCCGTGGTCGACCTACTCGACAGCGGTAACACGGTCCCATTCATCACTCGCTATCGCAAAGACCAGACGGGGGGGATGGACGAAGAACAAATTCGCGCCATCCAAGAGTCGGCCCAGCGACTACGGCAACTCGCCGATCGCAAGCAGACCATCCTCCGCTCGATCGAAGCCCAGGGCAAAGCCACGCCTGAGCTGAGGGCCCTGGTCGAAGCCGCGGACACGATGAAGCGGCTCGAAGATCTGTATCTCCCTTACAAGCCCAAGAAGCAGACGCTGGCCACCATCGCCCGCGAGCGAGGGCTGGAGCCGCTGGCCGAAGAAATCCTCACGGCCAGCCCGGCCTGTAATGACCTCGACGCTCGCGCGGCCGACTTCGTCAATCCAGATCGCAAGCTGCTAAACATCGGCGACGTGCTGCTCGGCGTGGGCCACATCCTGGCCGAAACGTTCAGCGAACGCGCCGACCTGCGTGGCCGGCTGCGAGCCATCCTCGAACGGACCGGCCGCCTGGTCAGCGCCCAAGCAGACGCTGACGCCAAAGAAGCCGCGGCCGAAGAACAAGCGTCGCACCCCGCAGTACAAGAGCCGCCAGCACCTGAGGCAACAGCGCCTGAGGCAACAGCGCCTGATCAAGTGGCGGCAACTGAGCCAGCAGCAACTGAGCCAGTCGCGGCAGCCCCGGCCGAAGAAGCTGCGCCTGCCGATGTCAAGGCAGCGACTTCGGACGAAGCCGCTCCTGCGTCCGACGCATCGGCCGAGCCAACTGCGGCGGCGACCGAAGAAGACGCGGCAACCGAAGCGCCCGCGACAACAGAAGCGGCAGCTACTGAGGCGGCAGCTACTGCCGAAGCGACCGCCCCCGCCCCCAAGGCCCCAGCGGTCGTCGCCAAAAAGTCCAAGCCAGACCGCAAAGAGAAGAACAAAGAAAAGAAAGACAAGAAGGACAAAAAGGACGCCAAGGGGGATCGCAAGGCGTTTCAGGACTTCTTTGATTTCAGCGAAGCCATCGGCAAGGTGCCGCCCCATCGCGTGTTGGCCATCAATCGCGGCGAGCGGGCCAAGATCCTCAAGATCAAGGTCGAAACCGATCTCGAGGCGATGTATCAGGTCATCGAGGAACTGATCGTCGGCGCGGACCGTCCCCACATGGATTTCCTCCGCGGCTGCGGGCGAGACGCCCTGCACCGGCTGATCCTGCCGAGCCTCGAGCGCGAAGTCCGCCGCGAGCTGACCGATCGGGCCGAGGCGCATGCCGTCGACGTCTTCGCCCGTAATCTCCGTAAGTTGCTGCTGCAACCGCAGGTGCGAGACTGCCGCGTCCTGGCGCTTGATCCCGGTTTCAAAAGCGGCTGCAAATGGGCGTCGCTCGACGAGTTCGGTAACCTACTCGACCAGGGCGTCGTTCACCTGATCGGCAGCGAAGAGCGCCGCGCAGCGGCCAAGGCCAAAGTCATTGAAACAATCCGCGAACACAAGCTGACCGTAATCGCCATCGGCAACGGCACGGCCTGTCGCGAGACCGAACAGTGGGTCAGCGAAATGATCGCCGGCGAGCTGGCCGCGGACAACGTCTCGTACGTGATCGTCAACGAGGCCGGCGCTAGTGTCTATTCGACCAGCCAGATCGGTCGCGAAGAATTCCCGACGTACGACGCCACCCTCCGCGGCGCCATCAGCATCGGCCGCCGCTTGCAGGATCCGTTGTCAGAGCTCGTAAAGATCGACCCGGCGAACATTGGCGTTGGGATGTACCAGCACGACGTCAAAGCCAAGCACCTGCGCGAATCGCTCGACGCGGTCGTTGAATCGTGCGTGAACTTTGTCGGCGTCGATCTCAACACCGCCAGCGCCGCGCTATTGCGTTACGTCTCCGGCCTGAATCAGCTCACCGCGCACCGCTTGGTTAGCCAGCGCGTGGCGCAAGGACCGTTCACCAGCCGCGCTCAGTTGCGGAGCGTGTTGGGCTTTGGCGAGGCGGCGTTCGTCCAGGCGGCCGGCTTCTTGAAGATCGCCGGCGGCGACAACCCGCTCGACGCCACGTGGATTCATCCAGAAAGTTACCCGGCCGCTGAGCAACTACTGACAAGCATCGGCTTTCAGTCCGCAGACCTGGCCGATAAGGCCAAGGCGCCCGAACTGGCCGAACGACTGGCGACTGCCGATCGCAAAGAGCTGGCCGCTACCGTGCAGGTCGGAGAGCTCACGCTGGCTGACCTGGTCACGCAGTTGGAGCGGCCCGGTCGCGACCCGCGCGAATCGCTCCCCAAGCCGATCTTCAAGCGTGGCATCCTCAAGCTGGATGACCTCGCCCCCGGCATGGACCTGATGGGCACGGTCCTCAACGTCGTCGACTTCGGCGCGTTTGTCGATATCGGCCTGAAGGACAGCGGCCTGGTCCACATCAGCCAGCTGGCGGCCAAGTTCATTCAAGACCCGCACGACGTGATCTCGGTTGGCGATATCGTCACCGTGTGGGTAATGGCGATCGACAAAGAGCGGCGTCGCGTGTCGCTCACTATGATCGACCCCGCTTCTCGGCCCAAGAGCGAAGAGCGCCGCCCACCCCGGGCAGAGCGCAGACCAGATCGCCGGCCTGATGGGCGCGGTCAGCAGAACCGCCCCGCAGCAGCGGCCGGCGCGCAAGCAGGGCCAGCCGGGGCGCCCAGCGCCGGCGAAGGCGCCCAGCGCGGCGAGAACAAAGGGGGCGGCGACCGTTACCAGCGCTACGGCGGCGGTCAGGGTCAACGTCGCGGCGGTGGGCGGCGGCCCGATCGTCGAGATCAACGGACCGATGCGCCCGCCGCGCAACAGCCACCTCGCCCAGCGCCCAAGCCCAAGCCGTCTCGTCCGGCGGTTCCATTGACCAAGAAGATGATCGAAGGTCGCGAGCCGCTCCGCACCTTCGGCGACTTGCAGCAATTCTTCCAACTCAAAAAGCCGGAAGACGAAGCGAAGAAACCACCCAAAGAATAGCTGGAGCCTGGCGGCGCCAGCGTGTCGGAATTGTCATGGACTTCGAAAAGCGGCTGAACGACGCAATCAAGCGCGGCGAGCGTCTGCAGGCCGCCCGCCTGCGCGAAAAAATCGATCAGGCGATCAGCGAAGACGAGCTGCGCCGCCTCCATTCGCAATACCGACTGGAACTGTCCGACCACATCGAACAATCAGTCCGCAAGCTGCCGGATCACTTTCCCGGCTTTCGCTACGAGTCTCTCGCGGGCGATCGCGGCTGGGGCGGCAGTGTCTTTCGCGACGACGTCCGGCGCGGCGGCAACGTCTTTAGCCGGTTGGAGGCGGCCGTCCGTCCCTATTCATCGGCCCACGTCGTTGAGATGACGGCCAAAGGGACGATCGGCAACAAAGAAATCTTCAACCGCACGCACTACGCGAGAATCCAGGACGTCGACCTCGACGCCTTCCGCCAACTGGTAGACAGCTGGATCCTGGAATACGCAGAACGCTACGCCGCGACTTGAAGCAAGAGCGTGTTCTGTTAGCCGCAAGGCGCTAGCCGCGGGTGTTGTCTTGTGTGGCTCGCAAGCGAACCCTTCTCCCCTAGGGAGAAGGTGGTGTGCGAAAGCACACCGGATGAGGGCTTGGCGCCCCGCGCGGGGTGTGCCGAACTGGAAAACCTAAACTCGCTTCCTAGCCCTCACCCTAGCCCTCTCCCAAGGGGAGAGGGGACGGTCTAGCCGTCCTTTGCAGCGTTTTCCACAACCGTTCCACGTTCGTCAGACTCGCTGGCGAGAGTGGATCTCGTGCGTAGGCCACGCGGGCGTACAGGTTGGCTAGTTCCTGGGCGTCGGCGCCAAGGTCAGTGACCTGTGCTGTTAGCCGGCCGGCGAATTCCAGCGGTGTTTCTTCCTGCTGCCGCGCCACGCCGCGCTCTCGCGCCCAGGCTTCGAGCGCTTCGAAGCTGTACTGCACCACAGCGCTCGGCTTGTTGCGCGCGGCGTCACCACTGACGAAGGGATCTTGGAACGCGGCGAACGGGCGTGGTTGCGGTCTGGCTTCCTCGGCTGCCGCGGCGGCGGCAATCGCCTCCTGTTTCTGCTTGCCGCCGAACAGGCTGTTCCAGAGATCGAGAAACTCCTGCCACAGTCGGGCGAGCCAGTCGCGGACTTCGCTCCAATAGCGAATCAGAAAGTAGATCGCGGCGATCGCGGCCACCAGGTAGAACAAGCCCTTCAGCAGCGTGCCCAGCCAACCGAACGACGGCACCCACGAGCTCTTGCCGTCGGCGGGTTTTGGCGGCGGTTTGTAGCCCCGCTTCGCTAGCCGCTCCTGCTCGCGCTTCTTCTCGCGCTCGTCACGCTCGCGCTTTGCTTTGTCGTCTTGTTGATTGTCGTTTTGCTGCTTGCCACTCTTGGACTGCTCGCGCTGCTGCTGTTCGTGGCCGGATTTGTTTTGCGACTGCTGCTTGGCCTGCCCCGGGTCCTGCTCGGTTTTGGAGTCAGCCGGTTGCTGGCCGGGCTGTTGCTTGGTTGGTTGCTGATCGCCGGGCTGCCGCTCTCCCGGCGGGCTTTCGTTCGACTTCGATTTCTCACCGCCGCTCGACTTGCCGTCTGGCGATTGGCCCTGCTCTTTCCCTTGCTTGCCGCCGCCTTTTTCGCCACTTTGGCCATCACCCTGCGGCGGTTGTTTGCCATCGGCCGCCGGTTCGCCACTGGGGCCCTTGGATTGTTCGCCTGCCTTGCCTTCGCCACTTTGTGATGACGAATCCACTTCGCCTTTTTGTTTCTCTGCGTTAGCCTCAGTCGATTTCGTTTCCTCAGGTTGCTTCTCCGCTGGCGCCGTTGACGCGGCGTTTCCTTCGCCCGTGCTCTTTTTCAGCAGCGCATTGTCCGACGCCTGCCGGCTGGGCGACGTCAGCCAGCGGCCGAGCGAGGCCAGCGAATAATCTGGGTTTGGCCGCGGGATCAATTGCGCGAGTAGCAAGATCGCCGCGACCATCGCGACGCCGACGCCCAGCCACACGCCGGCCATCTTCAACGGCATCTCCACTCGCCGCTGCCGCAGATAGCGGCGCAGGCCCAGAAAGCTGGTGGTCAACAAGAGCAGCATCGCGGCTGCGACGTAACGAAATATCAGCGTGAAGCCGTACGCGCGGCTGTCCCGATCCATCAACCACTGGCCGAAGCCAAAGATCGGCAGCGCCACCAATGAGCAATAAATCACCCAAATGCCTGGCGGCGCACTGCGATCGGCGCCGCGCTTCCACCATTCCCACAGTCGGCGCCACAGGGGTGGTGGCGGAGGGGGCGGCGGTGCGGCCGCTGCCATGGCGGCCTCCTCGCGCTCTTTCTTGCTGGGGAATTGCTTGGGTGGCTTTTTGGATTTCGTTGCGGCGCCAGCTTCGACTGCGGCCGCGTCGACTTTTTTGTCGGACTCGTTTCCTTCCAGGCCGGCGGCCTCCAATAATCCTTCGCCCGAGGCGTCGTCGCCGTCATCGACCAGCGTGCAGTTCCACACCAACTGACTGGCGAAGGCCCAGATCACGCCCAGCACGATCCAAATGATCCAGGGATGCGCTACGTACTTGACCATGGCGATCCCAACCGCCGCGGCCAGCACGACGCCGAACATCGCTGCGCGCTCGGCGCCTTCGACGATCGAGACTCGACTGATCAATACGGCCGCGAAGCAAAAGCAACCCATCGTCCACTGGGCGGCGCCCTCGAACGCGCCGCCGTAAGACAGCGTAAGCAGAAAAAACGCCACGCTACTAACCAGCACAATGATGAGCGCCGGACTAATGGCGATCGCCATGTAATCTGCCAGCGTCGGCTCTGGTCGGCTTTTACGCGCCATGGCGCTGTTCCGGTTGGTTTATCGCGTCAACTGTTGCTGACAAAGCGCGGCCAGCGCCGCTTCGCTATTCACGAGACGCGCGTCGAGCCCGGCGGCGATCAGCCGGCCCATGCATTCGAGCGATTCCCATTCGTCGAACATGACCAGCACCGCCGTCACCGCATAGCCGCGCCGCTTGAGCGTTTGCAGGGCCCAGACTGTCTCCAAGGTCACGTCCCCCAACACGGCCACGACGGTCGAATCCGACGGCAAATGAGCGCGGGCTTCGCCGACCAGTTGCGCGAGCGTCAGCCCGTCGGTCAACTCGACCCGGGCGAGCACTTCGAGAATCCGCTGAAACTGATCCGGGCCGCGCCGCGTTGGCACGACTAGCGGTTCGAGCCTGGCGCTCGTTTCGGTCATGCCGGCCTGTTGCTTGGCCAGTTTGCGATTGCGATACTCACGATCCCAGCCCTCCTGGCGAATCCGATCGGCCGCGTCTCGTCCGTTGGTTACCAGCCCGATCTGCTGGCCCAACTGGTAAACGGCGTTCGCCAGTGAAGCGGCCGTGGTCACGGCCAACTCAGACCTGATTGGTTCGTGCGTCGCCTTGAAACTGCTGGTATGAAAATCAAGCACTACCGTGGCGCCGGCAATGCACGATGGCTCATACACCTTGCTGTGCAGCACGGTCGTGCGCGCCGTGGCCCGCCAGTTGACTCGGTTCAGTGGATCACCGGCCTGATACAGCCGCACGCCGCCGATCCGCGTGGGATCTTCGTATAGTCGATGGCTCATCCGCACTTCGCCAATCGGCCGGCGAGACGCCAAATCGAAACCCACGAGCGGAACCACCTTCGGATACACGATCACAAAATGGGGCTCCGTGGCAACTCGATAGCGCCGATGCAGGCCGAACAAGTCGCCACTTTCGAGCACCAGCGGCCCCAGCTGAAAATAGCCGCGCATCTCGAAATGCAATTGATACAAGAGCGACGTGCTGCCATGCGCCCGAATCATCGCCAATTTCAAGCGGCTCCCGCTGACGCGCAACCGCGGTGGACGTTGCCGCAGCGCAGCCCGCGGGAGCACGTCTTCGAGCAAGACCCACAGCACCGGCAGGCGGCCGGTGTTCTTTACCGTGACAACAACGGCCACCTGCTGGCCAATCTCGGCCGAGAGCCGATTGCATTCCCGCGTAGCCTCAAGTCGCTCAATCCAGTTTCGCGCCAGCAGCCGGCTACTGATCAACAACAGCAGCAGCGCGTACATCGCATAGGCCAGCAAGCCCAGCTGAAAGATCAAGGCCAGCAGCAACAGCCCGACGGCAGCTAGGTGCCATTTCATGGCCGGTTTGCCTCGGTCTGGATCATCGGCGCCGGCACGTTTTCGAGCAGCTCTTCCACCACCGTGGCCGCGGTCACTTTGCGCAATCGGCTTTCAGGCCGCAGAATCAAGCGGTGCATCAGCACCGGCCCCGCCATCCGCTTGATGTCATCTGGCAGCACGAAGTTATGACCACGCACTGCAGACAACGCTTGCGCTGTGCGCAACAGCGCCATCGACGCTCGTGGGCTGCCTCCGAGCATCACGTCGTCATGCTCGCGACTGGCCCGCACGATCTCGACGACGTAATTCCGCACCCGCTCGTCGATATAGACTTCGCGCACGGCTTGCTGGCAGGCGAGCAGCTCTTCGACCGAGACGACGGCTTGCAGGTCGTCAATTGGGTGGCCGCGCTGCAGGCGGTCGAGCATCTTGCACTCTTCTTCCTGGCTGGGATAGCCCAGGCTGAGCCGCACCAGAAAGCGATCCAACTGCGCCTCGGGCAGCGGAAACGTCCCTTCGTGATCGATGGGGTTTTGCGTGGCGACAACCAAAAACGGCGCAGCCAGCACGTGTGTGACGCCATCGACCGTTACCTGTCGCTCGGCCATGGCTTCCAGCAGCGCAGCTTGTGTGCGCGGCGTCGCGCGGTTGATTTCATCGGCCAGCACGATCTGTGCAAAGATCGGGCCCGGCCGAAATTCGAACTCGTTCGCCTTCTGATTGAAGATCGACGCGCCGGTGATGTCGCTCGGCAGCAAGTCCGGCGTGCACTGCACCCGTTTGAACGAGCAGCCGACGCTTTTGGCGATCGCGCGGGCGAGCATTGTTTTGGCCACGCCTGGCACGTCTTCGAGCAGCACATGCCCTTCGCACAAATAGGCGACCAGGGCCAGCACCACTTCCTGGCGTTTGCCGATGATGACACGCTCGACATTGGCGATGATCTTCTTCGCCGTCGTCGGAACCTGCGATGAGCGAACAGTCGACATAAAGGAAACACGCCTGAAGGGTTGGCGAAGAGATGCCCGGGAGCCGCAAAGACCTTAATCTACTATCAACGGTGATGCGCAGGCAAAAAGCAAGGGCGCACAGTGCGATCCGATTCGTTCGGAACCGAATCTTTTGCCGAGAGAATTACGGTCGTTAGGGCATACAAGTGAGGTGGCCGGGCAGATCGACATTCGGCAGGATGGTATAATCCAGGCAGAGGAGAATGTTCGATGAGCATTGTATTGACGTCCAAAAGTGGCCCAGACGGCAAACTGCGCCTCGAAATCCCGGTGGACCGCCCCGGCGCCGAGTTCGAGGTCGAAATCACCCTGCGTCCCAAGCCACCGATCGCGCCCGAGCAATGGCAATCCTGGGTGCAAGGGATGGCCGGTTCGATCACCGACCCGACGTTTGAACGGCCGCCTCAACTTCCGCTCGAAGTGCGGGAACCGTTGCCGTGACGTACCTGCTCGACACCAATGCCTGCATTGGTTGGCTACGTGGGAATCAGCCGAATCTGGTTGCGCGACTGCAGACGGAACGACCGGCCAATCTGCACCTATGTTCGGTGGTCGTCGCAGAGCTACGCTACGGAGTCGAGCGTTCCGACCCCGCGCATCGCGCGAATACAGCGTTGCGAGTCGAACAGTTGCGTGGACAATTCGTATCTCTCCCCTTCGATGACGCCGCGGCCGAGGAATATGGTCGCATTCGCGCACTGCTGGCCACTCAGGGCAATTCTATCGGCGGCAACGACTTGATGATCGCCGCCATTACCATGGCGAATGGTCAGACGCTCGTGACACATAACACTGCGGAATTCAGCCGCGTACCAGGTTTGCTGCTCGAAGACTGGGAATTGCCGTAACCTGGCAGGCCGACGCTTACATGGGCTCAACGGATGCTCTTTGGCCGCGCTCAAACTCTCGAATCCGCGGATTCGTCGGCAGATCGCGAACTGAACGCCCAGTCCATAGTCGCGCGCTGGGGCTAGGCACGTCCGTTCCGCTCTTTATCCGGCCTATCGGCCCTGATAGACTGAAAGCCGTCCATCCCCGCCGACATCTGTTCGCCCCACCAGCCGCCACGCCCCACCTGCTGATCCTACTCACTGTTCTGCCGGAGTCTCCCGCATGTTTACGGTCCTGGGGCCCAAGCACAGGTATTGCGATGGCCTGAATCGCCGCAGCTTTCTGCGGATAGGTTCGCTGGCGATGGGAGGCCTGGCGCTGCCGCAGCTCTTGCAGGCCGAGACGAACAGCACGCCGGCCGGAGCGCCCGCCACCGGTAAGCGGCATAAGTCTGTGATCATGGTCTACCTGTCCGGAGGGCTTGCCCATCAGGACACGTTCGACCTGAAGACCGGCGCGCCGACCGAGATCCGCGGCGAGTTCAATCCCATTGATACCGTCGTCCCCGGTCTGCAAGTTTGCGAACTGCTGCCGAAGATGGCGCGCGTGATGGATCGCGTGGCGCTGATCCGCTCGATCGTGGGCCTGCGCGACGAGCATTCGAGTTTTCAGAATCTGACCGGCTACACGATGGGCCCCGCGCAGCAGGAAGGCCGGCCGAACTTCGGCTCGGTCATCTCCAGGTTGCAAGGCGCGGTCGACCCGGTGATCCCGCCGTTCGTCGATCTGTTTCCGACGATGCAGCACCGCCCGTACAACAGCCCTGGCCCCGGCATGCTGGGCCATGGCGTGGCGCCGGTCAAAGCCGATGGCGAAGACCTGGCGAGCATGAAACTTCGTTATGTCTCCGGAGACCAGTTCGCCTCGCGCCGAAGGTTGCTCGAGAACTTCGACGACTTCCGCCGCGCAGTCGATAGCGCCGGCGTCGAGCGGCTTGATTCGACCTATCGACGCGCATTCGACGTGCTGACCAGTAGCAAGCTGGTCGACGCGATGGACCTGGAGAAAGAAGACCCCGCGGTTCGCGAGCGCTACGGCCGTGGTTCGCCCAAGCATCAGGGCGACGGCGCCCCGCAGTGGAACGATCAACTGCTGATGGCCCGCCGCCTGGTCGAGGCCGGCGCCCGCTGCGTGACCGTGGCCTTCGGATTTTGGGACACGCACGGCAATAACTTCGGCGCGTTGAAAGAGCGGCTGCCGGCGTTCGATACTGGAATCTCGGCGCTGGTCGAAGATCTCTACAACCGCGGGCTCGATCGCGACGTCAGCGTGGTCGTGTGGGGCGAATTCGGTCGCACACCAAAGATCAACAAAGACGCTGGTCGCGATCACTGGGCGCCAGTCAACAGCGCGCTCCTCTTCGGCGGCGGTATGCGAACTGGCCAGGTGATCGGCGCCACCGACAAGCTGGGCGCCTACGCCGCGGCCCGGAGAGTCCATTATCTGGACGTGCTGGCCACGATCTACCACAACCTGGGCATCGACCCGCACACGATCGTCAAAGACATGTCCGACCGGCCCGGCTCGATCCTACCGGAGAGCGCGCGGGTGATCGGCGAGTTGGTGTAAGCGCAATCGTTAGCGTGTAACCTCACACTAGCCCGAGGCGCCAGCGAGGGTACTTCGTGATTTCGAATGTGAGAAGACCCCTCGCTCGCGCTTCGAGTTAGTGGGTAGGAGCCACAGCTGGCTTGTCGCAGTGCTTGTCGAGAGAGGTAAACGCATGATCGCGAAATCTGGTTCGTCGCGCGCGTGCCTGCTCGCAGTCGTGCTATTGATTGTCGTCTCGATCTCTTTCACTGGTATTACCTCGGCTGAAGACTGGCCGCGTTGGCGTGGCCCGCGCGGTGATGGCTCATGGCAAGGGCCGAAATTGCCCGCCGCCTGGCCTGCCGCGGGGCTGCCCGTCACCTGGAAGCAAAAGATCGGTGGCGGTTACGCCGGCGTCGTGGTGGCCGACGGCCGCGCGATGACCATGGATCGGCAGACAGAACCGACCGAAGTCGAGCGTGTGCTGGCGTTTGACTCGGGAACGGGCAAACTACTATGGCAGCACAGCTATCCGGTCAAATACGACATGCTGGGCTACGGCAGCGGCCCGCGCGCCGCGCCGACGATTTTTGAGAACCGCGTCTACACGCTCGGCGCGCTAGGGCATGTCTATTGCCTCGACGCTGCCACGGGCGCCGTCATCTGGTCGAAGGACTGCCTGCGCGACATGGGCGCCAAGCTGCCCGAGTGGGGTTTTGCCGCGTCGCCGGTCATCTGGCGCGACGTGGTGATCATCCATGTCGGCCTGCCACACGGTTCGTTCATTGCCTTCGATCGCAAAACCGGCGAAGAAAAATGGCGGGCCTGCGACGATCCGGCCGGCTACGCCACGCCCATCATTACGGACCGCCCCGGCGGCACGCTGCTGATTGGCTGGACTCCGGAAAACATTGTCGGCATCGATCTCGCCCGCGGCAAAGAAGTCTGGAAGGTTCCGTACAAAGTGACGTACGGCGTCTCGATCGCCACGCCGATCGTCCGCGGCGATCTGGTTTTTGTCGCCGGCTACTGGGAAGGCTCGAAGGCGATCCGCCTCGGGCCCGAGTTGGCCGATGCGACGCTCGCCTGGGAGGACACCAAAGTCTTGCGCGGCCTGATGTCGCAACCACTCGAGCGGGACGGATACGTTTACCTGCTCGACAAACAATTCGGTCTCACCTGCTTTGAGCTGGCCTCGGGTAAGAAGTTGTGGGACGACGGCAACCGACTGACGCCGCGCGGCCGCAACCCGCAAGTCAGCCTGGTATGGCTGGGTGACAGCAACCGAATCATCGCGCTCAACGCCGAAGGGGAATTGGCGCTAGCGCGAATCGACCCGCAAGGGTATCACGAAGAATCCCGCACCAAAATCATCGGCTTCACCTGGGCGCACCCAGCCTACACCGGCCGGTTTGCCATCGCGCGGGATGACACGGAAATTATTTGTGTGGAACTCGCGCCGAACGACGTGAAGTAACGGCCGAAGCGACGAACCACTTAATCCTTCTCCCTAGGGAGAACGTGGTTTGCGTCAGCAAACCGGATGAGGGCTCGCGCCGCAAATTCTCGCCAACTGTATTGAAAACCAATAGCCCGCTTCGTAGCCCTTACCCCGGCCAGCTCCCAAGGGGAGAGGGGGACCCGTCGAGCAACAATCGCTCAATCTCTTCCCGCGTCGCGATTGACGGAATCGCTCCAGCGCGGCTGACGGAGATCGCCGCGGCGACGGTGGCCCAGCGGACTGCGTCGATGAGCGATTGGCCTTCGGTCAACGCGACGGCCAACGCTCCATTGAACGCGTCCCCTGCCGCGGTGGTGTCGACGACCGTTGCCAGTCGCGCCGGGATTCGCGTCGCTGCGTGATCGTCGATGATCAAACAACCTTCGGCGCCGAGCGTGACTATCACACGGCCATCGCCAGCAGCGCGTAATTGGTCGCCGATCGCCGCTAGATTCACTGCGCCATCGGTCTCGCCACCGGCCAACTCTCGCGCAATCGCCGCAGCTTCATGCTCATTGGGCGTCAGAACGTCGACCAGTTCGAGCAACTCCCGCCGCCCCGCACCGGCCACGGCGGGCGCCGGGTTGAGAATCGTCAGCAGTCCGTGTTTGCGCGCCAACCGCAGTCCGTGTTCGACTGTTGCCAGCGGAGATTCCAAGCAGGCGACAAACACGTTGGCGCTGCGCCACACTTCGTCCGGGATCGCGTCGAGATCCGCCGGCGACAGTTGCGCGTTTGCGCCACTGGCGACGCAGATCATATTCTCACCGCGAGGGTCGACCATGATCAGGGCCACGCCGGTCGCGGCGTTGTCGATTGTGCGGACGAACTTTGTATCTAGCCGCGGCTCGTTGCGCAGCATAGCCAGCGCTTCGCGCCCAAATCCGTCGCGCCCGACGGCGGCGATGAACGTCACGGCTTTTTGCGAAGCCCGCGCCGCGGCCACGGCCTGGTTGGCGCCTTTGCCCCCGAGCGACGTGAAGAACCGTCCGCCCAGCACGGTCTCGCCCGGCGTCGGCATCTTCGGCGATCGCACAACCAGGTCCATATTGATCGAGCCGAGCTCAACAATGCCGCGACGATTCGCGTCGGTCGTCATACTCTGCCTGCGGGCGCGTGCGTGAATGAAAAGTTGTTTACAAAATCTATTTGCCGATGCAAAACCGGCTGAAGACGCGGTCGAGCACGTCTTCAGTGTATACGGCGCCGGTCACCTGACCGATCTCATCGAGCGCGACTCGCACCTCGGCGGCGATCAGTTCCTCGGCTGACCGCCCGCCCACCAGCAGAGTCGCGCGAGCTAGCGCTGCCGCTGCGCCGCGCAAACTTTCACGGCAACGCGCGGCCGTGGCGGCGACCAGTGGATTGTCTGACGAGGCCGTTTGATCCACCAGCGCCACCGCCCGAAGTTTGGCGCGCAACTCGTCGAGCCCCAGCCCTGTGGCGCTGCTGGTCTCGACGGCGCCGGCAACTCGTTCCAAACGCCGAGGGCCATCGACCTTCGTGATCACGATGACACGCGTGGCCGCGGCGGGCCGGGCCACCAATGCTGCGCGTTCCCAATCGTTCGGCGTTCGCGTCGCATCGAGGCATAGCAACTCGATCTGGGCCAGGCCGCGTTGCTCGGCAGTGGCTGCTTGGGCCGCCGATTCGACGACTGGCTGTGCGCAATCTAGTGCAGCAGCGCGGGGCGATGTGGCGCCCGCCGTGTCGACCAGTTCGATGCAAACGCTGTCGAACGCCAGTTCGCCGATGACATAATCACGCGTGGCGCCGGCCGTTGGCGAGACAATCGAGGCCGAGCGAGCCAGCAGTGCGTTGAACAACCGGCTCTTGCCGACGTTCGGCGAACCGACGAGCGTGGCGCGGACCGCGTCGCGAGTCACCGTGCGCGTCGTGGCTCGTTGTTCGATGTCGGCCACTTGCGCCGCGGCCGCCGAGAGTTGCCTGTGCAGTTCCGCGGCGGTGATGAATTCAATGTCTTCTTCAACAAAGTCGAGCCCCGCCTCGAGGTGGGCCAACAGCTCGAGCAGGTTGTTGCGCAGCGCCGTCAGGGGCGCGGCCAGTCCGCCGGCCAGTTGGCCGAGCGCCACATCCAGTTCGCGGCGATCCGTGGCGTCAATTACGCCGAGCACTGCCTCAGCCTGCGTCAAATCCAATCGCCCGGCCAGAAACGCGCGGAGCGTGAATTCCCCCGGCCCCGCCGCGCGGGCGCCAGCGCAGCAGATCGCCGAGAGCATCGCTTGTAGTAGCGGCGGCGACCCAACGGTATGAATCTCAACCGTCGGTTGCCGGGCGTAACTTCGCTCGTTGGGCCAGCAGTATAGCCGACACGGAACGAGCCCAATCGGCGAGCTCAGATCGAGCGAGCCCGTCAGCATGGTCGACCGCTTCAGCTCTCCCGGAGATTCACTACTCGCCGAACGCCAGAGCTGCGTCACGCAGTCGATGGCAGCCGGACCGGCGATACGCACAATGCCGCGCGCTGCAGGTCCAGCGGCCGAAGCAATCGCAACGATGGTGTCCTGCGGATCGTAAACCATCTGCGTGAGGGGCGTTTGCCACCGAATTCACAGTGCATGGCAAGTAAAACGTTCAGGGAGGGCGAGGCTCCCGCCGAGCCGCGCAGTGCAATCGGCTGTAATTCAAAACAATCATAAACCCGCAGCGCGCAGCTTATGTCTCACGTGCGATGCTTAGCGGATGACCGAGCGCGCTTCACGGCTCAGCGGGAGCTTCGCCCTCCCTGCACGTCGACTAAGCTACAACGTTCTACGCCCGACCGCGGTTTTTCTTTTTCGAGCCGCCGGCGCCGCCTGACCCGTTGCCGCCGGAGCGGGGCACAATCGGCCGGACGTCGATCGTCGTTCCGCCGGGGCCCGTCGCCGGATTCGCCTTCGGCAGTAATTTGCGCTCGGTGATGCCCCACAAGCTCGACGCGATAAAGTACAAGCACAATCCGCTCGGCACTTTGAAGAACATCACGCCGACGACGACCATCATGTACTTCATCATCTTTTGCTGCATGGCGGCTTGTTCGTCAGCGGCCGGTGGCATGAACATCTTCTGCTGCCAGATGAACAAGCCGATTGTGATGCACGGCAGCACGTTGAACCACGGCCCCAAAAAGCCGTTTGGGCCACCCAGGATCGCCGGCAAAAACTCCTGCCATTTGAACAGCATGTCAGGCGCAGCCAGGTTCGAGCACCAGCGCACCGACTGGCTGATCAGCGGCGCGCCGCGCAGTTCGACGTCAATCGATAGCGCCCGGTACAGACCGATGAAAATCGGCAACTGCAAGAACACAGGCAGGCAGCCGGCCAGTGGGCTGTAGTTGTGCTTGCGGAACAGGTCTTGCTGCGCCTTGGTACGGGCCTCCATGTTGCCCTTGTACTTTTCCTGCAACTTTTTGATCTCTGGTTGCAGCTCCTGCATCTTGGCCGCGTTGGCCGCCTGGCGGCGACTAAGCGGGAACATCAACGAGCGCACCAGCACGGTCAGCAGCACGATCGCAATGCCATAGTTCGGAATGATTCGATAGAACAAATGCAGCACCGTCGACATCGGCTCGGCCACCCAGCCAAACCAACCGTAGTGCAGCAGGTTGCCCAGGCCGTACTCCTTCAACAAGGCCGGCCGCTTGGGTCCGGCAAAGACGTTGAACGGCTGCACCAGCGGGGCGCCACCGGGCGCAAGCACCTGCGGCTTGCCAATGATCCGAAACGTGACGTTCGTCCGATTGACGTTGGCCTTCTCGGTCGGCACTTCCCCCACGCGCACCGGCATGGCCTCGGCATAGTTCACCGTGTCGGCCGGGTCTCTGTTCGGCATCATCGCCACGGCAAAGTACTGGGCGTCGACCGCCAGAAACACGAGCGGCTCCCCTTTCCAAATCGTTGGGAGCTTGGCTTCTTCGGCGATCATCGACGCGCTGACCAGGCCGTACGTCGTGTGGCCATTGCGCAAGAAACCGACGGCCACGTCGCGAATACCGGCGCTTTTGAACCAGTTCGGGCTGATCTTGTAACCGGTCGATTCCAGCGGCAAACCGGTCGGTCCGTCCTGTCGCCAGGCGACTGTGTGTTCCTTGGCGCCAACGTTGCGGACTTCCAGATCGAATTGCAGGTCATAGGCCCGGGCCGCCGGGTCATCGAGATCCTGCGTCGGGTCGACCTTCTCAAGCTTGAAGTGTTTGAAGACTTGCAGGCCATACTTCGGCAAATCGTACTGGAACGAAATGTGTTGCTCGTCGTTCCCCGGCACAAGCTGCCAGTTCCCCTTCAGCATGTTCACGCCAGGCAGCTCGTCGGCGTCGCGCGCGATATGCTCGGTGTCGATCGATTCGAGCGTCGCCAAAAACGACAGCGGATCCGGCCCTTCGGGACGGATGATCTGCATCGGGATGCGGCGGAACGTGCCGGTCAACTGTTGCTGCTTGCCATCGCGCTGGATGTCGAGCGCGAAGTCGGCGTCGAATTGAGTCCGACTGAGCGCCTCGAGGAACATCTCTTCGCTATCAACGACGGAGCCATCAAGCCCGGTGATGATGTCGCCTGGCTTCAGACCACAGGCCGCCGCTGGCGTGCCCGGCGCGACGACGCGCACCACGGCGCCGAGCTGTCCTTGTGGGGCCGGTTCAAGATCGAGATGGCCCATGTAACCGCTACGGTGTTCCTGATCGAGATATCGAGGGCTGTTTAGCTCGATCCGCTTCACAGCGGCGCCAGTATTGGTGAGCGTAACGACCTGGCGAAAACCAGACTCGGGATCGGCCGAGCCGAGCGTGAACAATGCATTCGGAACTTCGACAGCTGCCGCGGGTGGATTACCGGCCTCGGCCGGTTGATCGCCAGCCGGCTTGTCGGCTGTTGGATTCTCGGCAGCGGCCTTCTCGTCGGCTGGCTTTTCCGTAGCAACCTTGGCGTCGGCTGGCTTTTCGCCGTCTGGTTTATCAGCGGCTTTGAGCTCCCCGTTGGGGGCCGGATCGTCTTTGTTCGCGTCCGCGTCGGCCGGAGCCGCCACGTTTTGTTGTGCCAGCCGTTCTGGCTGTAACCAGCGCATCAACAGCATGTTCGCCATCAACACGGCGAAGCTCAGCACCAAGAATAAGACGAATCGCTTTTCCATTCCCTGCGTCCTTTAGTCCACCTCGGTGGAATCTGTCGGGCCCAACTGCCTGGCGATGTCTTTGGCGGGGCCTAATCGTCGGCGTCTCGATCAAGCTGTTCTGTTACGACCGGCTACGACCATCCGGTGGGGATTGGCCGGCCACAACACGCCAGCAACCCGCGAACAGCAATACGTCCTCGCTAGCGTCCATCGCGCAGGCGGTCGCCTAGAAAATCATCGAGATCCGGAGTGTCGTGAATCTTTTGAATGGTCGTCTCGAACGGGTATTCGACGCGGCGAAACGTCACCCGATCATCTTCCAGCACCACATAGCAGGCCCGTGGGTCACCGTCGCGCGGTTGACCGACCGACCCGACGTTGACCATCGTCTTGTCCGGGCCCAGTTTGTACGTGTACCCAATCTCGTCGGGGCTCAAGAAGTTCAGGCTCTGGGTGAACACACCTGGCACATGCGTGTGCCCCTGAAAGCAATAATGCTCGACCAGCGAAAAGATCTTTTCCATCTTCCGCTGGTTGTAGATGTCTTCCGGAAATACGTATTCGTTAAGCGGGTTGCGGGCCGAGCCATGCACGAACAGGAAGCCGTTCTCGCGCTTGTTGCGGGGCAGCTCGCCCAGGAATTCCCACCGTTTGGCGTTTTGCGCCGGGCTGCCAAGTGGCTTTTCCAACTGCTCGCGCGTCCAGAAAATGGCGCGTTCGGCCCCGGAGTTGAACCCCTCGGGATCGAACAGAGCCCCCTGGTCATGGTTGCCCAGGATGCAGAGATCGACCTTCATGATCAGGTCGATGCACTCGCGCGGATTGGGACCATAGCCGATGACATCGCCCAGGCAGTAGATTTCGGTAATCCCCTGCGAGCGGATATCGGCTAGCACGGCCTCGAGGGCTTCGAGGTTGCTGTGGATGTCGCTGATCAGAGCACGCTTCACGAGAGCAGACCTTTTGTCGCCTGACGGTTGGAGCGCGGCGTGCAAGGCAACAAGCCCAAAGATTGCCCCAAACCAATACCGCAGTTTAAGTTAGCGTCGAATAGTGGTCAAGCGGCCCCCGCCGAATGCCGCAGGCCAAGCCCAAGCCCCCTTGCGCAAAGCCGGTCGGCGAACGAAGATGCCTACTGTCGCTAGCGGCCCATCAAGCGCCGGCCGACGACGACTAGTTCTAGTTTAGGCCACGACAACCCCAGCAGACACACTCGCGTGCGAATCCTGGCGATCGAAACGAGCGGCACAACCGGATCCTTGGCACTATTGGAGGGGCAGGAGGTCAAATTGCGCAAAGACCTCGACCCCGCGCTCCGCTCGGCCCGCGCGCTGGCGCCTGGAATCCGCGACCTGCTGGCCCAGGTCAATTGGCGCCCGGCTGACGTCGAGCTAGTGGCCGTAGCCATCGGCCCGGGTTCGTTTACGGGGCTGCGATTGGGCGTAATGACAGCCAAGGCCTTTGCCTACGCTGTGGGAGCGAAAATTGTCGGCGTCGATACACTCGCCACGATCGCCGCCCAGGCGCCGCCCGATGCGCTACGCGTGGCCACGGTCGTCGACGCGCAGCGCGGAGACGTCTATTGCGCAAAGTTCACGCGCGACCAACCAGCCGGGCCGCTGACACGAACCACGCCGATTGCAATTGCCGCCGCCGACGCCTGGCTGGCGGAACTCGACACGGGAACGACGATCATTGGGCCGGCGCTTGCGAAGTTCGCGCCGCAGAATCCTGCGCTCAGTACACTTGCGCCGCGCGAAGCATGGTTTCCCGACGCAGCAACCGTTGGCCGCCTGGCGGCGCAGCGCGCAGCCACTGGCGAAGTCGACGACGCCTGGCAACTAGCGCCACTCTACTTGCGCCGCAGCGCGGCAGAAGAAAAACGAGACGCGCAGTTGTAGGTCACGCACTCCGTGCGTGACACGAAGCGGTGTTCCGCGTCACTGTCACGAAGCGCATCCGTCTCCCGGTGGGAGAGGGTCAATACTGTTCGGCGCCGGTTTTGCTAGGGTGGCTTGGCTGTGTTTCGATGTTGGTTGATGGCGCGTTCGAGTTCTTCGAGGCTGGCCCAGCCGCTGAAGTAGAAGCAGATCATTTCGTA
>Ga0070665_100002111_pt1 | contig 22209 bp, 20 predicted proteins | sample KBSS13metaG_FD_65862 | JGI IMG/M metagenome (GOLD analysis project Ga0070665, IMG submission 65862) | Switchgrass rhizosphere microbial communities from Kellogg Biological Station, Michigan, USA - KBS S1-3 metaG | ecosystem: Host-associated > Plants > Roots > Rhizosphere > Soil ... | reverse complement strand
CGCCGGTCCCCGGGAGTAGTTTCCGACCGCATAGCTTTTTCCGGCACGGCATTGGCATTAAAGGGAATAACCTCACGCCAGGGAAGAGGTGCTACGCGACGCTGAAACCGAAATTAGGGAGGAATCCTTCGCGCGCCTTTTAGGCAATTTGAAATTGTCGAGTCACTTTGCCGAGGCGCTGTTGCTGCCTTCTCGAGGAATAAAGCCGGGGAGGCCGGTTTCGACGACTTTGTTGAAGCGATAACGCGTTGTGATTCCTTTGATCGCCTCCATTGCACTTTCTGGAAGGGACGACACGTCAAGGCTTTCGCGGATATGGGCGGGGTTGGTTGAGGTGGTAAGGACGGCGGTGCCCCGCTGCAATGCCCAGGCGATACAAACCTGAGCTGTGGTCTTACCTACTTCGGCGGCGACTTCCTTGATGACGTCATCTTCGAGCAGTTTTGGCTCGAAGGCATGCCCCAGCACCGCGAACGCGAGGAAGACAATCCCGGCTTCTCCGCAAGCCTCAAGCAACTCCCATTGCGGAAGATAAGGATGCGCCTCGACCTGGACAACCGCTGGACGGATTCTTCTAGACCGGTTGATTTCGGCGACATGCTCAAGGCCTACGTCGGACAAGCCGATTGCCCGGCAATGGCCTTCGTCCACAAGGCGTTCCATAGCGCCCCAGGTATCGAGTAATGTGACGCCGTCGTCGTAGATAGTTCTGCCACTGTCGTCGCGCGGATCCTGATCGTCGCCAGGCCGAAAGGCAAAAGGCGTGTGCATCAGGTAGAGGTCGACATAGTCGAGCCGGAGTTTTTTCAGGCTAGCCTCGATGGCAGGTTTGACACGCTCGGGCCGGTGATTGTTGTTCCAGAGCTTTGTGGCAACGAAGAGATCGTCGCGGCGAATGTTTCCCGCTTGCAGCGCGCCGTGTATCGCTTCGCCCACTGCTTCTTCATTTCGATATCGCTCCGAGCAATCGAATTGGCGAAAGCCGGCGTCCAAAGCAGCTCCGGTCGCGCGCAGCGTATCGCCAAGATCGGGGATTAAGGTGCCAAACCCAAGGGCAGGAATGGCTATCCCGTTGTTCATAGGGATTTTTCTGGCACGAAGTTCGTTCTGTCCATTCATTGTCCCTCCTCACGATTGAGAAAATTTGCGCTGAGACTTGGTCAACCGGATGCTGGCTGGTTTGGATAGTTGAAGAGGAGCTGGTTGCCGTCGGGATCGTCGACGACGAGGAGCTTGTAGCCCCACCAACCTTCCTTGACCGAAACGCCCTTGGCCTCGAGCTCGGCCCGCAACGCGTCCAAGGCTGCGACTGCAGCCGCGTGCGCGGCGGTGGCTTCAGGCGTTGCGGGCTCGACGTTCAGGGAAATGAACATCAGGCCCTTGCCAATCTTCTCTGGCCAGTTGGTGGACAGGATCAGCGTGCAGCCCTGCCGCTCGACCTGCGCAACATAGGCTTCGCCGTCCTCCGCGTAGCGCCAGGGGTTTGTGAAGCCGAGGCGATCCACGTAGAAGCGTAAGGAGGCGTCAACGTCTGTGACGCTTAGTATCGGGCGGGCGAACCAGTCTGTCATAGGGTGTCAATCCTGGATCAAGAACGCTTGCGTCTTGAATTCTACGGCTATCTTAAAGCCGGGATAGTGAGATTTCCTTTCAGTCCTGAGGGCTGAAGTCCACATTGTTGCCAAGCACTTATGTCGGAACCCTAGCAGGTTCGTCGGCGTGCGTTAGCAACACGTTCGTGCTCTAACCGCATCCAGTCCCTCTTTTGCGATGATCGGGAACATAACCAATGCGGCCACGGGATCTGCCCACCACCATCCAAAGGCCGCGTTCAGAATAAGTCCGATCAAGAGAATCGCCGAGAGATAGACGCAGAAATCCGTTTGCCGCGCATCGGCGTGCATCGCGAGGCTGCCAAGGGCTTTGCCGACGCTCTTTTTTGCACGCGAAAGGATGGGCATGACGATCAGGGAAACGCAGGCGAGGACGATTCCAGGGATGCTGTGTCCGGGAGCAGCCTTCTTTGCGAGATCCGACACGGCTTCGTAGGCGACGTAAAACGCCAGGACGAGAAAGCAGGCGCCAACGATTCTGAGACTCAGGATCTCGTTTCGTTCTCGCCTTTCGACATCCGCATCGACGGACATGCGCCAGAGAAGTGTGGCCCCCGATGTAACCTCAATGAGGCTATCGATTCCGAAACCGACTAGGGAGATGCTGCCCGCGAGGACTCCTGCCGTTATGCCGATCAACCCTTCGAGGGAATTCCAGCCAATTGTGAAATACTCCAGCCGCTTTCCGCGAAGGGCGAGCGTTTGACGAGCGATTGCCATGTGGCTCACTGCCGTAGGATAGCAAGCAGGCCGCTGGTGCATTCGTAGAAAAGCCGCACCCCGAAGGTTATTTGGCGAGGGTGAGGACGATGACGCGGTCGGTTTGGCCTTTTTCGGCCGGGAGCAACGGGATGACCACGCCGTTTTCGGATTGGGCGACTTGGAGTTTGGTGCCGTGGATGAGTTCCTGAGCGCCGACGACTTTGCGCGGGAACGGGGGAAGCGCGAGGAGCGGCGCTTTCCAGTTGAGGACGTGGACGTAGACGGTGTCGCCTTTTTGTGTGGTGACGCCCCAATCGCCGGGAGCGATGGGGCCGCCGCGCGTGCCGTAGATTGAGACGCCATATTTGGTGAGCCATTCGCCTACCGCGCGAAGACGGGTGGCGAACTCTTGCTGAATTTCGCCGTTGGGCAGCGGGCCGATATTGAGCAGCAGGTTCGAATTGTTGCCTGCGGCGCGGACTAACATCTCTTCGATTTCTTCCACGGATTTGTATTTGTCGTCGCCGATGTCGAATCCCCACGAGCCGTTGAGGGTGTTGCAGCTTTCGAGTGGAAGCTGATCGGTGACGAACGTGGTGTTGAAGCCGGCAGTGTTGCGGCCGGGAAGGTCGCGTTCGAAGGTTTGCACGTCTTCGCCGGGCTTGGGCGCTTGATGGTGATTGGGAATGATGAGCGCGGCGGGCTGAAGCTGGTGAATGAGCGCGTAAGTTTTGGAGAGATGCCAGTCGGCGTCGGGCTTGTCCCACATGCCGTCGAACCAGATGCCGCCGATGGGGCCGTAGTTGGAGAGGAGTTCGGTGAGCTGGCCGTTCATGTAGTTATCGATGTAGGCGTTGAAGTCGCCGTTGTCGGGGCGGCCGTTGTCCCAGGCGGTGCGGCCGCGCGGGTAGTAGTCGGGGTTATGCCAGTCGAGTTGGGAATAGTAGAAGAAGAGCTTGATGCCCTGGCGGTGAGCTTCGTCGGCCAGCATCTTGAGCGGATCTTTTTTGTAGGGAGTGCGCTGGACGATGTTCCAGTCGGAGAGCTTGGTGTCGAACATGGAGAAGCCGTCGTGGTGGCGGGAGGTGATGGTGATGTACTTCATGCCGGCAGCTTTGGCGAGAGCGACCCAGGCTTTGGCGTCGAATTTTTCGGGGTCGAAAAAGTTGGGGAGGCGTTCGTAGTCGCGGAGCTGAAGCTTGCGATTGTGGAGGACCCATTCGCCGTCGCCGAGGACGCTGTAGACGCCCCAGTGGATGAAGAGGCCGAATTTGTCGTCCTGGAATTGCTGGCGGGCGGAGAGGTTTTCGGGGGTGGGCTTGTAGGTGTCTTGGGCGGGGGAGGAAGCGGTGAAGAAGGCTGTAGCTGCGAGTGCTAGGAGAATTTTTGTGAATGCGAACCGATGGGAAATCATTGTGGCTCCTTTGAGTTGGAACATTTTACGCAACATGTGCCTACAGGAAAGAGAAACCTAACGCAGAGGAGCAGAGAACGCAGAGCCCAGGCAAAGAAAGAGCCAGCAAGGATGCCTGGCTCTACCAAAAGAACCCACTACGTTCGAGCGCGCTATTCGTCGGAATCGTCTACAACGAAGTCGGAGGAGCCGATGCCGGCGCGGAAGAGATTGTGGCGGAGGAGCCTTTCGCCGCCAGCGCCGCGTTGCGTTGCGACGATGTTGCCGTCGCGGTCGATGACGACGTAGATGGGATAAGCAGTCGCCTGGTACATGGCGGCGAGATTGGTGTCTTCGGTGAGGACGATGCGGCACGCCCGGGGATGCTGCTCGAGATATTTCTTGACGGTCTTTTTGGATTCGCCGACGTTGACCGCGAGAACGGTGAGGCCTTTGTCCTTGAATTCCTGGGAAAGCTTTTCGACGAGCGGGGCCTCCTCAGCGCAGAAGTGGCACCAGGTGGTCCAGAACTCGAGGAGGACGACTTTGCCTTTGATTGAGGCGTTGTCGAATTTTTCGCCGTCGACCGTTTTGGCGTTGAAGCGGGGAGCGGGTTCCGTTTTGTTCTTGTTGGCGGCGAAAGTGAAAGTAGCAAAAGTCAGAATTGCGCAGGCGAGAAACCTGCGAAGGTAGCTGGGGAGCATAGTGGCGTATTAGTACCGCCGCAGTCCGTTTTTGTCAATGGCGTTGCGGGTGACGGATCGAGTTAGTTCGCGGCGGGCAGAGTGTATTCGAAGGTGTAAAAGTGTTTGCCGTCTTTGATGTCGATGGAAAGTTTGCCGGAGATGCTGGTGAGCTGGTCGGTGCCGGAATCGGGGACGACGGTGATGGTGAGGCTAGGGACGCCGCGGTTCATGGTGGCGGAGTGCTGCAGGGTGAAGCTGCCTTTGTGTCCAGCGAGGGTTGCGTTGACTTTTTCGAGTGCGACATAGGCGCCGGAATTTTTGACTGAGGTGCCGGCGGCGAGCATTTGTACTTTGCTGGTGCCTTCCATGTCGCCGTGGAACTGCTTGTCGAATGTCATTCGGCTGAAGCTGGGGTCGTCGCCTTCGGCGGCGGGTTGCGGAGTGGCTTTAACGTCGAAGGTACCTTTGGCGGTGGCGGACACGGGGGTTCCTTTGTTGGATTGGATTGCGAGAGATGATGCCAGCGAAAGAGCGGCGAAGAATGCGAAAGACCTGGAGTTCATGGTGCGGAGAGTTTAGCGGAAACGACCAGAGAGCGCAGCAGACAGACCGCTTCTCGCGCGGGGACGCGGGGTGCGGAGAGAAACCTAGGAAAATGAAAGGAAGCGTTCCGAGGCGTCGGCTAAAAAAGGCTGGCCGCTACGGCAAAGCGGCGTCGAGCCGCCGCACTCCAGAATTAAGAGACGAAGTCGAGGGCGCGCTGGGTTTGGAGAAGTTGGAGGTAGCCGAGGATGTCGGATTCGACTTTGTGAGGCTCGGCTTTGCAGTAGAGCTTTTGCAGGTCGGCGATGAGTTGGGCGACGGTGTGTTTGCCGTCGCAGCGGGAAACGATTTCGAGGCTCGGGCCGTTGAGGCGGAGAGCGCGTTCGGGCATCAGCAAAACTTTTTGACCTTGGTTTTCGCCGAGGCGGACGCCGGGGGCGAGTTGCGGTTTGGAGTTGGGATCAATCGTCATAGATTTGTTTTCTCGGGGTGAAAGGCGCCGGGAGGCGGCCAGCCGGGTTGGACGTAGGAATAGTAGAGAGCGTCGAGCATGGCCCAGAGGATATCGCACTTGGCGCGAAGGGCGTTGTGGGCGGCGTCTTGCTCTCCGCGGGTGCGAGCGTGTTTGACAACCCAGGCGAGAGCGAAGTCGGCGTCTTCGGGAGCTTGCGTGAGGCGGCCGGTGAAATAGTCGAGGCCGGAGGAGAGCCAGGGATAAAATTCGCGGAGTTTTTCCATACGGAGGGCGATGAGGCGGCGGGAGAAAAGTTCGGTGAGAGAAGAGGCGACAGCTTCGATGTGGGAGCGCGTTGAGACGAAGTTGATGTAGGCGTCTACTGCGTAGCGCGTGGCGGGGAGAATGCCTTCGCCGCGGACGGCGTAGATGCGCGGGAGGCCGGTGGCTTCGACAAGCTTGAGCCACTTTTCGATTCCGCCGGGTTTGGGGCCGTCGGAAGCGGAATCCGCGCTGTCGCCGTCGTGATCGACTAGACGTTTGCGCCAAGCGGTACGGAAGGTGTGGTCGTCGGTGCGAGCGAGAAGAGCGGCGTCTTTGCGCGGAATGTTCGACTGATAGTAGTAACGGTTGAGAGCCCAGGCTTGGAGTTGGCCGCGGCTGAGTGCACCTTCGTGCATGAGCTGGTGGAAAGGATGCTTGTGGTGGTAACGCTCTTCGCCGATGGCGTGGAATCCGGCGATGAAGTCCTCTTCGGTGAATAGGTGGCGTTCCTGCGCGTTGGTCAAAACGTGACCTCCATGCCGTCGTAGGCGATTTCGAAGCCGGCATCGCGGACGGCGCGATGCTCGGCGGAATTTTCGTCGAGGATGGGATTGGTGTTGTTGATGTGGATGAGGACTCTGCGCGCGGCGGAGTCAGTGGGGAATTGGGCGAGGAGGCCGTCGCGTCCGGAGAGAGGGACGTGGCCCATTTCGCGGGCAGTTTTGTGGCCGCGGCCGGTGGAGAGGAGTTCATCGTCGGACCAGAAGGTGGCGTCGAGGAAAGCGACGCTGCTGGAGGCGGCTGCTTTGAGCCATTCGCCGGAAATGTCGGGAAGAGATGGCGCGAAGAAGAAAGATTTGGCGCCTTGTTCGAAGCGGAGAGCGATGACGGATTCCTGCGAAGCGAGCGAGCGGCGAAGCTCGGTGCTGATGTAGTCGGGGAAGCTGCCGCCTACAGAAATTGGGGAGCAGATGAAGGTTGGCGGGGCGGAGGGATCTTCGCCGAAACGGCAGGCGAGACGGCCGCCAGGAGAGAGCGATTGCCATTGAACGGGCGGTTCGGCGCGGTGGAGGACGTCGAAGATGCGATTTTCGGTTTGCACGATTTTTTGGATCGCGGGAGTCGCGAAGAGGAAGAAGGTTTGGAATTCGCGGAGGTGAAGTAGGCCCATGAAGGAATCGACGTCAGCGGAGGGAAGGAAGATGCCACCGATGGGGGAGCCGGTGAGTTCGCCGCCGGGCGGCGCAAGCTGAGGAGTGGAGAGGATTTGTGTACGGAGATCGGGGGAGGCGCCAACAAGGAACCAGACTACGCCGTCGGGAGAGAAGGCGATCTGCGTTTGCGTGCGAGCGGTGGCTTGGATGGAGCCCGAGCGGAAGCCGGAGCAGTTGGGGCAGGCGCAGTTCCATTGCGGGAAGCCGCCGCCGGCGGCGGAGCCGAGAATTTTGATCTGCATACGCGCGAACGATGATAGCGGGAAAGGACAGAAGGGGCCAAGCGGGACGAGACGAACAGCCTGGCTCAAGGGGGAATCGTATAGAGGGCCAAAAGAAAAACGCCAGCCAGACGCCGGCGCTACAAAAAAAGAGCCCGGGGAAAATCCCGGCCTCGTAAAGTCGCTTCGAGGAGGACTTCGAGCGGTTGGTTAAATCTCAGCGTTGGCGTAGGAACTGATTTCGCAGTTGAGGTCGATCTCTTCGTGCTGAGGTGTGGTCCATTCCATCGGTAAGTGACTCCTTGGAGTTTGTGGTACAGGTTGAGAATAGCACGGGACGAGTACAACGCGAAGAGAATTTGGTGAAGTCGCGGGCCACCAAAGAAAAATTCGTCGCTCCAAGAGAACTCGGCTCGGAATGACGAGCACGGACGCCAGCGACGTTGCGGGTTCATCGCCGGTGCGAAAAGAGGCCGCTAGCTGTGGTGAGTCGCAAAGGATGCGCACACAACTGGTGGCGGTGAAATTTGCGTGGGAGCGCTGGGTAAGCGCAGGAACACTTTTGCAAAAAATATTTTAAGAAATGTACGATTTTTCTTGACAAGTTTTGGAACGAGTTTAATATGTGGCGAAAAGTGGTAAGAAGTGGTTAGTGGTGGATTGAAGTAGGGCAGAGTAGAGGCAACTGGGCAAAGCAGGGCAGCGGTCGTAAGAACACGAAAAATTGGGCGTTTTTAAGGCGATTTGACGATCTGGGGCAACAGATTGGCAAGCTTTTTCGCTGAATTTCGGGTACGGGCAACGCCGAGCTTCCGGCGGTCAGGTGCAAATGAGTCTTCGGGGAAACTGTCGGGCGACGGTGGACGAGAAGGGTCGTCTCAAGATACCCGCCGTGTTTCTCGATGGGCTGCGCGAGTACGGGAATCAGTTTTACATCACGAGCGTTACGGGTGAAGCGGCGCTGATCTATCCCTTGAAAGTTTGGGTAGGGATTGAAGAAAAGCTGGCGAAGGTATCCAGCCAGAATCAAGCGAAGAGCAAGTTTTTGAAGCGGACCAGCTACTACGGGCAAGTGGTGGAAATGGACGCGCAGGGGCGGGTGCTGGTTCCGGCGGTGCTGAGGGAATCGGCGCAGGCGAAGGGCGATGTGGACGTGTTTGGGAGTCTGGACCATCTGGAAGTGATGAATCATACGCGAGTGATGGACCAGATGAAGAACGAACCGTTTACGGCGGACGACTACAAGGCCCTAGAAGATTTGGGAATTTAAGGGCACAGGGCAGCGGTCAGCAGTAAGGGCGATCGGTCAACAAGGCGGATGAGGTGAGCGAGGCGGCGCCACATACGCCGGTGATGTTGGAAGAGGTGCTGGAATGGCTTCGGATAAGACCAGAAGGAATCTACATCGACGCCACGCTGGGAGCCGGCGGCCATTCGGCAGCCATCGCCGAAAGAATTTCAGGGCAGGGCAGGTTGATCAGCCTGGACCGGGACGCACAGGCGCTGCAGATCGCGCAGGAGCGTTTGAAGAAGTTCGGATCGAGAGTGAGCTGCGTTTTGTCTCCGTTCTCAAGGATTGCGGAGGCCGCACACGAGTTGGGGATTCCGAAGGTGGACGGGGTCTTGGCCGACTTGGGGGTTTCGAGCATGCAGCTTGACCAGCCGGAGCGGGGATTTTCGTTCCGCGAAGCTGGTCCGCTGAGCATGCGAATGGGAGTAGGCGCCGGGGAAGATGAATTGACGGCGGACGAGATTGTGAATCGGTGGTCAGAGAAAGAGCTGGCCGATTTGCTCTACCGCGAGGCGGATGAGCACGATTCGAGAAGGATCGCCAGGGGAATTGTGAGAGCGCGGCCGATACGCGATACGGCGCACCTGGCAACGGTTGTGGCAGGGTCCCGAAAGCAATGGGGAAGGCAGAGACTGCATCCCGCGACAAAAACGTTTCTGGCGCTGCGGATAGCGGTGAATCGAGAGATGGAGGAACTCGGGCAGTTTCTTTCTCGGGTCCCCGCCACAATGAATCCAGGAGGGCGGTGCGTGATTTTGACGTACCACTCCCGTGAAGACCGGATCGTGAAAGAAGCGTTCCGGGAAGCGGAACGGCAAGGCGAGCTGAAAGTTTTGACAAAGCACGTGGTGAGGCCCAGCGAAGAAGAAGAGCGGGCGAACCCGCGGTCGCGAAGTGCGAAACTGCGGTGCGCGGAAAAGGTGTCAGCCGCTTAGCGGCTGCAAAGGTAGAAGTCCGATGAGGAAGAGAAAAGCAGCACCGATGATGGAGTTCCGCACGGTAAAGCGGATTGATAATTCGCGACTGGCGCGGCACATGGAGCCGGCGAAGCAGAAGAATCTATTCAAGACGGCGGGGCTCGGCGGGGTGGTGGCGTTGTTCTTTCTCTTTTACATTTTTCAACATTTCAAGTGCATTGACTTGAGTTTTCAGCTGGAAGATTTGAAGGCGAAGCAGGCGCAAGCGGCGCAGTTGAATTCGGAATTGAGGCTGGAGATCGCGAATTTGCGCGATCCGATGCGCATTGACGTGATTGCACGCAGGCAATTGGGATTGACGGAGCCGCTGCCGACGCAGATGCGTGAATATGAAGCGCCGAGCGGCATGCAAGTGGCGGCGGCGCGTTTTGTACGCACTGGCCAGCGACGGTAAAACCAAAGACGGATGAAACGAGCTTCAGAAGTGAAGGGCGACTTACACGCGGAGAGAATCCCGAACACTGCGGGCCATGCAAGAAGAAAAAATCCACGTCCGTTTGCTGATCGTCGCCGGCGTGGCTTTGTTGTGGATGACGGCGGTTTTCGGGCGGCTCGGCTATCTTCAGTTAATCCGTCATAGCGACTACCTCGCGCGGGCGCAGCGGCAGCAGCAGCGCACGATCGAAATCACTCCAAAGCGCGGGGCCATCTACGACCGCAATATGCATCCGCTGGCAATGAGTGTGCCGGTGGAGTCTGCGTTTGGGGTGCCTTCCGAAATCGGCGACAACAAGATCATGGCGGCGCGGCTGCTGTCGAACGTGCTGGGCATTCCGCGCGACGTGCTGGAGGCGCGATTCGGCGCGGGCGGATCGTTTGTGTGGATTTCCAGGAAGCTACCCCCGGACAAGGCCGACGCGGTGCGCGCGCTGAATTTGAAAGGCGTGTATCTGCAGAGCGAGAACCAGCGGTATTACCCGAAGCGAGAATTAGCTGCGCACGTTTTGGGCTTCGTGGATTTGGACGAAAAAGGATTAGGAGGAATCGAGTACGGGCTGGACAGCCTGATTCGCGGCAAGAGCGAAAAAATTGTAGTGATGGCGGATGCGCGGCAAAGGTGGTTCGACGGCGGGTCCGCACAAAAGGACCAGGGCGCGAACGTCATCCTGACGATCGACGAAAAGATCCAGTACATCACAGAGCGCGAGCTGGCGGCGGCGATTGCGAAGACGCATTCGATGGCAGGCACGGTGATTGTGCAGAATCCGAACAATGGCGCGATTCTGGCACTGGCGAATTGGCCAAAGTTCAATCCGAATTCGGCAAATGAGGCAAAAGCCGAAGCGAGGATGGACCGCGCGGTGAGCGCGATCTACGAGCCGGGGTCGACCTTCAAGCTAATTACACTGGCGGCGGCGATTGATCAGAACCTGACGCGGCCGAGCGAAGTTTTCAATTGCGAGAACGGTGCGGTGTACGTCGCAGGTCACAGGATTCGCGATCACAAGCCGTTTGGACTGCTGACGGTGTCGGACATTCTGGCCAAGTCGAGCGACGTGGGAGCGATCAAGATTGCGCTGCGGATGGGCGCCCCGAAATTTTATGAATACATTCGCGCCTTTGGTTTCGGCCAGCAGACAGGCGTAGACCTGCCTAGCGAGAGCAAAGGGATCTTGAGGAAACTGGATAACTGGAGCGCGATTTCCATCGGTTCCGTTTCCATGGGGCAGGAAGTGGGCGTGACGCCCATGCAGTTGGTGACGGCGGTTTCGGCGATTGCGAATGGCGGGACGTTGTACAAGCCGCGTGTGGTCGCGGAGGTGAGGCGCGGCTCGGAATCGCTGCCGATGACGGGTGTGCTGGCGCCGGGCGAGCCTAAGGAAGTGATTCGGCCGGAGACGGCTGCGACGCTGCGGCGGCTGATGGAAGGAGTAATCCTTCAGGGTGGCACGGGGCCGAGGGCCCGGCTGGATGGTTGGACGGCCGCGGGAAAAACGGGCACGGCGCAAAAGATTGACCCGGCGACGGGGAGGTACTCGCCGACGCAGTACATTGCGTCGTTTTCGGGATTCGCGCCGATCAACGATCCGGCGGTGACGATTCTGGTGTCGCTTGACTCTCCCGTGGGAGAGCATGAAGGCGGGCAGGTATCCGCACCGGTGTTCAAACGAATCGCCGAACAGGTGCTTCCTTATCTGGACGTGGCGCGCGATGTTCCGCTGAGCCCCAAGCTGATTCAGGCGGCGTACAAACCGAACGAAGCGGAAGATGAGTCGAGCTTGTCCGATTTCACGCCGGTAGATTTTTCGGCTCAGCCGGAGCAAATGCCACCTGCGGAAAGTAGCGAGAAAAAAGCTGAGAATCCGCAGCCAGCGGTAACGGTCGCGCTGGACGAGGGCGGTGATATTGCTGTGCCGGATGTTCACGGCAAGACGATGCGGGATGTGACGGAGATGTGCTTGCGGCTCGGCCTGGAGCCGGTGCTGGTTGGCAGCGGCCTTGCAGTGGACGTAGCGCCGGCTAGCGGAGCGAAAGTTCGGCGTGGCGCTAAAATTACAGTGAGGTTCGGCGAGCCGGAAGCGGTGGCGAAAGCAACCAGGAACGCAAGGTCGAGCGGAAAAGCCAGGAATCGATGACCACAGTGCTGCGGGAGGCGGATAGCGTCAAAGTGACGGACCAAGGCGACTCGAAGTCACAAGCAAAGGCGAACAGCGCGATTGAGTTAGGGGGAGTGTTCGCCGGAGCACAGGCGCAGATTCCAACTGGCGCTGAGAAACTGCCGGTCAGCGGAATTGCCTGCGATTCGCGGAAGACGGCACCTGGTTTTGCATTTTTTGCGCTTCATGGAGCTAAGGAAGACGGAAACCAATACGTTCGCGATGCCGTGGAACGCGGCGCGATCGCGGTTGCAAGCGAGGACGCGGCGCCTGCCGATCTTTCGTCAAACGTTACTTGGATTCGAGTAGGCGAGAGCCGCAAGGCGCTAGCTATTTCCGCGGCGAACTTCTTTGGGCATCCTGCTAGGGCGCTGCAACTGATCGCCGTAACGGGCACGAATGGAAAAACAACGACCACTTCGTTGATCGATTCAGTGCTGCGGGCTTCCGGCGCAAAGACCGGACTATTCGGCACGATTGCGTATCGCACTCCGCTCGGCGAGTACCCTGCACCGAATACAACGCCCGAGTCGCTCGACCTGCAGGGTTTCTTCGCGGAGATTCGAGACGCGGGCGGAAAGTTTGCGGTGATGGAGGCAAGTTCGCATGCGCTGGTCATGGATCGACTGTGGGGCTGCCGCTTTCAGGCGGCGGTGTTCACCAACCTGACCCGCGAGCACATGGATTTTCATAAGAATTTTGAGGAATACTTCGCCGCAAAGCGCCGATTGTTCGAAGGCACGGGCGCAGGAGCTCCTGAAGTGGCTGTGTTGAATGCGGATGATCCCTATTCAGCGCGACTCATGGGGCTGGCGAAAAATACGGTCTCGTATGGAGTCGAAAGCCCGGCGGATATTTCGGCGAAGAAGTTTCAATTGGCGTTTTCTGGTCTCACGTTCGCTGCACAAACGCCCAATGGAAAGCTACAGATTCAATCGCCGCTGGTAGGGCGAATCAATGTGTACAACATTTTGGCAGCGATTGGCGCAGCGCAGGCGACAGGAATGTCGAATGAAACGATCGAGGCGGGGATTCGCCAGCTGCAGAATGTTCCGGGAAGATTTCAGCGCGTCGATTTGGGGCAGCCATTTCTGGTGATCGTGGATTTCGCGCATACCGACGACGCGTTGGAAAATTTGATCAAGACGGCACGCGAACTCAATCCCAAGGGACGCGTCATCACGTTGTTTGGCTGTGGCGGCGGGAAGGATCGCACCAAGCGGCCGGTGATGGGCGAGGCCGCAGGGCGGCTTTCTGATTTAACGATTCTTACCAATGACAATCCGCGGCAGGAAGATCCTCTGAAAATCATCAGCGACATCGTCGTGGGTCTGCAAAAGAGCAACGGAAAATATCTGATTGAGCAGGATCGCGAGAGGGCAATCGGGATGGCCTTTGACGAGGCGCGCGCCGGCGATCTGGTTTTGTTGGCGGGAAAAGGACACGAGGATTACCAGATTCTCGCGGACAAGACGCTGCCTTGGGATGATCGAAAAGTGGCGCAGCAGGAGCTGCGTGAGAGAGGGTTCGATGCTCCGGCCTAAGAGGGGAACGGGCCGGCACAGGGTTTGGCAACTGGCTCGCAGGTCCTAGAGAACGAGAACGGTGAGCCAGGGTTCGGGCCGGGTTGGTAAGACCGGAAGGACTGCCAGAAGCGAGGCTGGAAACTGCCCGCTACGGCGGGCGGACTTCTTAATAAGGAGGAGCCCTGCGAACCGGTGAGCACCAAGCGAACCCTGGGTTATGCCCATAAGGCTAATCCGCTGAGGCATTTATGCGGTGGACGATTGCACAGATGGCTGACGTTTTGGCGGCGCGGGCGGGCGCTGGACTCGATACCATGGCCCGGCTGGCCGGCGTCTCGATTGATTCTCGCACGGTACGCTCTGGCGAGCTGTTCGTCGCCATCCACGGACCGCGTCATGACGGACACGATCATGTTGCCGCGGCCCTTGGAGCCGGCGCCCTCGCTGCTCTGGTGGCCGCGGAAAAAGTGGGTGGCTATCCGGACGCGATTCGCGCGAAGTGCGTCGTCGTGGACGACACCTTCGTGGCGCTCAAGCGGTTCGCACGCGCAGTGCGCGAAGCGTGGGGCGGAAAAATTGCCGGCGTCACCGGTTCGGTCGGTAAGACCACGACCAAAGAGATCCTGGCGGCGCTGTTGGGCGCGCGGTTCCGCGTACTGAAGTCGGAAGGGAATTTTAATAACGAGTACGGGCTGCCGCTGACACTGTTTCGTTTGGACGAAGCGCATCAGGCGGCAGTGCTCGAGATGGGGATGTCGCGGCGTGGTGAGTTGTCGCGCTTGGCGGAAATTGCGCGGCCGGATGTTGGAGTGGTGACGCGAGTTTCGCCAGCGCACTTGGAGTTTTTTGCATCGGTGGATGAGATTGCACTGGCGAAGCGGGAGTTGATCGAAGGGCTGCATGGGAAAGATTCGACAGCGGTGCTGAATGCGGACGATGCACGAGTGGCAGCGTTTGGTTCGCATGCGCCGGGAAGAGTCCTAACGTATGGAATCGAGAACCAAGCGTTCTTTATGGCGGAGAACATCGAGGACCGCGGCGCGCTGGGCACAACGTTTGATTATGTGAGCCCGGAAGGACGCGTGCGGCTCGAGTTGGCTTTGCCGGGACGGCATGTGATTGCGAATGCGCTGGCTTCTTTGGCAGCCGCGAGTGTTTGGGGGATCGGGATTGAAGAGGCGCGCGTGGTGTTGCCTGGCTTGCGGCCACCGGCGATGCGTGGTGAGTTATTGCGATTTTCCGATGGAGCGGCGCTGATCAACGACAGCTACAACTCGAGCCCTGCGGCATTGCAAGCGATGACATCGCTGCTGGCAGCTACGCCTGGGTTCAAGCGGCGGATTCTGGCTGCGGGCGAAATGCGCGAACTGGGAGCGACTTCGGCGGAGTTACATCGTGAAGCAGGCAGGTTTGCGGCAAAGACGTGCGCGATTGATTGGGTGATTGGAGTGGCGGGCGAAGGTGCTCAGTTGGTGGAGGGAGCTGTGAGCGGCGGGGCGCCGCGGGACCGCGTCAAATTTTTTGAAACATCTGAGGAAGCTGCAGAGTTTCTTGCGCGAATGCTGCAAAGCGGCGACTTGCTACTGGTCAAGGGATCGCGCGGCGTGAAGATGGAGCGCGTCGTGGAAGCCTTGCTGGCGAAGCACGGAATGACGGCGGAGGTCAGCCACTAGATGCTGTACTACGTCCTCTACCATGTTCTGCAGAAATATTTCAGCCCGCTGAACGTGTTTCGCTACATCACGGTTCGAACGGTGTACGCGAGCTTGACCGCGATGTTTTTGGCGCTGGTCTTTGGTCCGTGGCTGATTCGGCGTTTGCGCGAACTGCAGATCGGGCAATACATCCGCGAAGAAGGGCCGCAAGAGCACAAGAAAAAAGCAGGCACGCCGACCATGGGTGGAGTACTGATTGTGCTGTCGACGGCAGTGCCAGTGTTGTTGTGGGCGGACTTGACCAATCCGTTTGTGCTGCTAGCGCTGTTTGCGTTGTGCGCGTTCGCGACGATTGGATTTATTGACGATTACGCGAAAGTGGCCAAGAAGCGGAATCTCGGCTTGACCAGCAAGCGCAAGTTTCTGCTGCAGGTACTGGTGAGCACGATTGTCGGCGTGGCGCTGCTGGGGCTTTCAACCCACAGCGCGTACTCGACGGAGCTGATCGTGCCGTTCGTTAAGAAATTCCATCCCGACCTGGTGATTCACTCGCTGCTGAGCAGCCCACATTTTTGGCCGCTGGCCTTTGCACCGTTTTTGATTTTCATGGTGATTGTGATTACCGGTTCCTCGAATGCAGTGAATTTGACCGATGGCTTGGATGGCTTGGCGATCGGCTGCACGGTGATCGCGGCAGGTGCGTTGACGATGCTGACCTACGTGAGCAGCAATGCCCGGTGGGCCAACTATCTCGACATTCAGCACATTCCTCGCGTCGGGGAGTTGACGGTTTTTTGCGGAGCGCTAGTGGGCGCGTCGCTGGGTTTCCTCTGGTACAACGCGCATCCGGCAGAAGTGTTCATGGGCGATGTTGGGTCGTTGTCGCTGGGCGGCACGCTGGGCGTGATTGCTGTGATCATCAAGCAAGAGATTTTGCTTTTCTTCGTCGGCGGAATTTTTGTGATTGAGGCGCTTTCGGTGATTTTACAGGTGAGTTCGTTCAAGCTGCGTTCGAAGCGGATTTTTCGCATGGCGCCGATTCATCATCATTTTGAATTGCTGGGCTGGAGCGAATCGAAGGTCATTGTGCGATTCTGGATCATGGCGCTGGTGTTCGCGTTGTTTGCGCTTACCACGCTGAAGTTGCGGTAAGGCCGGCAAGAGGATTTAAGAACGACCTGGGGACTGGGGCCGAGATGGTCGGAAGGATCGAGCTGAACGGAAAGCGAGTGCTGGTGATCGGGCTAGCACGCACGGGTGTGGCGACGGCGCTCTTCTGTGCTGCGCGCGGTGCGATTGTGACGGCGATAGACACCCGCAACGCGGAGGAATTGGGCGACGCGGTCGAGAAATTGAGCGAGGCGGGAGTCAAACTTCAGTTGGGAAAGCACGCCCCGAACATTTTGCAGGGGCAGGAACTGGTCGTTCCCAGTCCGGGCGTACCGGGGGACGCGCCGCTGTTGCAAGAAGCACGCGCGCTTCGAGTGAAGATTTGGAGCGAGGTTGAACTGGCGGATCATTTCCTGTACGGGAAGCTGATCGGGATTACCGGTTCAAATGGCAAAACCACAACGACGGCCCTGATCGAACACATCCTCCACGCCGCCGAATTTTCCACGGTGCTTGCGGGCAATATTGGAACGCCATTGATCGCGCACGTCGGGGAAACCACGGACCACACGATCACGGTCGCGGAGCTCAGCAGTTTCCAGTTGGAGCTGATCGAGAATTTTGAGCCGAATATTGCGGTGTTCGTGAACCTGACGCCAGATCATTTGGATCGGCACAAAACCATGGCGTCGTATGGCGCTGCGAAGGCGCGAATCTTCGAGAACCAGACGGCCGACGATTTTGCTGTGTTGAACGCAGACGATAACGCCAGTGCCGCCTATGCGCCGACGGGGCCACAAGTGTCCTGGTTCAGCCGGAAGATTGAAGTGAAGCAAGGCGCTTTCGTTCGAAACGGCAAAATTATTCTTCGGCGCGATGGCCAGGATGAAGTGATTCTCCCGGTTAGCGAAATTTCGCTTCCGGGGGCGCACAACCTGGAAAACATCCTGGCGGCGGTGGTGGCTACGCGTCTGGCGGGAGCGCAGCCGTCGCAGATCGCCAGCGGAATACGGTCGTTCAAGGGAGTAGAGCACCGCATCGAGTTTGTCGCCGAAGTTCAGGGCGTGCGCTACTACAACGATTCGAAAGCCACGAATGTGGATGCCACGTTGAAGGCGCTGGATTCGTTCCCCGGGCGCATCCTTGTGATCCTCGGTGGCAAAGATAAGGACAGCGACTACACCCAACTTCGGAATGCGCTGCGTGAAAAGACAATTCTCGCCCTGCTGATCGGCACGGCCGCCGACAAAATCGAAAAGCAGATTGAAGGGAGCGTGGCGATTCAACGCGTCGGAACGCTGGAAAACGGCGTGGAAAGCGCGTTTCATGCCGCCCATGCGGGTGACATCGTGCTGCTAGCGCCGGCCTGCGCGAGCTTTGACCAGTTTCAGAACTATGAACATCGCGGCCGCGTCTTTAAGGAGCTCGTCCATCATTTGGAAAAGGGCGAGGAACTTCGTTCGAACGCGAACCCGGTGAATGCGGGGAAACGCAATGCCTAGGCGCCTGGAAAATGATCGCTGGCTGTTTATCGTGACGCTGGCGCTGTGCCTGCTCGGCGCGGTGATGATCTTCAGCGCGTCGGCGGTAACGGCTGAACACGAGTACGGCCACTCGTACATTTTCCTGCTGCGTCAGGCGGCATGGCTTGCCATTGGCCTCGGAGGCATGTTTGTGCTGATGCGGACGGACTATCGCCGGCTGCGCGAGCCTGCCGTTGTGTATAGCGTCTTGTGCCTCGTAGGACTCATGCTGGTGGGAGCGTTTTTTCTCGACAAGTCCCACGCGACGCACCGGTGGATTCGCTTTGGCCCAATCGGCATTCAGCCGTCCGAAATCGCGAAACTCGCGGTCATTCTCTACCTGGCGTGGTTCCTGGATTTGAAGCGGCGGAACGCGGCCAGCATGGAATTCCGCAAGGAAGCCTTTCTGCACAATATTTTGCCGGCAATTGCTCCGATCCTGGTTTGTGTGGCGCTCATTCTGGCGCAGCCCGACCTTGGCACATCGGTGGACATTGTGCTCATCGCTGCCGCCGTTCTGTACGTCGCTGGATTGTCGTGGAAGTGGATAGCTGTCGGCGCAGCCGCTGCGTTGCCCGCGCTGTATTTGCTCATCACCCATGTGGCGTATCGCCAGGCGCGCATGATGGCGTTTCTGAATCCCGACAGCGACCCGCAAGGCGCCGGCTTTCAACTCCTGCAGTCGCTGATTGCAGTCGGATCGGGAGGATTTACCGGCGTGGGCTTGATGGAAAGCAAACAGAAGCTTTTCTACCTTCCCGAAGCCCACACCGACTTTATCTACGCCGTCATTTGCGAAGAGCTTGGATTCATCGGCGCGCTCGTCGTGATCACGCTGTTTGCAGTGTATGGCTGGCGTGGGATGCGCGCAGCGTTTTCGGCTCCCGACAATTTTGGACGTCTGCTCGCCCTGGGCATCACCGCCATGGTGATGTTCCAGACGCTCATCAATTTTGCGGTCGTGCTCGGGATGGTCCCAACGAAGGGAATCCCGCTGCCGTTCATCAGCTACGGCGGCTCGAGTTTGCTAGTGATGCTGCTGGCTACGGGAGTGCTGCTGAATATTTCGCAGCAGGCAACCAACCGATGAGCATCGACGGAACGCGTTTCGGATTCGGCTCATGAAGCTGCTCATCGCCGGTGGCGGCACCGGGGGCCACGTGTTTCCGGCAATTGCTATTGCCCGCGAGTGGCTGTCGCGCGGAAGTGAAAGGGAAGTTGTGCTGGTGGGAACGCAACGCGGAATCGAAATGAAGCTCGTGCCGCAGGCTGGGCTGCCGCTGGAGACGCTGCGCGCTGCGGGACTGAAGGGTAAGGGCGGCCTGACGCTAGTGAAGAATTTGTCCATGCTGGTGCCGGGGACGCTCGACGCGTTTTCGATTGTGAGCAAGCACAAACCGGTCGCTGCGTTTGGAGTTGGCGGCTACGCGGCCGGGCCGATGATGCTCGCGACGTGGTTGCGCGGCATTCCCAATGTGATCTTTGAACCGAACGCCGAACCCGGCTTTACCAATAAGGTTCTCGCGCGTCTTTCCAAGCGCATCGCGACCGGCTATGAAGTTACGGCGCGCGGCCTCGGCGGCAAAGGTGTAGTCACCGGGAATCCGGTGCGCGCGGAATTTTTCGCGATCGCGCCATGCGTTCCGCAAAAACCGTTGCGTCTGTTGATCACCGGCGGCAGCCAGGGCGCACTGCCGATCAATCGTACATTTGTGGATGCGATGGATTTGCTCGCGGCGCGAAAAGATGAACTGAGCATCGTTCACCAGACCGGCGAACGCGATTACAACGCGGTAAGAACTGCCTACGCGCGGCGGGAATTTCACTCTGCTGAAGTGGTTCCGTTCCTAGGCAACATGGCGGAAAGATTTGCTTGGGCGGACTTGATCGTATGCCGCGCGGGAGCGATTACGGCTTCGGAAGTCGCCGCATCCGGGCGAGCCGCAATTTTCATTCCGTTTGGCCGTGCGACAGACAGCCATCAACTTCGCAATGCGCAGGAAATGGCCAAAGCCAACGCGGGAAAACTCATCACCGAGAACGAACTCACCGCCGATCGCCTGACCGGCGACATTTTTGGGTTGCTCGACCGGCCGGAAGAGATTCAGCAACTCGCCGCGAACGCGCGGAAGCTAGGCCGGCCCAACGCTGCCCGCGATATCGTCGATCTCGTCGAAGAGGTCGCTGGCGTGCAAAGAAATCATCTGCAGGGCGGCAACAAAGGAAAAATTTCATGATGGTTTCGTTTCGGAATTTTCAAAGAATTCATTTGGTCGGTATCGGTGGTATCGGCATGAGCGGCATCGCCGAAGTGCTGCTTACTCTCGGCTATTCCGTCTCGGGCTCGGACACCAAGCTTTCTACGCTGACGGAACGTTTGCAGAACCTCGGCGCCACGATCTACGAAGGCCACAAAGCGGCGAACGTCGAAGGCGCGCACGTGGTGGTCATTTCGTCCGCCATTAGCACAACTAATCCCGAAGTAGCCGAGGCTCACAAGCGCAAAATTCCCGTCATCCCGCGCGCCGAAATGCTGGCCGAGCTCATGCGGCTGAAGTACGGCATCGCCGTTGGCGGCGCGCACGGAAAGACCACTACTACGTCTATAGTCGCGAGCATCCTCACCGCCGCCCATCTCGATCCGACATTTGTCGTGGGCGGCAAAGTCAATCAAGCCGGAACCACTGCCCGCCTCGGCAAGGGTGAATACTTTGTCGTCGAAGCCGACGAGAGCGACCGCAGCTTCCTGCTTTTTGCACCGGTGGTGGCCGTCGTCACGACCATCGATCGCGAGCACTTGGATCAATACACGTCGCTTGCGGACATCCAGGACGCTTTCACTCAATTCGTCAATCGCGTTCCGTTTTACGGCGCCGCCATCCTGTGTCTCGACGAGCCGAACGTCCAGGCCATCATCCCTAACGTCAAGCGCCCCATCCTTACTTATGGCACATCCAGCCAGGCCGACCTGTTGATAAGCGATATCGAACTCCGAGGCCTAGCCAGCAAATTCCGGCTTACCTATAAGGGTGAGGACCTCGGGCTATTCCGCTTGCCGCATCCGCCGGGCATTCATAACGTTCGAAATGCAGCCGCCGCAGCCGCCGTCGCACTCTATCTAAACGTTCCCGTTGAGCTCATCCGCCAGGGCCTCGACAACTTCGGCGGAGTCGGGCGCCGCTTCGACATTAAAGGTTCGGTCAACGACATCACCGTCATCGACGACTACGGACACCACCCGGCCGAAATCAAAGCCACGCTGGAGGCTGCCCGCGGCTGCAAGTTCAACCGCCTTCTTGTGCTTTTTCAACCGCACCGCTACTCCCGCACCCAGCACCTCTGGCAAGAGTTCACCCGCGCTTTCAATCAAGCCGATCTGCTGGTCATTACCGATATCTACGCCGCCAGCGAGGCGCCGATTGCGGGCGTCACCAGCGAAGTCCTGGCCGCGGCGATTCGCGAAGCTGGGCACAAAAATGTCCAGTACATCCGCTCCATGCAGGACAGCATTGGATTTCTGCTGAAGAATGCCCGGCCGGGCGACGCGATTCTTACGGTCGGAGCGGGTAGCGTCAGCCGCGCCAGCAACGAGTTGATGGTTTTGCTCGGTACGGACCAGCTTACCCATCACATTCCGGAGCGCCATGCACCTTAGCGACGCCAGAATCCTTCAAGAATTGGCCGCGCTCGGTGTCGACCTAAAACCCAGCGTCGCCCTGTCCACATTCACCTCGCTGGGTATCGGCGGCATAACCGATCTTCTTCGCATCACCAAGCACGATTCGATTCCCGCAATTCTCGACTTGCTCGACGAGCACAAGATCCGACACAAGTTTCTCGGAGGCGGCTCGAACCTTCTTGTCGGAGACGGCGAGCTTCCATGGGTGGTGCTGCAACTCGCCAAACCCGAGCCCGACATCGTCATCGAAGGCAATCTGGCTCATATCGAAGCCGCGGCAGACCTCGGCCGCACCGTCACATTTTGCGCGAAGCACGACCTCGGCGGCCTCGAAGGACTTATAGGAGTTCCTGGCACGGTTGGTGGCGCTCTTCGTATGAACGCGGGGGCCTACGGCACGCAGATCGGCAGCTACGTGCAGGAGGTCAAAGTCTATCGTGCCGTCCAGCGCAGGATAGAAATCCTCAGGGGCGATCAAATTTCGTTTGAATACCGTCACACTTCGTTTGCGCCTGATGATATGATGCTCGCGGTGACGTTGAATCTTCCCTCCAAATCGTACGCTGAAATAATTCAAGGAATTCGCATCTGCAATGAAAAGCGGCGCGCCAGCCAGCCCATGGGGCAAAAAAGCGCCGGCTGCATTTTCAAGAACCCTCCGGGAGCTTCCGCTGGCCGCATGATTGATGAGCTTGGGCTCAAGGGCCTGAGCGTTGGCGATGCCCGAGTCAGCGACCGTCATGCCAATTTCTTTGTAAACG
>Ga0070665_100002108_pt1 | contig 22250 bp, 51 predicted proteins | sample KBSS13metaG_FD_65862 | JGI IMG/M metagenome (GOLD analysis project Ga0070665, IMG submission 65862) | Switchgrass rhizosphere microbial communities from Kellogg Biological Station, Michigan, USA - KBS S1-3 metaG | ecosystem: Host-associated > Plants > Roots > Rhizosphere > Soil ... | reverse complement strand
GCGATCGTGGCGGAATTGGTAGACGCGCTGGTCTCAGGTGCCAGTGGGTAACACCGTGGGGGTTCGAGTCCCCCCGATCGCACGCCTAGTTACACATCATCGGGCTTGGAAACTTCGGAGCTGTTTCCATGGGCGTTTCCACGGAAGCGACCATCGTCGAGTACGAGTCGGCATGAGGCGCGGCCCCGCCTGTCGAAATGCCACCAGCGCTTCGTGACAAGTCCGCGCCATCCCGAGTCTTCGCGATCGACCCAATCGCCTACCGCTGGCACAGCAGAGACCTCGCCGACGACGAGATGGACTTCGCCCTTGGGCGTGTCGACAGTCAGCTCAAGTTTGATCATCTCTTCCCTCCCTGCATCACCGTGAAGTTTCTCTCCACCGCCGCTGCATCGACAACCTCGCGCGCCATGTAGCTGCGCGTCGTGACCGCCGTGGACGTGTGGCCGGTCATCTCGGCGATCGTCTTGAGCGCCACGCCTTGCCGTTGCGCGTTGTCCGTGAACGTCCGGCGCAGCTCCTGCGGAGGGACGGCCCGGCCGATCGCAGCCTTGGTCACCGTGCGCACCCGGTCCCGAGCCGCCCAGCGCGACATCGGATCGCCGTACGAGTCGAGAAAGATCGATGCAGTCGCCGGCCGATCCTTCGTCAATGCCAGCAGCATCTCGCGCAGCGCCGCGTTGAGCGGCACGGTTCCCACACTCGCCTCGGTCTTGGCTTCGTTGATGCGCAGCAGCCACCCGTCGTCGTCCAAGTCGCGAACGAGCACGCGTGCGAGCTCGGAGGCCCGCTTGCCTAGCATCATGTAGCCGTACGTCAGGACGCACTCCGGTCCGCCATGCTCGAAGCAGTACGCCTCGAGCAGCCTCGACTCGTTCACAGTGAGCCGTGACTTGGTCGAGCCCTTGCGACGTTTGCCCTGCGCCTCGACCTCGGCGAATGGGTTCGTGCGGAGCAGCTTCTGCTTGACGCAGTATGCGCCCCACATTCGACCGACGTTGAGCCCGTTGATGTGCGTGTCGCCGGCGCCGTAGACCGATGCCTGGTACAGCTCATTCCCGCGACGCTCGACGTAGCGCACGGAGCGGTTGCCGTTCTCGGGCAGGCCCAGCAGCCGCCAAAGCCGGTGCTCGTAGTTCTCGATCGTGTGGCCAACGCAGCCCTTGGCGTCGCGCTTCCAGTCGAGAAACTTGTCGACGGCCTGCATCAGCGTGACGCCCTTCCCCTCGATCGTGAACGTCGCGATATAGGCATCGGCTTCAGCCCGCGTCGCAAACGTGCGATATCGAGTCGAGCGAGTTTTTCCGCGTCCTCTAACGCAGTGGACTCGGAAGAGGTCTCCGTGCTTGTAAGGTCCATAGGGTCTTTCGTCCATGGGTCGTCTCCATCGACGACCGCCGTTTCCAACGGTGACGATTGTCCGGAGCGGAGTCGCCGTTCAAGCGCATCCGCAATTGCTTCGATGTCGGCCGGATGCAGCCTCACCGTTTGTCCAGTAGCGCAACCGCTGCGTGAAGCGCCCGCGTCGAGATATGCGGCTGGCCGGTTTCGAGATCGAACCGACGCGGACGCCCGCGATCGCAGGCCGGAACCCACACGACGCGCAGCTTCCAGCCAAGCGCATCGAGTAGTCCGGCGAGCAACCGCAGCTTCTCGATCTTCTTGTCTCCGATGGGATGCGTTGCCTCGACTTCCCAAATACGAATGATTCGCTTGTGCTCCTCGACATCGAAAGCGTCGGGCACGAATCGACAGTCGGTGCCTAGGCTGACTCCGGTGGCCGACCGGAGCGCCTTTGCGAACCCCTTTTGACGACGCCCGGCGGGTATCGCGGCCTGATGGCGAACCGAAGGAATCACTCCCCACCCCCAACGCAGCGATGCTTCGCGTGCGGACGGATCACGACTCACCGGCCAGCTTGAGCAGTCGCTCGGTCTCTCGTTCGACATCGAGGAAGTGCCCTTCGCGCGGACACGCAAGCAGTGCGCTCATCGTGTAATTGCACGCCTCCCTCAGCGCCGCCCGCAACCGATCGTTCTCGTCGAGAAGCGAGGGCAGGGCGGTCCGGGCGGCGGCGATGAAGGCGGCGTTGGCGTCTTGCTCTGGCGATGACAGTTGCCATTCGCCGTGCTCGTTCATCGACGAACGATGAACATCGCAAACGTGATCTGGTTCTTCGGTGTCCGAGTTGGTTTCGTAATCGAATTCGCCATTCGGCTTCCAGATGGCGACATGGGGCCATGGACCAGCCTTGATCCATGGCCCCGGCGTCGCCGCACTGGCAAGCTCGCGCAGCCTAGAAATCTCGTCAGAGTTCACGGCGTCCTCCACGCTTTCTGGTTGGCAACACGGTTCACCGTGCTTGGCCTGACACCGAGACTCCTCGCGATCGCGCTCTGCGACTCGCCTGACGCGATCCGATGTTTGATCTCGGTGACGATTTCGAACGTCAGCTTTGCTCCAGCGACGAGGTCAGGCCGCCCGAACATCCCGTGCTTTGTGCCGCGTGCAATCGATTCGGGCTTTGTCCGCGTGCCATTCCTGTCGCCGATAGCAGTCGTTCCATGACGGTCTCTGTCTTCGGCGTTCTCCTTGGCGGTGCCCCACGCAAGATTGGCCGCCGACGGATTCATCCGATCGCCATCGAGATGGCGAACCTGATGCGTGGGCGATGGACGCGGTCCAAGGAACGCGTCTGCCACCAAACGATGAACCGTGAGCTGCTTGCGACGTCCATCGATCATCACTCGAACAGACGCATATCCGTCAGAGTTCCGACCCGTGGCCAGTTCGCGCTCACCGTACCCTCGCCAGTTGCTGACCAACGAGAACACGCGACCATCTCTCGACACTGCATATCCAGGCGCCTTCGCGCACAGCTCGCGGAGGTGTTTCGTATCGGTCTTCACTTCGCCTCCTTGCACGCCCGCTCCAGCTTGAGAATGTCGTCGATGTCGTTGGCCCATGACCCGCAGTCGCAGTCGTTGCCCATCCTGTCAGCGAGCGCTGCGAACGCGGACCGCAACTTCACCAACTCCGCCGCCATCGCCTCGTGCTCATCCATGAGCGTGCGCAGCGCCGAGTTGGTCTGGGCGCAGTGGAGGAGCTGGGCGTGTTCGGAGGAGGTCATGGCACGGCCTCTCGAAGCCGCGCGTCGCACGCATCGCAGACGTCCATGTTCTCCCACCACTGATCGTCGCGGAGCTTCACTTCGCCGCAGCACGCGCACCAGTTGTCGTCGTGCTTCTTGCGGCCCGTACAGAAGTCGCAGTCACAGCCGTTGACGGTCGACGCAGACAGGCCCGCCAGCTCGGCAGCGGCCAGTCTCTCCAGCATGTCTCGCTGGTTGTCGAAAAGGTTGCCGGCTTCCCTGGACTCGGCCGGCGCGAGCGAGTCGCCCTGTTGGGTGCCAGGGACCGACGCCGCAGAATTGCGGTTGGTGTCGGTCATTGAAATCGGCTTCTTCCGAGCGTCGCCATGCACATCATTGCGCAAGCTCGCATCTTCTCGGTGTCGCCCTCGATTCTTACGGCGGTGAGCACCGTGCTCAAAAGCGCCATCGTACTAGCGCCGCGGACAATCATCACGATGTCATTCGCCTCGATGAACACGTTGCCGTCGGACTGCGACATCAAGTTGGCTTCTAGGTAGCGCGCGTTGCTCATCGCTTCCCTCCAGCCAGCGACGCCTCAGGCGCCGGCACAATGTCCTCGTTCGCGATCCGCTGCACCGTCTTGCACTTCCGCACGTCGTCGACCTCCATGATGTCGGTGGACTTCTTGCGCGTCACACCGCCCACGGATTCGAGCTCGGCGAGTAGCTTCTCCATCGCACCCGTAACCTGACCGCGTGGCAGGTGCGCTGCGAATTGCTCTTTGATGAGCTTCTGCGACGTCTCCAGCTCGACACAGGCATCGGCGACCGCTTCGCCGTACTTGCCCCGCACGATGTCGCGGACCTTGCGGCCGTCGAGCACGCGGTTGCCCTGCGATTCGACGACGCCGAGGTACTTGCCGCTACGGAGCTTGATCGGGCGCTCGGCGATGCGTGCGCGACAACGAGCCTCCAGGCGCTTTGTGAGCATCTTGAGGTTAGCCAGGAACTCCCAGGCATCCTCGGCCACCTCGTCATCGTGGAGCGACAGCAGCTCGATTCGGTTGGAGGCGCTGCCGTTGGCGACTGACGCAACGAGCGCGTTCTTCTTGGGGCACGCCGCGAAGCATGGCGCCCAGCGGCACCAGGGGCCTTCAACGAACTCGACTGGCTCGCCGGCTAGGTAGCGACGCTTGGACGATTCGCCCTTGGCAAGCACGACCGCGACATCCGCGGCGAACGCGTCAAGATCCATGACGTCGAGTGAGGCGACGTCGGGCTTGCGGCCTTCGGTGGACAGAAACACATCGGCAGCGTCGATGTTGAAGATTCTCGACCACGCAAGCGCGCCGATATGAAGCTGGGCGTTGACGTGTGCGCGCGGGACGTTCGGGTCGTGACCCTTCCAATCGCCAATGACGATTGGGCCCGCTGCCACGACGCCAAGCGCCGGAACGCCTGGCATGCCGAGAACGTCCGTCTGGCCGCATAGCTCGCCGGGTCGAGCACCGCTGTAGTTGCGGTGCCCAGGCTCGGTCAGCTCACGCGCGGTCCGCGTCGCTGGGCTATAGGCGAACTTTACTTCGCTGCGCCACGTGTAGCCGAGCCAGCGTTGCGTCATCCACTCCTGGATTTCGCCTCGCTTGATCGCAGCCTCCTCGTTGGCGTGCCGTTCGTTGCCTGGCTCCTGATACTCGTTCGTCTCGTCGACGTGCTCGACGGCGTTGGAGCCTTCGCAGGCGAAGGATCGACCGAGGGATGAGGCGGTGATCATGCGGCCCTCAGCTTGTATGGACCACGACCGACGTACCCAGACGTTGCGAGTTCTGGCCATTTATCACCTCGCAGCACCACGAGAACAGTGTGCTGACGAATACCCATTCTCTCGGATATTGAGACTGGAGCTTCACCGTGCTCATATCGACCGTGAATCTCCTGAACGGCGTCGCGGGTCAGTATAGAGCGACGCGTATTTCTGAGCTGCTCCTGATACGTCGCCCATCTGCAGTTATCCGGCGAGTATCCTTTCGAGTTGTCAATCCGCTCGATCGTCAGGCCGTCGGGGCGAGGGCCCATATCCGCCAGAAAGTTAGACAGGTCATGCCAGCGGTCGCAAACGGTGATTCCGCGCGCGCCGTAGTTCGGATAACGCGCATCCTTTGGATTCTCGCAGCGGTGGATCATTGCTCGCCAGACCCAGAACAGCTTGGATACCTGCCCTCTCTTTGAGAGCCCGTGCTTGATCTTGCGGTCATCGTCGCAGTCCTTCGAGCAGTACTTGCGGCCGCGTTTGATCTCTGATGGATACGCACGGAACATCGCGCCGCAGACAGCGCATGGCCACTCTGGCTTCACGGCGCGCTCACCTGCTGGAGCTGCCGCTTGCGGTCGCCGTAGCGCCTACGAGCCTCCGCCTTGACCCCCTCGGGCAGCTTGGCCAGTGACTGCGAGAGCGCGGTCAAGTCATCAAGCGTCGCGGCCGAATCGATTGCGGCGAGTGTCGCGTCGTCGGACTTGGCCTCGCTGATGATTTCCGCGTCGATCGCTTCCACGGCGGGGCTTCGGGTTTCGTCGGCCGCATACGATTCGTGGTCGATCTCGTCCGGCGTGTAGATGCCGGCGAGGAGGTCGGGGTATGTCCGGCGAGCGAGCCGAGCCATGCATCGCGCGTGGAGCATGTCCGACGGGTACTTGCTCCAGTTGTCACCGCCGAGCCCAGCGCGCTTGGCATCGGCCATTGTCCACGTCGCGCGCTGCGGATTCTTGCCGCCGTGGCGCTTCGTCTCGTACGTGACCGATTCGGGCTGGTCGTCGACACACTCGAAGTATTCGGCGACACCGCGGCCAAGCACGACGGCCACCATGGTCGCAGCGGTCAGCGACGGCTTGCCCTTGATGACGTTCACACCGCGCAGCGATGCCATCGGCGGCAGGCCGAGCTCGAGCCCAGCCATCACGGCCATGATGAGGTCGGGCTCGCGCTTGAGGGCGTCGGGGAGAAGGATCGAGCCAGCAACGCTCTTGGCGAGCGCGCGAACGTCTTCTAGCGAGGAAGGGATGATGGCGAGCGCGGTGCTCGCATTGTGCTTGTCCATTGGTTGACTCCGTTGGTTACAGCCGCTCGACGTGAGCGACGGTTAGCTTGTCGTCGTGGATATCGATGCACCGCTGGCACTTGCCGCCGCGCACTACCGGCCCATGTTGGATTCCGCGCTTGCTCGGCCCGCTATGCGTGGGTCCGCAGATGCACAGCCCAGCATCGCGACATTTCTGCTTGTGCGTCACTGCCTTGATGCGATCGGTTGGGTCGGTGATGCGTTCGCGAGGAGCGCGCCAGTGCGAGACGAACGGGTCACTCAGCATTCGCCACCATCTCCGCGACGAGCGATCCAACCGAGACGCCGCGACGTTCTGCTTCGGCCTTGAGACGATCGTAGGTCTCGGCAGTGACCGAGAGCTGGCGCAGATAGGTCGGGCGTTTCTTGGGGCGACGTTTGGTCATGACGGGTGCTCCGCATTCCAGCGCGCATAGAACTCGTCGGCCTCGGACAGCCTGTGCCACGCCATCTCGCTTGGCTGAAAGGCCGACCAATGCGTTGCGTACCAGCGCTCCCAGCCTTCGGCCGTCGCAAGACGAATCATTGCTCCGCAATCGCACACGTCGAAGCGAGTGCATCTGCGCGCCGAGTTGGCCGGCATCAGCTCCTGTTCGGGACGTTCCGTATCGCAGTTTGGACAGTTCACGACACGCTCCTTTTGCGATTCGGTGTCAACGTGATCACCTGCCGCCGTCTCCGCGCTTTCCTCTGCCTCCGCGTCGGCTGCCACCACGGCCGAACGCGGTCGACGGTGTGGAGGATGTACGCGAGGACGATGAGCAGGGCGACGATGCCGATGCAGATCGGGATGATGGTCAGCATCCGAAGCACTCCTCGCAGTTCTCATCGTGGCAGTGGAGGCGGAACGGCACTTGCCAGCGGTGTTTGATCTCGTGGCGCTGCATGTACGCGAGCGTCGCGGCCTCGCAGTCGTCGTGCCGATTGCACGTGTTCTCGTCGCGAGCGCGCTGCGCTTCCGCGACTGCTTCACGCGACGGCTCGAATGGACGCCAGTTGGATTCCTCGACGAGAACGCCGAGGAGTTTGGCGGTGGAGTTCACTTGGCACCTCCAACCGCTCGCCCGATGGCGCGCCAGCTCGCGAGGAATTCCTGCCACCAGACGATCGATTCCAGCGGCGCGTAGAAGGCGTGGCACTCGGCGGCGTACTGCTCGCGAGCGATGTGGCGAGAGCGGCGGGTCATTTGGACCTCTTCAGGTACTCGCCCTTGAACCGCAGCTTGATGCCGGCTTTGGCGAACAGCTTCGTCAGGCGGGATTCACGGCGAGAGTTGGACTTCTCTTTGTCGTTGATCGACATCGCCTTACCGGCGAGAGCCGTATTCGCATACAGGCTCGTTCGAAATTCCTTCGGCCATCTAATCGCATGCGGCGAATCCTCAGGCGTCGCCGCATCAACAATGTCGCTCCTACTAGCGCCGCATCCAACGGCGAGGAAACCGAGGCAGCACTTGAAGCCGTCCTTGTCACACAGCCACGAGCCGCCTTCGCGCGCCTCATTGTTCGTCTTGCACGCCCACTTCGAGCGGTCGATGGTGAGTGTCTTGATCACGATTCCTCCGTCCTGCTCGCGTACTGCCGCCCGATCCACCACCAGATCGCGAGCCAGCGCGCGAACGGCATGTAGTCGGCGATGAAGTCGGAGTCGGTCACGATTCGTCCTTTCCGAGGTGCCACTCGCGGCACTCGTCGTCGTTCATCTCGACGAGGCGAGAGAACGGGATGACGCTGCGAACATCGTCGACGGATTTCGAATCGTGGCCGCGCCACTTTGTAACCGACGCGGTCTGCGCATCCGGGTCAATGACGATGACCGGCCGCTCGTTGTCTCCGATGAGGTGCGAGATGCCGAATCCCGTCGAGCTGTCGTCGCCGCACAGCATCGACTGGAACATCACGCGCGCCAGGTACATGGCATCCGTCCAGCGGTCCGGCGCCTTCTTGAGCGCGTCGCGAGCACAGAGCGACAGGTCGTAGCCGCCCCAGTGCGAGTACAGGTAGACGTCAGCGTCCTTGACGTAGATGTTGCCGCGGTCGCCCATGACTACGCCGCCTCCTTCACCGCACCCGTATCCAGCATCATCACGATCGCCATGAGCACGTTTCCCGCCGCGTGCATCGCCCTGTCGTGGCCCAGCTCCACGCCGAGCAGCGTCCGCATCTCCTGCGCAACCACCTTCGCGACGGTGAGCTTCAGCGCCGGGATGCTGAAGTCGCGCTCGACTAGCTTCGAGCAGCGACGTTGCGCCTGCCGCAGCTGTTCGCGGAGGTCGGAGATTTCGTCGAGCGCTTCGTCCCGGGCCAGCTCGGCCGCGGCAAGCTCGCGGACGTCGTTGCGGTGTGCCGACTCGAGCGCGTCGCAACGGGCGCGGAGGTTCTCGAGGTCGCAGCCAGGGGATTTATCGAGCGTCTCGCGGAAGAACCGGAAGTCTTCCGGGGTGAATGCGGCGTCCATGCAGTATCAGTATCTGATACCTGAGACACGCGCAAGAGATTTTGTCTCAGAAAATGAGAACCGACCGAAACCTCAAGCGAGATAACGCTTCCGCGGTCGTCCGCGAAACATCAGCTGCCAATCGAACCGCGCGAGCACGCGCTGGGCATCGATGACGTCCTTTAGCCCGTCAGCAACTTCGTCGAACTTCTCTTCGCTCAGAGCGCGGAGCTGTTCGCCCAACTCCAACCACTCGCGCTTCTTGTCGTCGTCCATGCAGACGACGATAACGGTTCGATCTGACGTCTCAGCGCGACCGATCCGGATTAACGCGAAACGCAAGGACCTTTCCGCCTGACAGCGTGTGGAGCGCGTCCACAACCCGGCGAAGCTCATCGAGCGCTGTGTCAAATCGGTCCACATCCATGTCGTGAAGCTCCTGTCCGAGTTGCGCCCATTCGCGCATCTTGCCGTCGAGCTTCTGCTCTGAGGCGCGCGGCTTCTTCAGCTCCTCGCGCTTCACCCATTCGTCGAGCTCGCTGTACGACGCCAGGCTCGCTTCGTACCTCAGAAAGCGATAGCCGGTGGCGCGCCCCTGGCCGGCCTTCTCAACGGCATCATGGATCGTCATGCCGAGAGCGGCGATCCGTTTTACCAGTCCATCTACGAGATCTCGGGGTGCCGCGTTCGGCTTCTTGCCCGCACTCGACGGCGGCTGCTTCTGCTTATCCATTGGATCTCCAACGGTAAAAGCAAAAGCGGTCTCACCGCGTCTCAAGGAACCTTGCACCCTGTCTCAGAGTTTGATACTACCGGACGGGTGAAGTCCACAGGTTTTCGCATCCGCGAACGGCGCAAGGCGCTGGGATGGACGCAAGGCCGCTTGGCCGAACGCGTTGGCTTCTCGCGTCAGAAAGTTCTGCGGACCGAGAACGGACACACAAAGGTCAGAACCGACGACCTTCCGGTGTGGGCTAGGGCGCTCAGGACGACCGTCGAGGACTTGGTCTCGTGACACTACTTGGTGTAGCTGGCCGGCGGCGCGGTCACGTTCACGCACGCATTGATGCTGCTTGTGTACGCGGCAGCAGCCTCGTCCTGTGCGTTATCGCGGCTGACGTGGAACACGATCGACGCGACGATTCCGGGCAGGACGAGCGCGACGGTTCCAAGTCCGATCACGAGGTTTCGCCAGGACGGGTCCCAGCTGGCCTTGATGGTGCCGCTTGCCTGTGCCGCTCGGACCTCGCACATGTCCTGTGGCGCCGTCGGCCGACGACAGCTGACGCCTTGCCCGTAACTCACAGCTCGAGCGCCAGCCCATGTGCCACCGCTGTAGGCGATGCCGCGGGACTCGCCGCTCGAGAACGACACGCCGTCAACGACCATGGCTTGCGTTGCGCACTGCTCGACGGGTGCAAGTGGAATTTCGTGCACGCAGCCGACAAGCGCGAAGACCAAGACCCACCGCGTACGACGCATCGCCGGATTGTATCGCACTGCGGCATGTCGGAGGTCGGCTAGATGCGCTCTCCCTCGTCGCAGCCCGAGCATGGGCAGGGTGGTCCGGAGCGCGGAGGAGTTGCGCCATGAGCTGGCTCCTATCGTCGTCATCGGACCCGAATGCACTCGCCGTCGTCGACGGGCTCGGAAAGTTCAAGCGGTTCGGTGCGCATTACTCGCGTCGCACGCCGGGCTCCAAGACGTTCACTGGATGCGGCCAGGAGATCGTGCTTCTGCATTCGACTGGACGCGCCGTTTGGGCGTGCATCTACCAGCGCACGCCGCACGCTCGCAATAGCGGATCGAGCCGCGGACGCGCTGGTGCGCAGCCGTCTGCGCGGTTCATTTGGCGGAATATGATGTTCCGCAATCTCTACGCCGGCACAGCCTCGACGCTAATCGAGGAAGCGACTGAGCGCACGTACGAGGAGTGGCTCAAGCGCTACGGCTCGCTTCCGTTGGAGCGGCTCCGCACCGAGATCGGAATCAAAGAGGTCAAGTCGGACGACCCCGGCAAGTGTTATCGGCTCGCCGGATGGACGAATGACCGCGAGGTCCGCGGAAAGCTCTACATGTGGGCACCGGAGCGCGCTGCCCAAAGGCAGGCCGCGTGAACTGTCCGCGTTGCCAAGCCGAGACGACCGTCAGCGAGACGCGTATCTCGCCAGCCGGAATGCGTCGTCGTCGCCACTGCGCATGCGGACATCGCTTCACGACGATCGAAGTGATCGTGCCGGTCAAGAGCCGACACGCCGGCCCGATGCTGCTCGTGTCGCGTAATTCGTTCGAGAAGATTTCCGCGCTGCTCGCCGATGCACCCATCGTCCCCGACGAGGGAGAAATCAAGTGACCGCTCCTCTCTGGGCTCGCCACGTCGCCGCTCGCCTGTGGTGCATCGTCGATGACATCAACGCATCGGTGGTCACAGCCTGCCGCGGCCGCTGGGACGCCGACGACGAGTACACGATCAGCGCGGACCCGCCGGAGAACGAGCGGTGCGGTGGGTGCGAGCTGGAGCGGATGCGACAGAACAATCGGGGTCTAGCTCAATCGGTAGAGCGTCCGCGTCCAAAGCGGAAAGATGCGGGTTCAAGTCCTGCGGCCTCGGCGACGATTCTCGAGGGTGGCGGAAGTGGTAGACGCGGCCCCGATGACGGGCTGCCTAACAACAGCGCGCCGGATGAGTGCTCGAGCCTCTCGCCGTCGCGGTCTGTTGGGCTTGCTGGTTCGAATCCAGCCCCTCGAACCGACGGGTTCCAGCGCGCATTAGAGCAGTTCGCCATCGACTGCGCGGAGTCGGAACAGGACTTCATCCGCCGTCTCGGCGAGACGCTGTACAGGTCAAGCGAGCCGGAGCCGACGGTGATCGAGGTTGATCAGCTGGAGGACGTGTAGTGGCGAAGTATCGTCCGGTCGACCAGCGCATCTGGAGCGATCGCAAGTTCCTATCGTTGAGCGATGACGGCCGCATGCTGTGGCTGTTCCTGCTCACGACGTCGTTCACGAAGCCCATCCCTGGCGTGATTGTGGCCAGCGAGGTCGCGCTCGCTGACGAGCTCGGCTGGACCCTGAAACGGTATCAGATAGGGTATGCGGAACTGGTTGCCAAGGGGTTTGCTGTGGCCCGCGAAGGCAAGCTTCTGTGGCTCAAGAACGGGCTCAAGTACCAGTCCGTAGCGGGGCCAAAAGCCATCATCGGAATGTCCAAGATTTGGGATGACATTCCCGAATCGAACCTCAAGCACGAGCTTTGGCAATCACTCAAGATTGCTTGCAAAACCTGGGATAAGCTGTTTGCCAAGGGGTTTCCTGAACCCATCCGATACCCTATCCCAAGGGGTTTCACACAAGATCAGGATCAGGAACACGATCAGGAACACGAACACGATCAGGAAGAGAATCCGCGCGTCCCTCGCGGGACCGCGCGCCAGCTCACGACCCAGCTCGATTCGCTTTCGTCCACCCGGCAAGTCACGGACGCGTTCGAGTCGTACTTCGCGACCGCAGCGAACGGGGCCAAGCCCACCTGGAACGGCAAGACCGGGAAGCAGCTCAAGGGGCTGCTTGGTCGGCATCCGGTCGAGGAAATCATCCGGCGCATCGGCGTGCTCACGACGTCGCCGCCGAAGTTTCCGCCGATGCCGTGGGATTTCCTCACGTTCGCATCGCGCTTTGACCAGGTGGCTGCACCGTCGAGGCAGGCGGTCGGCAACGACACCCGCGCTGGCGATCTGCTCGGCTGGCAGCTGCAGCGCGTCCGCGAGGCCGAGGAAGCCGAACGCCATGACTTGCTCGAGGAGAAAGCACTGTGACCACCGTCGAAGTTCGCAAGCTCGTCGCGATGATCTTCGCCGCCTTTCCCGGCACGCGGTCATCGCCGGCGACGGCTGAAATCTACGAGCGCATGCTGCTTGACCAAGACAGCGCCGTCGCTGCTGCGGCCGTCGAGAAACTGCTCGCCACGAGCAAGTTCATGCCGACGATCGCCGAGATTCGCGAAGCGTGCCTGTCCGTCGGCGTCGGCGACAGCAAGCAGGGCGGCGAAGCGTGGGGTGAGCTGCTGAAGCTCGTGAGCCGCTACGGCGCGTATCGCACGCCGGGTGCGGACTTCGAGGTGCCTGATGCGATCACGATGCGCTGTATTCAAGCGCTGAGCTGGCAAGCGCTGTGTCTGTCCGAGAGCCAGACCTCGGACCGCGCGCGCTTCGTGGACCTGTACGACCGCCTCGCAGCAAGCGAGCGCAAGGCGCAGAACGCCGGCCAGTTGCCGAACCAGAAGCGACTCGATGCTTCACGTGGAACACGCGAGCTCGCCGACACTGGAGAAGTCATCGACGCCGGCGCCATGGTTGCGAGGCTCGCGCTCGCGAAGAAAGCGGCGCCATGACCTGCGCATCGCCCAACGCGCCGTGTGGCTGCTGCCGTGACGGCAAGCCGTGCGCGTACATCCTGCAACTGACACCGGCGCAGTGGACGCAGATCGCACGCGTCGAGTCGCTCATCGGCACCGCGCAATCGTGGGTTCGCAGCACGCCGATGCGAACCACTGAGCAGCGCAAGGCAGCCGAAGCCGAACCGATGACGCGTGTCGAGTGTCCGGTGTGCGAGCGCGAGTTCGAAATGTTCACGTACCTGGTCGAGTTCCTCGAGCAGCAGCACGCGCCGTTTCCGCGGTGCGAGGACTGCGTCGACCGCGTGAAGCGAGAGGCGAAGAGGGCGGCATGAGCATCACAACCATCGCCTGTATCTACAAGGACTACTACCCGATGCCCGGCGAACGCATCAAGCAGTACGTCGTCGATGGACGTCGCGAGACAGCCTGGGAGCGCGAGACGTGCCCGAAGTTCAAGATTGCTGGTCACGTTGACAACTGCGATGACGGTCGCGGTTACTCGACCTGCTTCAACGCCGGCATGGTGACGTGGGATGCGCTCGTGTCGCATCCGCACTGCGAGACCTGCAACGACTTCGGCGAGACGCTGCGCGATGACGCGCGAGTCTTGTCATGGCTGGCCGAGAAGGCCAGGCGCCCGCCGATCGAGCCGGACCGCTCGAAGCTGAGCGACGAGGTCGAGCCTGACCGCTCGCTTGAGTTGCACCCGATCCTGAAAGGGCTGCTGCCGCGATGATGGAATTGGCAACTTCAGATCCGGCCGGATTCAGCTCGGACGAGTGGTGCACGCCAGCGGATCTGGCGCATGACCTTGGTCCGTTCAACGTCGACCCCTGCAGTAACAACAGGAGTCACATTCATGCCGCAACGCGCTATTCGGTAGTCAAGAACGGACTCACGGTGCCGTGGCTCGGCAGCGTCTTTGTGAATTGTCCGTACTCCGCGCCGATGCCGTGGTGCACACGTCTCGTGGAGCATCCAGATGCGTTCTGCGCGCTTTTGAAGCTCGACCCCACCACGCGGTGGTTCGCACTGCTCGTTGATTCTGGCGCGACCTGGGCGCCTTTCCGTGCGCGCCTGAAGTTCGAGCGTCCTGACAAGCCGCCGATGACCGCCAACTTTCCAAGCGTGCTCGTCTGGGGCGGCGGCTGGAAACCGTCGAGGGCGATCACGGCAAGACTCTGGAGGCCGCATCATGGCTAAACCTTCAGTCGAGGTCAGGCCAGGAGCGGTTATCGGTTCACTTCGCATAATTGCCGAAGGCCCGAAACGGGGCGCCAGTCGTAATCGGCGCATAGTTTGTGCGTGTGAATGTGGCGATGTTTTCACGACATACGCTTACGACGTCGCGAAGGGCAGAACCAAGACATGCCCGGCGTGCGCCAACGATCAGAGAGGCAGAAGGGCGACGACGCATGGCCATGCCACTGGCCCCAAATCTCGCGAATACAGAACGTGGCAAGCGATGGCTAATCGCTGCACCAACCCAAACGCTAGCCAGTGGGACTATTACGGCGGTCGCGGTATCACGGTCTGCGAGCGGTGGCTTGGATCGTTCGAAGACTTTCTGACCGACATGGGACCGCGGCCAGATGGAACAACGATCGATCGCATCGATCCAAACGGCAATTACGAACCTGGAAACTGCCGCTGGGCGGATTACAAAACACAGCGCCGCAATCAGCGACCGAGCAAGGCAGTGCTCGCGAGGCTTTGGAGTCCGCGTCGTGGCTAAGACAACGCCGACCCAACGAACCCTCGCGGAGCTGAAGCGTCGCGGTTGGACGCGTCAAGTCGTCGAGCATTGGCAGTCGTTCTCGCGCCGGCGGATTGACCTGTTCGGCGTGATCGACGTCGTGGCGCTAACGCCAAAATACGAGGACATCGGTGGCGTGTGCTGCGTTCTCAAACGGCCGTACGCGACGACGTTCGGCGACGGTTCGTTTACGTGCCCGTCATGTCTGACGCAGAACACATTTCGTCCGGGTGTCATTGTTGGCATCCAAGCCTGCGCCGGTGCGTCGCATGCTGCCCGTCGCGCCAAGATCCTCGCCGAGCCTCGTGCACAGCAATGGCTCGAAGCCGGAGCCCGACTCGAAATCTGGAGCTTCAGCAAGACTGGCCCTCGCGGCAAGCGCAAGACGTGGACGCTCCGCATCGAGCCAATCACCGTCGGCATGTTCGCGGACACCGTCCGCAGGGAGCAGGGATGAGCGATACGAAGCTGTCTCCAGTAACGCCGAGCGAAGCACGCAAGGCGCGCGAGTACGCGGCGGTTCAAGAGGTGATCTCGACCTACGTGCCGCGCATCGATCGGTATCTGTCCACAACCGCGCCAACGGGAAGCGGCGAGTGGTTCTTCGCCGTAAACGGATTGCATCCCGGTGCTGTCTCGGCGCTGCTCTCCATGTATGAGCGCGCCGGCTGGGTTGTGCGCATGAATCACGACCGCGACGGAGCCGCGATCGTGTTCAAGGAGTCACCATGAAGAAAATCTCCCACCGACTCCGCGAGCAGGCGGCGTTGATTTGTCAGATCGCGGCGAGCAATCAGACAAATCTAAGCAGGGCCACCGACGGTCTAGACCTACCAAGGGTCGCCTGGTCGATCGCGATCGATGCCTGGTTGTCGCAGCCATACAACGGCATCGTCGGTTACGCCGAAGCCGAGGCGTTGCTGCGCTGCGGATGGAGTCCGACGTGAGCGAACGCAACGAAACCGTTGTCGCCGTGGCCACGATCGCGGCCGTTGTCGTGCTGCTCGTGATGCTGCTGAGGCACTGCGATCGTGAGGCAGATCGCGTCGAGTCATGCATCCAGCGCGGTGGCAGTCCTAGCGCCTGCTGTCTCGCGTTCGAACCGGCCGGCTTGTGCGCCCAGGATGACAAGCCATGACCGCCGACATCTTGCAGCTCGCCAGAGAGGCCTTGGAGGACGACAAGCGGGCGACGAACGAGGTGGAAATCGCCACGGTTGTGGCGGCAAGTGAACGTGTGCAGCGCGCATTGATCCGCGAACCGAAGCTCGCGGCCGAGGTGGTGAGACTGACGGAGCGGCAGCAAGAGCTTCTGCGTCTCGTGGCGAACATCTCGCAGTCCGCGCCGCTCGAGTCCGAGGTGCAAGAGGCGCTTGCGCAGCGCGGTGCCCTGCTCGCGAAGATTGGCACGCTGACTTCCGACCGCGACCAGCTCCAGGCCGAGTGCGAGAAGTTGCGGATCGAGCTTAAGGTCGCCGAATGGTCGCCGCTGCTTGATTGGAAGCGAAAGGCACAGGAGTTCGAAGCCCAGCTCGCCGCGATGACAGCCGCGCGAAACGAACTGGCGCAGATTGCAGACGATCGCAAACTGCCTGACCGCATCAGCCTGCGCACTCAGCAAGAGGACATGCGCATCGCCGCACTCCGCGCCGTCGGCGGGAAGGAGACGATGTGAAGTGGCACATCAAGCGACTATGGTGGTTCGTTGAAATCTACTGGCGCTGCAAGTTCGGCAACAGATACCGAGATACGCCCTCCGATAAAGAATACGGACTGGATTTCGCTTGGTATTGGTCGGGTCGACGCGCTGCAATCAGCAAGGACGTCGAGCAAATGGCTAAGCCTAAGATTTGGGTCCGGCGAGGTGTTCGCTAATGCCCACCGTCACCACCATCCAGCGCTCTCAGCCCTGCGAGCGCTGCGAGCACGCCGATGCCAGGCGTGACCGCGCCCTCGAGCTACTGGACAAGCTGCTGAGGCTCGTGCCGATGAATAGCTACCTGACGCAGCCGCAGCAGAACGTAATCAGCGACGTGCGCGAGTTGCTGGTCGCAGCGGGCAGGAGAGTTGAGGAGCGGAAGATGTGGGAGGACAGGTGAGAACACTCGAAGAACGACTAACCGAGATCAAGCGCCTATGTCCGGAGGTCATCGCCATCGAAGTGCTGCCGGCTGAGTTTTGGGCGTCACAAGGACGATTGGGAGCCAAGCTGAAGATCGATGGCCCCTACGCGTCGTATCTCGCCGAGACACGGTTCGGGCCCATTGAGGTGTTCGCACAGGCGGTTGAGTCGGCATGAGCCAGCTCGACTCCTACGACGTCGACGCCATCTATGGCTGTCACATCTGGAACGGCAAGCTGGGCAACAACGGCAGGCCGATTGTGTGGCGCGGCAGAACGCCGGTGAATGCGTACAAGCTCACGTACGAAGCTGCGCACGGTCGTGTGCCGGATGGACAGGTCGTGGACCATCTGTGTCGACGCGTGCTGTGCGTGAACGCAGAGCATCTCGAGGCCGTAACGAAGCAGGAGAATGAGTTGAGGAAGTGCTGGGGAAAGCGGTTGCGGATTGCGACATGCCCACGAGGTCACGATATGAAAGACGCAATGGTCACACCGGAAGGTGGTAGATTGTGCAGGGAATGTCAGAGAAGCAAGAGATGATGAAATATCGCAGCGTGTTCAATGAATGGTCCGCGGTTGTCGCTGAGCACGGCGTGAAGCTTAGCAAGATCGTCATCAGTGACTTCGGCACTGAGTTCATGCTCTTTCATGAGGGTGTGTATGGCTCAGCTCTGCTCAGCTCCGGCATGACGTCTTCAATCGAGGATGATGAGGCGGCCGACGAGCTGATCGACTACGAAATCAAATCGGTTGCGAAAGTCATGAAATGCACGGCTGCCGCTGGTCCTGATGCGTTTCACATGGCCGTTGGCAATCGCTGCGCGACATGCAGACAGCCGATGCGAGCGATCGACCTCAACGAGCGCAGCTTTGTATGCCATGACAGCAAGCCGACGTGCGAATGGCCGAGGCGAGCGTTTATCGCGACGGAAGATGGACCGAAGTTTGTCGATGACAAAGGAGCTGGCGAATCATGAAGAACACAAAAGAGGCCGACGTGGCGCGAGGCAAGTACGTCGAGGTGATGCTGTATCTGGCGAGTCGATATGATCCATGCTTCGAGCATGTGATGTTTATTGAGCGCTCGTTGCAGCCACAAAGCATGCCAAGGGGAGGGGTATCCCCGCGGTCGACCAGGGGGGTGGGGACTCGCACGCAGCCAAAGACGAGTTTTGACGTAGGAAACCGAAATTCAGTATGGCCAACTCGCTAAAATCAAACGAAGTTCGCGGCGATCGTGAACTATCCGCTGCACTCGATAAGCTTTTCGATGTCGTCGAGTCGATTGAGCTGCATGGCGATGGCGAGCACGCTCGTACGGTCCTGCTTCTCTGCAAGGCGACGAGCGCAATGGCAGTCGTCTCGGCCGAGATCCGCGCTCGAGCTCGCGCCGCAGCGAAGGCGCAAGAGGCGATGACTGCGGCGACCGTGATGGCCTGGCTCGAAGACCAACCAGACACGGTGCGGCGACATCTCCTCCGCCAGATCCAAACGACCCTCAAAGGCGAGTCGGTGCTCGGGTGAGCTACGCCATTGCCGAATATCAGTGTCCGCTTCACGGCCGGTTCGAAGCGATGGTCGAGCGGCCGATCCCTGACGATGCTCCGTGCGAATGCGGCGTCCCGTCGCCATGGGTCATCTCGGCGCCGCTCGGTCGGGCCAAGATCGCCGAAGCCGTTACTCGCGCCAAGAGCGATCCGCACCGTCCCAATCAGCTCGACACGCGACCGCTAGCCGATGGCATGCCATACGCCGAGTGGCGCGCTAAGGAAGCCAAGAAAGACCTTGATACGCGGCGCAAGCAGAACCGGAGCCGAGTGGCGTGATCGTGTGTCGTCCGGCCACACCAGAAGACCGCGTCTTCATTCTGTCGACGTGGATCGACTCGTTTCGCGAGTCGCCGTGGTGTCCACCGGTCGCGTTCGATCGCATGTACAAGTTGTTCTGGAACGAGTTCGCTGCGCATCTTGATAGGCCCAACTGCGCGACGTTCGTGGCCGAGGACCAGCTCCTCCTCGGCTTCATCGCCGGCGATGTCAGCGTCCGACCGCCACTCGTGTTCTACGTCAACGTCAAGGCGCCATACCGTCGCCGAGGGATAGCCACGAAGCTGTTCGCTGCACTCAACATCAACCCGCGATTGCCGTTTGACTACGCGTTCAAGACGCAAAAGGTCGTAGACCTCGAGCGCAAGATTCCGCACGCTCAGCACCAATACAACATCTTGAAGTTTCCAGAAGGGCAAGGATATCGACGATGACCGACACTGTTATCAAGCCGCGACACGTACCACCTTCGATCGCTGATGGATCGAAGCGCCCTGAACGCATCGCGGTGAAGTCCGTGATGTGGGGGCGCCCGCTCGAGGTCCCGGGACGCAGCGGCGAGACCAGCCTCAGTTGCATTCAGGAACCGGACTGCGTATCAAACCGCTGGACGTGCGATTTCATCCCCGCAATTCGCCACTTCGAGATCACGTTCTTCCCCTCGGACAGGATGCGCCAAGTCGAGCGTCACTATGTCCATGAGCAGGAAGCGAAGGGCTGGTACCCGAAGCTAGTCTGAACTGCTGACGCCGTACATCGCGTTGATGCAGTTGGACCAATCGTCCATGTCATCGGCCCACGTTTGAAACGCCTCCCACTGATCTTCAGGAAGCGAGGCAACGCCGGATCCGAAGCTGACCGTGGTCCCGGGCATTAGCGGAGCTGGGCCGCATGACGTCGTCTTATCGTTCGTCGGCCCCTTTGTGCATGCAACAAAAAGCAGCATCGCCACGCCCAGCATTCGCATGGCTCGGATAATCATGCTGAGCGTAGCGGCGCGCAAGTCCCTTCAGTCGTCCGCCCCCCATGGGTCGGAAAACTCGGGCGAAGCGAGCATATCGCTGAAGTCCTCCGCAGGACTGTCCGTGATTTCGTCGTCATCATCGTCAGCACTCGGCGGGTCGTACGTAATCGCACCACCCTCGAATAGCTTGGCGATGACGTTGCGAGCGTAAATGAACGAATCGGTGAGGTGGTTCGCCATGCGCCGGTCTTCGTGGAGGCGACCGTACTCGTCCTCCTCCCATTGCAGCTGAAGCATCTCCTGCTCGAGCTGGCTGTCCTTGAGCACCTTGATACGGCCGTCGAGCAAGTCGCCATTGGCGAGCTCGATGGCGGGCAGCTTGTACTTGAAGCCCTTCTCGGCGCCCGCGATGCGGATGCCGTAGACCTGGCCAAGCTCCTTCAGGATCGTGTCGCCGTTGCCGGCAAGGTCGGCCACCATCGCGGTCGGCCACTCGCCGATCTCGCCGATGACGCCACCTGGCCGGGTGTGGTTTCGCGCGACGCCCAGCAGCAGCTCGGCGATCGATCGCTCGTACATCTCGCGTTGAAGGAACTCGTAGCGCTGGTAGATGTTCCGCTCGGGATCGGAGGGCGAGAATGCCCACACGGTCAACGCGAACGGATCGCTGGCGCCGAGGTCCATGCCGATGACGTGCAGCCAGTCCTTGAATCCGCTCGGCAGCTTCGCGAACTTCAGCGGCCCGACGCGTTCCGGGTCCCACGCGTTCCACGGCATCCCGTCGTCGAGGTACGGCTTGTAGCGAAAGACGGTCGAACCTGAGTCGGTTGCCCAGCGCCCCAGCCACTCGCGCATCCAGATCGGGTTGTCGTCGCTCCACTTGTTCGCCTCCTTCTCAACGAGCGCCTCGGCCCAGGCGTTGATCATTGCCGGTACACCGGCATCGGCGCCGTCCTTCAGCGTCCATGCATGCGAGCTCCAGCCGAGCCAATCTTCCGGCGCGGTCCCGAACGGATAGTGATGCGGCGAGCCCTGTCGCGTCGAGTCGTAGAATTGCCCGCTCAGGATGTGACCGGGCGTCCCGAACATCGACAGCACGCCGCGGAAGTCGCCGAGCGTCGGACCGATGACGCGATGGACAAGGTTATCGAGACGCCTCGGCGGGAAGCTCGCCGCCTCGTCGAGGCCCACTTCGTTGAACTTGTCACCGCGAAGCTTGTTGACCTCGGAGTTATCGTTCGCGCCGACGAGCCGCAGCTGCGAGCCGTTGCGCAGCAGCGTCATGCGCAGCTTCGTCTCGTTGAAGTCGACGTCTCGCCCGATCTTCAGCCCGAGCCGGTCGCATGTGCTCTTGAGCGGCTCCCACATGAGGTTCTCGGCGTGGGGCCGCGTCTCAGCGATGTAGAGGCACTTCGATCCGGGGTTGCGGATCATGCGCAACAGGAATCGAGCGCGCTGTCCGGTGGTCTTGCCGCCACGTCGACCCACGAGCGCCGAGACGCGCCGATGCGGGTCGGTCACGAACGCCCGTTGCTTCGGGTGACAGCTCGCGAGGATGATTCGCGACTTCTCTTCGATCCATTCCGGTTCGTACTCGTCGGTCGCCGCGAACCGAGCCTCGGCCTTGCCGCGCGAGCGGTTATTCACGGAGCGCCGGCGACGAGCTGCATCGCAGGCGCGGCGAACGCAGCTTGTGGCGGCGCGCCTTGCGGCATGTCGGTCATTGGCATGGGGCCGCCTTGGTTCGGTGTCGGCGGCCCCATGTTCTGGTTCGCGGCGCCTGGCGCCACGTTGCCGTTTGCAGGGAGGCCGGCGTTCATCGGGCCAGGAAGCGGCGTCGGGTTCAGGATCGCGCCCGCTTGGACGATCCACTGGCGCAGGTTCTCGAGAATCTCCTCGGGAGCGTCCAGGTCGCGGATGCGCAGATACTCGGCCTGCATTCGCCAGACGCCGAGCTTGAGGTTCTGATACGGCTCGGGCATACAGACCTCGCCGTCCTCGATCGCCTGGATCGTTCGCTCGATGTCCTCCAAAGACGCCGTGTTGATCGACATGGCGCGCTCGAGGTCGGGGTGGTCGGTGAGCTCGCGAGCTTCGTCGGTCGTGACGAGGCCGGCTTGCGCCCACTCGACGACCGTCTGGCTACGACCTGACGGTGTCAGCGGCAACGTCGATGCAGCCTGGATCATCCCGCGGATGTCCTGCATGTCGACGTCCGACCACTTGATCTTACGTGAGCCGAACTTGGTCTTCTTCATGACCACCGGCGCCTGATCGCCGAGGTCTTTGCAGCAGTCGAGGATCAGGACCATCGTGTCGAGCCACAGCTGCTCGAAGCCCTTCTCCTGGAGCGCGAACCGCTGCGTGGTCTGGTCGCGGTACTCGCGCAGCGCGACGGCACTGTCGACGCCGGGCGGCTTGACCGACTGCGCGGCGAGACGCGACTGCCCCGACTCCTCGAATGCCGCAGCCTTCATGCGCTCGCGATCCTGGTACGTCTCGGGATGGACCGCCGGAAACGTCGGCGTCGAGGGGACCGC
>Ga0070665_100002106_pt1 | contig 22257 bp, 17 predicted proteins | sample KBSS13metaG_FD_65862 | JGI IMG/M metagenome (GOLD analysis project Ga0070665, IMG submission 65862) | Switchgrass rhizosphere microbial communities from Kellogg Biological Station, Michigan, USA - KBS S1-3 metaG | ecosystem: Host-associated > Plants > Roots > Rhizosphere > Soil ... | reverse complement strand
GGCGAGCAGGGTGCATCGAAGTATACGATGGACCCACTGACCTTCTTGCTCGCTTCGGCGATTGGTATTCCTCGTAAAGTCACGCGGCTGACCGCGTGCGATTTACAGCATCGGATAGAGAAAGTCATGAGACCCGTGTCACTGGGTGGGGTTCACCTAGCCCAATATCGATATTCCAGCGCCCGCCGCCGGGCCTTAAAGGAATGTGGGCAACGCCAGTTATGATCACCCCGGCTTCGCCATTGACTGTAAGACGCACAACACGGGCGGCAGAGCGTCCGGACGTCGACACCTTGAGCACGTAGACCGTATCGTCGAACGTCAGCGTGGCCTGGTAACCTGGCCAAGTCTGAGGCAGGCACGGGGGAAATCTCGAGATGATCGCCGCGCCGGCAAACCGTTCTTCGAGCGACGGCGTCGCCCCGCGTTCGTATCGTTATACCGGAGCTCGAAGTGCCCAATAGACTACAATCCCTACGATCAATGCGATGGGCAGGACGATCGGCGGGACGATCCATTCTTTGAAGCTCTTGCGAACGGTCATTGCGATGCCCTCATTCTCTGAACAGTGAACCATCAAAGGCACCGGAAATGCGCCGCGGGAATGGCACGCTCCAGGCAGTGGAAGCGCTAGTTCGTGGCTTGGGGTTCGCGATACTCCGCGACCATCGCCTCCGTGGTGATCAACAGGCCAGCGATGGATGCCGCACCCTGCAGCGCCAGCCGCACGACTTTGGTCGGGTCTATGATGCCGGCCTTCACCATGTTGACGTAAGCCCCGGCCGCGGCGTCGTAGCCTTGGCTGGTCTCGCTGCCCGCCCACTTGCCGAACAGGACGCGGTCGCCCGTCTTCACGTCGAGCGGATGCAGCTTGCCGTTGGTATCGCGCGCACCGTCACCGACGGCGACGACCTCGCCTTCCATCGGCTTCTCTTGCGCGGTGTCGGGGATGAGGATGCCGCCAGCGGACTTGGCCACGGGCTCCACGAGACGAATCAGGACGCGGTCCTGTAGCGGACGCAGTTTCATGGAGGGTCTCCTCGGACCTGATTTTCAGGGACTGGCTGCAGAGTCAGCGCGCGAGGAAGACAATGCCCCTACACCAAATGGTGCGGCGGCATGCGAATTACAATGAGACGGCTGCCGATCTTACGATCCTGCCGACAGCGCGCCGGGCTTTCGAGTGCTCGAAACCGAACGGGCTCACTGGCGGCAACCGGCAAAGCAGTGTAACCATCACGCGGCAGGCCCAGTACATGCCCTGCTGGAGCACCTGTTGGTCGCGCTCACGATTCATCACAAGACCACGTATCGCTACAACACGCCCGTGAGGCTGAACCCGCATCGGCTGATGCTGCGTCCACGGGAGAGCCGCGAGCTCCGATTGCTCTCCGCTCGTTTGAACATGACGCCCGAGTCCGTGGTTACCTGGGCGCACGATGTCTTCGGCAATGCCGTCGCCACTGCGTCCTTCCAGGGTCTGACCGATCATCTGATCGTCGACAGCGTGACCAGGCTCGAGCTCGATGCCGTTGCCTGGCCGGTGTTCGATGTAGCGGCGTCTGCTTCCGCTTATCCATTTCCCTATGTCGCGGATGATCGTGCCGACCTCGGCGAGCTTGCGATTCAGCAATATCCCGATCCGCTGGGCCGTCTTCGCGTCTGGGCAGAAGCGTTCGTGCGCAGCCGGCCGACCGATACGCTGTCGCTGCTGAAGGACTTGAGTGCCGGGATCACGGCTTGGGTTCTCTACCAGAGTCGCGAGGACGAAGGCACGCAAGCGCCGATCGAGACGCTCGATCGCGGCTGGGGCTCGTGCCGCGACTTCACCGTGCTGTTCGTCGAAGCGGCGCGCAGTCTGGGCTTCGGCGCTCGCATCGTGTCGGGCTATCTGTACAATCCCGGGCGCGAAGCGGACGCGAGCACAACGCACGCTTGGGCGGAGGTTTTTCTGCCGGGCGCCGGCTGGGTCACGTTCGATCCGACCAATCGGTCCATCGGCGGCTTCAATCTGATCCCTGTTGCCGTCGGGCGTGGCATCCACCAAGTCATGCCGGTGGCTGGCAGTTTCAGCGGCGCGACCGACACGTTTCAGGGCCTATGGGTCGACGTCTCCGTCACGTCCTCCGGTGACACCTGAGTCGACGTCGCCGGCATCTGAGTGTCATGTTGCTCACCATCGGCAAGGAATATTCCGGTCGCGATGGCTAAGAGAGGTGCGTGTGCACTCGCCCGAAGGTGCGAGGTATACGCATGAAGGATCGGGCTCGTACAGCCCGCCTCATTTCCCTTTTCCCTGATCCTGTTGATCGTCGGCGGCGCGGTGTTGCGCACACCTGTTTGATGGCCGGCAGTGTTCCGGCCGCGAAAGGACATTCATGAACGTTCCTGCATACACGAAACCCTGGATCCAGGGTGCCGTCGTCGGTGCCGTCGCGGTCGCTTTCGTTGGCTTCAGCTGGGGCGGCTGGGTTACCGGAGGCAGTGCCTCCAAGCAGGCGTCCGTCGCGGCGCAAGAAGCCAAGGTGACTGCCCTGGCCTCGATCTGCGTCGATCGTTTTAGTGCGCAAGGCGATGCCGCGGCCAAAATCGGCGAGCTCGGCAAGGTGAGCTCAAGGGATCGCGGCGGCTACATCGAACGCAGCGGATTCGCCGTCATGCCCGGCAGCAAGACCGCCGATTCGGATGTCGCGCGCGCCTGCGCAGAGACCTTGGCCAACCCGACGATTCCCAAGACGTGAACGAGAGCATCGTCGCAATGCGCGAAAATCCGGTCGATGTCGGCAAGCATCGGGGGGGGGGCGCGGAAGGCAACCCCTCTCCGCCGCCACCCGAGGCGAGGCTGCGCTTAACTCGACAAACCTGCGGCCTCGCTGGAAGGAGCTAGAAACCCAGCTCCCCTACGATGCCGGCGGCAATTTCGCGTAAGCCGCGGACAAGACGCGCTCTTTGCTCGGTCCTTTCGCCGCCGGAAGACGTGCTGGCAAAAGCCGCCGTGCTCTAGGACTTCGAGCGGCGCTCCCGTCGCCTGAAGCATGGATGAAGAGCGGAGCGAGTCAAAGCCTGGTCTTAGAAACACAAGCGCCCATGTGGGCCCGGGCGCGCAGAGCAACTCAGCCATCGAGACGGCCGGCCGCTACGTGTCATTTGGACAAGAAGCGACCAGCTGGCCGGAAACGTACACAAGACGCCATATAGAATCGGAGGACCACTGTGTGCAACGAGCTGAGCGTGCCTGCCGTTGTGGATTAGTAGACGTACCTATAGTCGGCGAACTGACTTCGTGACGGACTTGGTCCGGAAAGACGTAGCATTGCATGGCGTACTCGGCCGAAGCGCAGGCTAAGCGGGCGATGGCGGCACAAGCGCAGCGATGGGCTTGCTCACTTACCGTCGACGCTGATCGAGAAAGCTTGATTCGTAGCGCTGCTCAGCTGGAGGCCGAGGCGCAAGAGCTACAAACGCGAGCCGATGCCGATGCCGATGCTGCGAATCTTGACAAAGCACCATCTCACTCCAACCAATAGAGTCGACGATTTGGTTCGGGGCGCGACCACGGCTTCTCCCTTACCCCGGCGCACAAGGCGTCTCCGGATCATCGTCTCTGCTCGAAGGCGGCGCCGCTTGGGTTGGCCGATAGTGGGCGTTATGACTGTCCCAAGGTCACGTCTACACAGTGGACGCCGTTCTTATCATTGAGCGTGAGTGTCGCGCGACCCTGCGAAACGTGATGATTCTTCCCATCCATTGTGATGGCCACCACGCCGCGGCCTATTCCAGAGGGGTTACGAACCGTAAACTCGTAAATTGCGCCACGATACCGCAGCGTCATCGCATAGCCCGGCCAATCAGTAGGAATGCAAGGATTGACTTCCAGTGTGTCGCCTTTGACCACAAGGCCCAAGATCGATTCGACGCCAGCACGATATAGCCAGCCCGCTGACCCTGTGTACCAAGTCCAGCCGCCACGTCCCACATGCGGCGCCACTGAATATACGTCAGCGGCAACGACGTAAGGCTCGACCTTGTAGCGCAGCACGCCGGCGCGTGTGGAGGCGTGGTTGATGGGATTGATCAGCGAGAACAGCTCGGCCGCCTTGTTGCCTCGGCCGAGAGCCGCGAAGCCCATGATCGACCAGGCGGCGGCATGGGTGTACTGCCCGCCATTCTCGCGGATGCCGGGCGGATAGCCCTTGATGTAACCGGGATCGTTCGTAGTCTCGTCGAAGGGCGGCGTGAACAGCAGCGCCAGCCGGTCACCGCGGTGCACCAGGAGCCGGTCGAGCGCGTCCATCGCCTGCGCGGCGCGCGCCGGATTGCCCGCGGCGGAAATCGCTGCCCAGGATTGGGCAATGGAATCGATGCGGCATTCCTCGCTGCTCGCCGAGCCCAAGGGCGTTCCGTCATCGTAATAGCCACGGCGATACCAGTCGCCGTCCCAGCCCTCGCGGTCGAGGGCGCCGCTCAAGGCGCCGGCATGCGCGGTCCAGGCGGCCGCGCGCGCCGTCTCGCTGCGCGCCGATGCGATCGGAATGAAGGCGCTCAGGGCCGCATGCAGGAACCAGCCCAGCCAGACGCTTTCTCCCCTTCCGCCTTCGCCGACCCGGTTCATGCCGTCATTCCAGTCACCCGTGCCCATCAGCGGCAGGCCGTGAGTGCCGGTGGCGAGGCTGTGGTCGAGGCCGCGCGCGCAATGCTCGAATAGCGACGCCGTCTCGTCGGCCTGGTTGGGCTGGAAGTAGAGGTCGTGCTCGCCGGGGCGAACGGCGGCCCCGTCGAGGAACGGCACGCGTTCGTCGAGGATGGTGGCGTCGCCCGTAGTCTCGACGTAGTGCGCCGTGACCGTGGCGAGCCATGCCCGGTCGTCGGAAATGCGGGTGCGCACTCCTTGGCCGGCCGGCGGGAACCACCAATGCTGCACGTCGCCTTCGACGAATTGCCGGGCGGCGGCGCGCAGGATATGCGCGCGCGCCAGGTCGGGCTTGGCGACCGTCAGCGACATGACGTCCTGGAGCTGGTCGCGGAAACCGTAGGCGCCGCTCGCCTGATAGAAGGCCGACCGCGCCCAGTAACGGCAGGCGAGCGTCTGGTAGAGCAGCCAGCCGTTGAGCAGGAGGTCGAGGGCGCGGTCCGGCGTCTTTACCTGGACCGTGTCGAGCGCGTCGGTCCAGAAGGTCGTGGCCTCCTGATACACGGCGGCGAGATCGATGCTTCGGTAGCGGTCGATGAGAGCTCGCGCCTCTGCCGCATCGCGTGCCTGGCCGAGGAAGAAAGCGATCTCGGCGACCCCGTCGCATTCGAGCTCTATCGTGGTCTGTAGCGCGGCGCACGGATCGAGGCCGGCCCCGACCCGTTGCGACAGCGAGTGGATGTCGCTCAGCGCCGCGGGATTGCCGGTGGTGCCGTTGCGGCCGATGAATTCGCTGCGGTCGCCGGTCCAGCCCGTCTGCTTTCCGGCGAGATCGGCGAAGGCCACGCGGGACCCGTGGTCGCTGTTCCACGGATTGCGGGCGAAGATCGCGCCGGTTGCGGCGTCGCGCTCGGTCACGATCGTCGGCGCCGATGCGCCGCGGGCAAGGCCGAGCACCCATTCGACATAGGCCGTGACCGACAGGCGGCGCGACCGACCGGAGACGTTGCGCAAGCTGAGGCGTGAGATCTTTATCGGATCGTCGATCGGCACGTATTGCAGGAGCTCGAGCGTGACGCCGTTGGCCTCGACCTCGAAACGGCTATAGCCCCGGCCATGTCGCACGGTATAGCGCGCCTGCTCGTGGCGGATCGGCAGCGCCGTCGGAGTCCAGACCTCGCCGGTGTCGATGTCGCGTACATAGAGGGTCTCGCCAGGGCGATCGCTGATCGGGTCGTTGGACCAGGGCGTGAGCTGGTTGTCGCGACTGTTCTGCGACCAGGTGTAGCCTCCGCCCTCTGCCGCGACCTGGAAACCGAACGAGGCATTGGAGACGACGTTGATCCACGGTGCTGGCGTCGATTGGCCTGGCCCGAGCACGATCACATACTCGCGCCCGTCGGGCGAGAAACCGCCCAAACCGTTGAAGAACTGGAGATCGAGCGCCGGCGCCGGCGGCGCATCGGCCTTGGTCGCCGTCTGGAGGGTCGGTCTGCGCCACGGTGCCGGCAGCGCGCCGCGAGGCGTCTGCAGCCGGTCGAGCTGATCGGCCAAACTGCCGCGGCGGCCGAGCAGCACGACGCGCGCCAGCGCATAGAGCAGGTTGCGCGTGTTGGCGGCGATCAGATCGCTGCGCAGGACGAACACGCTGCCCAGTTGCCGCTCGGACGCAGGTTGGGCCGGCGACGGGCGGATGCGGACCTGTGTCTCGATGGCGATCTGCAGATCCTGGGCGTACGAGGCGCCGTGCTCGTTGAGAATGACGAGGTCGACCGCAAGACCCTTCAGTCGCCAATATTCGTGGGCGCGAAGCATTTCGCGGATGATGTCGGCATCCTGGAGGTCGTCGATGCGCACGAGCACAATCGGCAGGTCGCCGGAGATGCCTTGCGCCCAGAGAACCGGCGGGGGCGCCAGGCCGCGACGGATCGTGTCAGACGACGACCGCAGCGCCGGGTTGGCATAGAGAACGTGCCCCGCCAGACGCTGGTAGAGATTCGCGTGGGTCGAACCGACATCGAGATGGCGCAACTGCACCTGTGCTTGTGTCCAGGCAAGAGTGGTAGCGCGTTCGAAGGCGGTCGCGTCCTGGTGCTTGTCGACGGTGTCGAGCAGTGCTTTTCGCGAGGAAGCCACCATGGTCCAGTAGGCGATCCGTGCCGTGCCGCCAGCCGGGATGCGCAGCCGCCGGCGCAGCGCAAATATCGGGTCAAGTACCCGGCCCACAGTGTTGGACAGCCGCCGTCCGTCATTCGCAGCGATGGCGTTGCCGATGTCGTTGCCACGTCCCAGGAAACGGGCGCGGTCGGTCTCGAACTCGACCTCGCCGATCGCCTCGCCTTCGACGACCGAAAGATGAGCAACCCAAAGCTCGGCCTCGTCCGGGCCGCGCCGCCGGCGGGTCGCCAGGAGGGCGCCCACTCCCGCAACATGCTCGGTCTCGACGAACAGCTTGGAGAAGGCCTGGTGAGCGGCGTCGGCTGCCGGCGTCGCGAGCACGATCTCGGCGTAGGACGTGAGCTCGATGACACGCGCCTCCGCTCCGGAATTGGCGATCGACACGCGGCGCACCTCGGCCTCGGCCTCCGGCGATACGACGATTTCGAGGGTGGTGGTCAGGCTGCCATCGCGCCGGATGAACTCAGCCCGGTCCTCGGCGAACATGACGTCGTAGCTGTCAGGGTGGGCGCCGCTCGGCTGCCAGGTGGCGGACCAAGCCTCTCGGCTCTCGACATCACGCAGGAAGAGGTAGCTGCCCCAATCGTCGCGCGTGGTGTCCTCGCGCCAGCGCGTGATGGCGCGATCGTTCCAGCGGCTGTAGCCCGAGCCAGCGGCGGTCAGCATCACGGCATAGCGGCCGTTGGACAGCAGGTGAACGGACGGGCTGGCGCCGCCTGCCGTGCGCAGGCGACGTACGAGCGTCGGCTCCAGATCGCTACCCGTGGCGCCGGCGCTGACCTCCTCGGCCCGCGGATGGGCGACAGCGACGTCGCGCGGCGTGCGCTCCTGCAGCAACAGCTCAGTTGCCTGCACGATCGGCTCGGCATGGAAGCGCGTGCGCATGATGCCATCGAGCAGAGCGTTGGCGATGGCTACCACCGTCATGCCCTGATGATGCGCCATATAGGCGTGCACGACAGCCTGCGCCTGTCCCTCGGGCAGGCGTGACGGTGTGAAATCGAGCGCTTCGTAGAAGCCGTAGCGGCCGCGTCCGCCTCTCTCCGCCAGCGTCGCGAAATTGGCCGTGGCGGCGGCGGGGTCGACCATGGCGGCGAGCGCCGTGGCATAGGGCGCCATGACGGCGTTCTCGCCCAGGCCTCGCTTGAAGCCCAGGCCCGGTACGCCGAAGTTGGAATATTGATAGGTGAATTCCTTGTCGCGGGCGTTATAGGCCGACTCGGAGATGCCCCACGGCAGCCGCAGACCGCGCGCATAGGCGATCTGCCGCTGCACGACCAGCTCGTTGGTCTTCTCGATCAGGCTGCCGCGTGGCGCTCGCATGATGAGCGACGGCATGAGGTACTCGAACATCGAGCCCGACCACGAGACCAGCGCCGCGCCTCGTCCGATCGGCGTTACCTCACGGCCCAGCCGGAACCAGTGCCTTGCCGGAACCTCCCCCTTGGCGATGGCGAAGAAGCTCGCAAGCCTCGCTTCCGACGCGAGCAGATCGTAGCAATGCCCATCGAGCCTGCCTTCGGCACAGAGATAGCCGATCGACAAGAGCCGTCGGTCCGGATCGAGGAGGAAGGTGAATTCCATCTCCATCGCCAGGGCGCGGGCCGTCCTCTCGATCGTCTCCAGCCGGTGCGAAAGCGCGGTGATGGCCGTTGCGCTCTGCGCCATGTCGCGGCAACAGCTTTCGATCGACCGTTGCATGGCCTCGACCCAGAACAGCATTTCCATACTGCCGGCGTCGTCGCGCTCGCTGTTGAGCGCCCGGGCGAGATCGGCGGCCGTTGCCGCACCCCGCGAAAGCTCGTCGAGCCCGCCCGCCAGCTTTGCGGCAATGTCGCCAAGAGTGCGCTCGAGTTCGGCAGAAGACACGAGCTGCGTACGTCTGTCGTCGGACAGCGCGAGCAGGGCCGAGCGAGCGAGCGCGAGGCTGTCGCCCGCACCGGATGCGAGCCGCGATGCGTCGGCCGGCATGCCACGCCATGCCGCACAGGCGTTGGCGACGGCGATCAGATGGCCGGCAAGATTCCCGCTGTCGACCGACGAGATGTAAGGCGGCTCGAGTGGGCGAAGGTCGCCCGTGTCGTACCAATTGTAGAAATGTCCGCGAAAGCGCTTCAGTCGGCCCATCGTGGCCAGCGTCGCCTCGAGCCGTTCCACGGTTTCGAGCGTACCGATCCAGCCGAAATCGCGGGCGGCGACGGTCGAGAGCAGCAGCAGGCCGAGATTGGTCGGTGACGTCCGCGGGGCGACGACCGGGTTGGGGTCCTCCTGGAAATTGTCGGGCGGCAGCATGTTGGTCTTCTCCGTGACGAACGTCTCGAAGAAGCGCCATGTCTGCCGCGCGATCAGCCGTAGCGACATCGCGGCGGCGGGTGAAACCGACAGGTTCCCGGCATCGGCAGGCGACTGGCTCACCCAGCGGGCGATGGCCGGCGCGAACAGCCAGGCAGCAATGAACGGAAAGGCGGCTGGCGCCGCTGCGGCTCCGAAGCGCCAGACGAAAAGGGCGGCAAGAATACCGAGGACGACACTTCCAGCCATCTGGACATAGAGGCCGAGCCAACCGGCGCGCAGGCTGCTCTTGGACTGCGCCGCGGTGATCCATTCGAGCATCTGCCGTTGGGTGACGACGAGCCGAAACAGCGTCCGGCCGATCGCATCGACCATCAGCCAGGCGTGGTGAGCGAGAAATGCGACGAGAAGCGCGCTTTGGCGCAGCGCGGACGCGACGTCGGTGCCGAGCGCCCCGACGTGGCTGCGCAATGTGATTCCCGCATGACGCGGCAGCAGGGCACCCGCGATCGGCAGGAGCGTCGGCAGCGCGATGACGAGCAGGACGAAACCCGTCCAGACGAGGGCGGCCGGCAGCGGCAAGGTCCAGCCGGCCAGCAGCGCCACGATCGCAGCCGGCGCCGAGAGGGTGCGCCGGAGATTATCGAACATCTTCCAGAAACCGATCGCCGGCACCAGTCGTGCGCTCTTGCGCTCGCGGGTTCCCTTCACCAGGCCGAGCATCCAGGGCAGCAGCTGCCAGTCGCCTCGCGCCCAGCGATGCTGCCTTGCGGCAGCCACGTCGTAGCGAGCGGGAAACTCCTCGACGACCTCGATGTCGGACGCGAGCCCCGAGCGCGCGAACACGCCCTCGAACAGGTCATGACTCAACATCGTGCTGTCGGGGACGCGGCCCTCCAGCGCCGCTTCGAAGGCATCGATGTCGTAGATGCCCTTGCCGGAATACGATCCCTCGCCAAACAGGTCCTGATAGACGTCGGAGACGGCCGACGAATAGGGATCGATCCCGTTGTTGCCCGAGAAGATGCGCTGGAACAGCGAGCCTTCGGCACCAACCGGGAGCGAGGGTGTGACGCGCGGCTGCAGGACGCCGTAGCCCTCGGTGACGCGATGCTCGAGAGGATCGAGGCGGGGCCGGTTGAGCGGATGCGCCATCTTGCCGACCAGGCGCGAGATCGCGTCGCGCGGCAGTCGCGTATCCGAATCGAGGGTGACCACGTAGCGCACGCCGGTCGGCAACGAGCGGTGGCTGGCTTCGAGAAACGTCGTCTCGATCGAGCCGCGCAACAGGTGATTGAGCTCATGCAGCTTGCCGCGCTTGCGTTCCCAGCCGATCCACCGTCGTTGTGCCTCGTTCCAGCCGCGGCGACGATGAAGCAGGAAGAAGCGGTCCGTCCCGGAGACACTGGGATAGCGCGCGTTGAGCTGCGTGATGCCATCCGTTACCGCCGTCAGCAGTGCGGCATCTTCCGCCGTCGACTCGGTCAGCGCATCGGTCCAGTCGGAAAGCAGTGCGAAGTAGATCTCGCCGGCCGGATTCGAAAGATGGTGAACCTCGAGCCGTCCGATCTGCTCGTCGATCGCGGCACGGGTCGACAACAGGATCGGGATCGCGACCATGGTGCGCAATTCCGCCGGCACGCCGTCGCGCAGAGCCATTGCCGGCAACAGAGTCGCGCCGAAACCGCCGGCGACCGCGCGGTTGACCAGCATCAGCGCGGCATCGACCGCCGGCGGCACGCCTACGAGTGCCATGATTGCCAGCGACCAACCGCCAACGCCCAGCCCCGCAAGGCAGAGTATCGGCAGAACGAGGACGATGCTGGCCATCGCTGCGACGCTGCCGACGTAGCCCGCGATGCCGCTCCTCGTGAACCGGCGACGTAACCCCAGTCCAGCGGTACGAAAGCCGATCGACTGCTCGAACGCCTTGCGTCCGCCGCCCAGGAGATAGTGACCGGGATCGCGATTGCGGAGATCGCCGTCGCTACTTGCGGGCGCGGTGGCGGCGACGGTCAGGGCGCGCCGGGCGATCTCGGTCTCCGCAAGTGCGCTGCCGCGGGCCATCTGCTCGATGGCGGTGCGGTAGAGGTTGCGGGTGGCGAAATCCATCGCGCCAAAGGTGCCGCCAGCGCGCAGGACCTCATCGACCGGGCTCACTGTCTCGAAGAACTTCGTCCAGTCGACGTCGGAGATGAGACGCATGCTGGTGATGATGTTGCGGACGGTGACGTTCGCCGCGCCCTGGAGCTGTTGTTCCTTGCGCACCAGCTCGTCGGCATTCGTACCGTCCCGAACCAGGCGCTCGTCGAGCCAGCCAACCGCGGGCGTCGCCTCGGGATCCTGGTCGCGCAGCCGTTTGACGAGCTGGACGACGAAGCCGTCGGACAGCGGGGCCTGAGCGTAAGGCGCCAGCGCCGCCGGATCGGCAGCGATATCGTTGATACCGAGCAACTTGTCGGCGATGCCGTCCGCTTCTTCGCGGGCAGACCGCCAGCTAATGATTTGCCGGGCCGACCGGCTGAGGTTCTCGACCAGGACGATGCGCAGCGTGATCGCCACGGCCCACAGCTCGCCGATGCTGAGCGGCTGGACGATCTGGTACGCGCGCACGAAGCGGACCAGCATCTCCGGATCGAAGCGGCTGTCGGTGTGGGCGACGAAGGCCCAGGCAATGCCGAATACCCGCGGATACCCGCTCAGCGGCCCGTCGCTCAGCTTCGGCAATTGACGATAGTAGCCCGCGGGCAGGTCGGTGCGGACTTCGCGTACCTGCTGCTCGACGAGATGGTAGTTATCGAGCAGCCATTCCGCGGCCGGGGTGATTGCGCGGCCTTCACCGGCTGCTTTCGCAATGCTGCCGTAGGCGTGGAGCAGAACGCGCTCGTTCTCGCGCAGGCGGGTCACAAGAGACTTGCCGGAGGTAGTCTTTCGATGCGTCGGCTGGTTGGCTGCCAGGCTCTCGGCATGCTGCTCGAGCCGTTCGACGCTGAACAATTCGCTGCGAATGGGCTCTTCTTCCTGCGCCAATGCAGGTCGGGCGCGCCCGAAGATGCGCCACAAATACGATTTCAAGGGTCTGCCTTTCCGGCATTGACGCGAACCGCGATCTCGATCGGGCGGCGTGCGTCGGTGAAGCGTCCTGGCGAGGTCGCTACTGACGCTTCATCTTATCGCGAATTGTTCGCGTGGACGACTCTCCAAGTGACCAGCAACCAGAAGCGAGTAGGCGCCGGTAGTCTAGCGTCCGAATGTCGTCATTCCGTTCGAACGCCCGCACCAAAGCACGTCGGTACGTGCGCCCCCGTGAGGTTGCAATGCGTTCTTGGTCGGCCGGAACTTGCGGCCAGCCGCATCTATCCAGACGCGCCACCAACTACACGCGATGGGCCTCATGCCAAGCACCGACGTCGCATTTCAACCCTCTTACCTACCGCTGGGCATGTGGCTGCGAGGTCGATACGGGCTCAACATCACGTGTGGTTTCTGCCGGTTCACCTGTCGCCTCTTCTTCAACAAGCTCTATGCTGCTCACTGATACGCGTCAGACGGCGTCAAGAGGCTTGCCTGCGCCCGCTTCCCGCTCTAGTGCAGCCGCTTGGTTTTCCAATTCCCGAGCCTGCTGAAGGAGGCGTAAGCGATCGCCGGGCGCAAACGGTCCGTATGCCAAGTAGCGGGCTCGTTCTGCAGCCTGACGAGCAGCCCGAACGCGGCCGTGGAGTGAGGGCATTGTAATCATTGAGGTGTAACCCTGTACCTAATGTCTCATTAACGAAAAGGGTGGCGGAGAGCATAGTCGGCATCAGCCATGTCGCGGCCTGAGCCGTGAGCAATACACTGCGACCCTTGCGGCCCCGGCGACGCGTACGTCTCCAAGCGTCTCAGGCAAAAGGAGGCGTGTTCACGAGTGTTCCGAGCAATCTCAACAATGCCTGCTGTTCTGGCCCATTCCCATTCCTCAGAAACTCACCCAATTCTATGTGGGACCGCCTGCCTCCTGAAGGTGCGTTGGGCTGATGGATAATGAAGGCGCGGCCGTTTGAAGGCTCGCGTCCTAGGAACCAAGCATCTCCGTTGGGGCTGCGATAGAGTTCTCTACGGTCAGACATCAGGCGCCCCACAATACTTGGAACATTATCGCCGGCTACAAAGCTCCACCATGGTCGGATCGCCGGGATCGCACTCCGCCCAAGGACGCAGAAGTATAATTCGGAAGAGGATAGAGGCGACCACAACTGCGGAACACCGGCCGGCACAACCTCTTGAGGGTCACGTCCTGCAGCCAAAAGCTGAAGCCGTCCGTTCTGGAGTCAGAGCAATCATCGATCAATTGCCCATCTTTGATAGATAGGTGGCCCCACCGAGATTCATAGTGTTAACGTGCACTATATTTGGGTCTTCACAACCAGGGGCTGGCGCCTCCACGTCGTCCAACTGCGCAAAAGCTGGCGCCGTTCTATTTTTTGGCCCCTGGGTTCAGAAGCGGCGACCTCCGGCTGGCCCTCTTCAACACCGGCCAAACGGCTTAAATCGGCAATCGCTTCACCTCGCGTCTCCTCAATACGGCTGCGAGTCCGGCAAGCGACGGAAGACAAAACATGGACAGAATCGAGGCAACAAGAACTATGTTACCCGTTGCCCGATCCAACAAATTCCCATGCAGCGCGGTCTGCAGGACAACAAAGGCAAATTCCCCGCTGGCTGCCAGCATGAGAGCAGTCTCGACCGAGGCCATCGACCGGAGCCCGAACAGGCGAGCCAGTCCGAAGACGATCCCGGCATTGATCGCGATGACGCCTACTGCAGTCCCCAGCACGAGTGCAGGGCTTGCGATCACGACTGACAGATCCAGGCTTGCTCCGACAGACACAAAGAACAGTCCAAGCAGCAGTCCAGCAAATGGCTCCACGGTCCTCTCGATCTGCTTGCGATGCTCGGTTTCCGCCAGTAGTAAGCCTGCGATAAAGGCGCCTAGAGCCATAGAGATCCCAGCCAGGGCAGCCGCCAGGCCGGCACCTATGACGACGAGAAGGGACGCGGCCGCGAACAACTCCTGGGAATCGGCACGCGCAACAGACCGCATTATCGGACGCAGCACGGTTCTCCCCAGCGCTATCAACGCCGCCAACCCGCCTATGGCCGGCGCAAATGCGAGGAGCATCACGGGAGAAAAGCTTTCGCCGCGCTTTGACGCCAAGACGCCAAGCGTTATGAGAATGGGCGCCACCGCCAGGTCCTGTAGAAGAAGAACGGAGAAGATGGCGCGCCCAGCGCGCGAATGCTGGCGCTTCCGCTCTGCCAAGAGGGGCATGACCATGGCGGTCGACGATAGCGCGAGCGCTAGGCCGACAACGACTGCGGGGATGAAGTCCAAACCGAGGACCACAGCTCCCGCCGAGATCGCCACGCCGGACACGAGTACCTGAGCGCCCCCGAGCCCGAATACCAGACGGCGCATGGTCCACAATCGCTCCCACGACAGCTCGAGGCCAATCCTGAACAGGAGAAAGACGACCCCAAACTCGGCGAGCTGCGCCATCTCCTGTGGGTTGCCTATAGTCACGTATCGGAGCCAGGGAACGGTCGGACGGAAGGCGCCCGCGGCGTACGGCCCCAGGATCACGCCGGCCAAAAGAAAGCCTAGAATTGGGCTGACGCCCCAGCGGCGCAAAATGGGAACGACCACACCGGCCGTCGCCAAGAATAGCACGACGTCGCCGTATTCGCTGCCGTGACCCGCTGTCGCCATTGTTCTGGAATGCCTGAGGCCCGGCTCCGGGGCAACACGCATCGGCTCATGCGCCAGAATGGAAGGTGTGCAACAGCCGATCGGGGTCAATTCCTCTGAAGACTGACGGCCTTCGTCGCGGACGGAACCCTGGAAGAGGATCGAGCATAGACGCAACAGAGGCGTTCCAAGGCTCGCGTCTCGTCCAGCGCGCGGTGTCGAAGCGGTGCTGGACCGAAAACAGCCAGACACCCACGATCGAAGCAACGGCCATCAACAAGCATGAATCATTGCTACTCTTTGCCAGCCGAGCACGAGAGCCAGAGCACCCAACAGGGCCAGTAACGCGACATTGATGATGTGTACCGAGCGGCGCTCACGCCGCCAGCGCCGCGGGGTGTCAAACGGCGCGCGGTAGACTGTTGGACAGAGGCGTAGGTTATGGTTCTTGTTGCCTCGATTCTCTCTATGTGTGTACCGCTGCTTGCCGGCTTCGCGGAGTGCTGAAGCGGCGGAGCGTGGAACGGCAGCAGAGGTAACCACCTTGGAGTCTTCGCAAGCCGGGACGGGATGATCGCCTATGCCTGAGGTAGTGCCTAGTCCGACGACGTTGGAGCCAAGGCCCCATTTCCGAGCCGTCATATTTTAGGTTCACACTGTCAACCATGGCTCCGCCATCCGACATGCCGATCTCGGCCCAGCTCTCTCGCATGATCTCTCATGCAGACGGCAGCCATGCGTCGATCGGCTGGCTGCTGGAGCAACTCGGTCCGCGCTCTTTTGGACTGACGTTCTTTGTCATGGGCCTGCTCGGGTTGGTCCCGGGGCTGTCGACTTTTGTCGGCGCCCTGATCGCCTGGCCGGCGATTCAATTGGTTCGCGGACGGAAGGTAGCTTCGCTTCCAAGGCTGGTGACTCGAAGGGAGATCGCGGTGGTGAAGCTTGGCCGCCTCGTCCAAGCCGCCTCGCCAAGTCTTGCATGGATGGAACGGCTGGTCCGTCCTCGCTGGCCACGTTCCCTTCAAACCACGAGGAGGTTGACTGGAATCGTGATGATATTGCTTGGCTTCAGCATGATTCTGCCCGTTCCGTTCGGTCACCTGTTGCCCTGCTTTGTCATCATGCTCCTGGCGCTGGCGTATCTCGAAGAGGACGGCATTGCCTTTTTCGTCGGGTTGGGCGCCGCACTGGCCTCATTCGCAATAACGGCCATCACGGTGTGGGGTACGATAGAGACGATCGATTTTCTGGATCCAGCACAGCGCTCGTAAGTGCCGACCCGGTCGCCGCTCCGCACGGGAAGAAGGCTAATCCGGGGTGCGCAGCAGCACATATCTGCTACCGTCACCCCGAGTTCTCGCATGATCGAGTGCTGGAACCATGCCAACAGGACGCTAGTCCTTGTGCGCAGCGCGCAACCACCCAAAATCTGAGCGCCACGGGGGCGGAGGCGAGTTGCTCTCCTCTCGGCTCGAGTAATCGAAGGCAGCAAATGCGTTCGGCCCAGGCAGAACCCATGCCCCCGTTCAGCTACTTCGCGGAACCATACATTCCCGTCCTCGCGGTCACCGCCTGCTGCTCGAGGCTGGAAGCGCTTCCCTCGAGTTCCTCGGCATGTTGTTGCAATCGTCGACGATCGGATTCCATCGTTAATTTATCAGCTAGGCGACGGGAGCGACGCGCGATGTCGCGCAGGCCGTCGGCCTGTTGAAGAAGATTCTCCTTCGAATTTGCCTTTTGCATCCCCGCACTTCCGTCTTCGGCCATGACCATCTCCTCCTGTTGCTGACCTACATCTCGAACCAGTTCAACGAGTCCACTCCTTGGTCTCTGGCGGACCACCTCTTACGTCTGCATGTGCGACGTCGCTCGTTGAGCTCGTTCTTTTGCCTGAGAACCGAATGCCGAGCGTTCGTCCGTCGTCGGTCTTCAGGCTGAGATCACGCCGGTTGAAGGCAGCATTGAGGGCATCGGCGTTCATATGTATCTCGCCAGAGGCCACGACTTCCCCGGGCTGCGTGAGATAGCCATCGAGTTCATAGGAGACACGACCAAGGGGTCCGCTGTCGCTGGTCAACGTGCCAGTCCCGCGCAATGGACCAAGATAGCGCATCATTTGATGGCCGTTGTTGCGTCACGGAAGCCGACAAGTCTTTCGCGGCTTTCGTCCCACAAGGTCAACCAGGGGGCGCGGAGCGCCCGTGACAGGCTGAGCGGGTTGACGGGCCACACGGCCTGCATCGCGTCATGTGCTGCGCTCAGCCGATAGCTCGGTATACGAGGATTGAGATGGCGGACATGGTGAAATCCGATGTTGCCCGTGAGCCAATGTAGTACCCGCGGCAAACCCAGCCAGGAAGACGCCTCCATAGAGGCAAGGGAGGCATCCCATTCCCCGCGTCTCGTCCAGCGTGCCGTGTCAAAGCGGTGTTGCACCAAAAACAGCCAGACACCTACGATCGAGGCGACAGCGAGCAATGACAAATGAATCACGACAACCCTTTGCCAGCCAAGCAGAAGAGCCAGAACACCCATCAGCGCCAGCAATGCGGCATTGGTGACATGTATCGAGCGTCGCTCACGCACCCAGCGCCGCGGCGTGTCGAGCGGCAGGCGGTAGGCCACGAGGAAAACCAACGGTGGCAAGAGCAGGTTTGCGACGAGCGGGCTGCGAGGAAGGCGATGGAGAAAACGCCGCCAGGGCGACAAGGCACGATACTCATTCACCGTCAGGCATGCCGAATAGAGATCGGCGCCCTTTCGGCGATCGAGATTGCTCCAGCTGCCATGATGAAGACCGTGCTGCCGCGCCCAGCTGATGAAGGGCGTGAAGGTGATCAGGCTACACGTCCACCCCGTGATCGTATTCGCCAACGCAGACTTGAAGAACGAGCCATGTCCACAATCGTGCTGAACGATGAAGACGCGGACGAGCAACGCACCAGTCGGCAGTGCCAGTCCCAGGCAAATAAGGAGGGAGATCGGGTAGACGAGATACATTGCCAGGCAGGCAACGACGAACGGACCGAAGGACATCAGGAGTTGCAGCACCCCCTGACCTCTGGTCGCGTGCGCGAAGGCCGAAGCGACCTGCCGCACCTCGACGCCCGAGCTGTCGAGAGCTCGGTCGGCATCCATGAGGCTGTCCTTTTGGTAAAGTCGACGGAGTGTCGATGAATACATATGGCATCCCGGCACTCTCGCCACAATGGGCCTTGCCAATGCTTCATGCAGCGCCCATATCAGAATGGTCGATAAACGGACTTGATGATTTGGCCGCGCCATACCTTACGGTGCCTGCCACCGATTTGATCCTGAAAATCAATGCGAATTCGACGGTCGTCTTGCTGCGCTTAGCAGAAGGCGAGCCTGCATGCCTTCTCTTCAACTTATGTAGTGAAAGGGTTCTCCTCATGTCTATGGGAACCGTAAAGTGGTTTAACTCGGCCAAAGGCTTCGGCTTCATTCAGCCGGACGATGGCGGCAAGGATGCATTCGTCCATATCAGCGCGGTCGAGCGTGCAGGTCTCAATCACCTGGTCGAAGGGCAGAAGATCGAGTTCGACCTTGTGTCGGACCAGCGAAGTGGCAAGCTGTCCGCGGCCAACCTCAAGACCGTCGGCTGATCCTCGGATCCCAACCCTTCGACGTGACCACGGATGTACTGGCCGTCGGAGTGAGATGAGGCCTCGCATTTTTCCTGGAAAAGGTGCGGGGCTTCGTCATTCGGCCTGTTGCATCGAAATGATGTCGTCAACGAGGTCCTCATCCATGCCGACCCAAAGCCCTGCCAACGCCACGCAACTCCGCAAGCTCACCGATGATGAAGCGATCACCCTTCGACGCATCGCATTCGGGCAGTCCGAGGCCCGCGCCCTTCGTCGGGAAGACATCGATCGGCTTCTGGGCTTGGAGCTGATCGTCGAAAGTGGGAGCGATATCTCCCTCACGGCTTCCGGAAAGAAGCATTTCGATTTGTTGCCCAGGGCACTTTTTGCCGGCAACAGCCGCGCGAAAAGCGGATGGTGACAAGGGTCGATCATGCCCCTTCAGGTTCTCGCGTGCTGTCTATCTTGCCGCGTCATCAATTCGAGGGATCTCCTACAGGCCGAATTCCAGAAGGGGTCATCTAGAGGCAAGACCTGAGCGGCCCCGCTTTTGGGCTTGTATGATCACAAATCCTGAATCGGCGTATTTGCAGGCGTAGAAACGCAACAAGTTCTTGCGGCTGGACTTTGGTTGACGAGGCGCGCCCTGCTGCAGATTGGCGCGGCACCGGAAACGCCTCCTCATCCGGCGCTCGAGATATCCGCTCCCTCGGGAGCAGCAGCGAATTACTGGATCGAATTTCCGGTGAGGAGCGGATGTTTGGCGCCAGCACGCGCAGAGCGCTTCGCTTCAGCCTAGGAGGCCGCGATGGCACACTCAAACGCAATGGGCCAACCGATGCGCATTCTCGCGTGGCGCCAATACGACGTAAGGTTGCATTCGGGACGCTGGGCAAAAGTAGGCCTTTCCCTTTCTGATCCACACGACAAGACCATCGCCGAAGTCAAGGTGAAGTATACTGCGTCTCATCTGGGATTTCTCGTCATCCTGGACGATCCGGACTCGGTCGAGGAGCCGGTGCTCTGGCTCCGCCAGGCCGGCGCACTGACGATGATGTCCCAAAACGGTGCCATGCTGATTGGCGACGAGATAAAGAGGCTCTTGCCGCGCTACTTCACCGCGTTCTTCGATGAGGTCAAACATATCGCTCCAGACCTTTCCGATGTCCTTTTTGTTCGCGTTCCAAGGGCGTACAACGAGCACCTCAATTAATTCTACTCGAAAAACGTCGTCCGAGAGCTGCAAGCCCTTCCAACGGAGCGAGCACGCCCATGCCTAGGAAGTTCAATTATGAATTTGAAAGACGTGAGCGCGCTCGCCTTAAAGCCATCAGGACGGCCGACAAGGCCGCGGCAAAGAAGCTCGCCAAGGAAGCAGCCAAGGCGAATGTTGGCGACCGGCTGCGGCCCGAGCCGATCGAAAAAGCCTGATGGCGACCCTTGCGACGCTGACACGCACGAGACGACGCTGTCCGGTTGGCTGCGTTAGCAATTTTCGAACTGAAGCCGCGCACAAGCTCGTCGGCGATGTGACGGATAGCAAAGGACTCCAAGCAGTGTGGTTCAGATTTGCGATCGTTGACATAGGGTCGACCCCTCTCTAACTGAAACGCGCACGCCCCTCCGGGTCGTGGCTTTGCAATGGCTCCGGTTTTCCAAGCCCGGCGTCCCGGGAGATTTGGAACATGGCGAAAGCGGTGCCGGCGCGGTCGCTGTTTCAACTCGTGTTGATCAAGCCGACCCACTACGACGACGATGGCTACCCGATCACGTGGCTTCGTTCGCATATTCCTTCCAACACCTTGGCCGCCTTGTATGGCCTGGCTGAAGATTGCCAGCATCGCAAGATACTGGGGCCTGACGTCGATCTCCTGATCCAACCAATCGACGAGACCAACACGCGCGTGCGCGTCGACCGGCTTGTCGCCGATATCAAACGCTCTGGTGGCAGGGCCTTGATCTGTCTGATCGGCGTGCAGACCAATCAGTTCCCGCGTGCCGTCGACATCGGGCGGCAGTTCGTCGAGGCAGGTTTTCCCACCGCCTTGGGCGGATTCCACGTTTCCGGTTGCCTATCGATGCTTCCGGTCCTCCCGGATGAGATCAAGGCGGCGATGGACCTCGGCATCTCGATGTTCGCTGGCGAAGCAGAGGAAGGCCGACTTGACGTGGTGGTGCGGGATGCGTGGAGCGGCACAATGAAGCCACTCTACAATCACATGGACGATCTGCCAGGCCTGGAGGGCGCGCCGATCCCGCGTCTGCCGGCGGCGGCCCTCGCCCGCAACGACGGCGGCATGTCGAGCTTCGATCTCGGCCGCGGCTGCCCGTTCCAGTGTTCTTTCTGCACCATCATCAACGTGCAGGGCCGCAAAAGCCGGTTTCGCAATGCCGACGACCTCGAAGAAATCGTACGGACGAACGTCAAGCAGGGCATCACGGCGTTCTTCATCACGGACGACAACATGGCGCGCAATCGTCGTTGGGAAGAGTTCTTCGATCGGCTGATCGAGCTCAAGGAGAACGAAGGCATCGAACTGTCTCTGATCATACAGGTCGACACGCAGTGCCATCGCATACCGAACTTCATTGCCAAGGCTCGCTGGGCCGGCGTCTATCGGGTGTTCATAGGGCTGGAGAACGTGAACCCGGATAATCTGACGGCTGCCAAGAAGCGCCAGAACAAGATCACCGAATACCGCAAGATGCTGCAGGCTTGGCACACTAGCGGCGCCTCGACCTGGGCGGGCTATATCCTGGGCTTCCCAGGCGACACGCGTTCCTCGATCCTGCGTGACATCGAGATCATCAAGAAGGAGCTGCCGCTCGACATTCTCGAGCTGTTCATCCTGACGCCGCTGCCCGGTTCCGAGGATCACCAGAATCTATGGAAACAAGGCGTTTGGATGGATCCTGACCTCAACAAGTACGACGTGCACCATCGTGTTGTGCATCATCCGAAAATGAGCGACGGGGAGTTCGAGCAGACCTATCGCGATGCTTGGAAGTCCTACTACGCGCCGGAGCATATCGAGACCGTGGCGCGCCGCCACGGAGCCATTCCTGGACGTAATCCCGCCGAGGTCGTCCGCTTTATGACTATGTTCAAGATCATGTTCGAGGCCGAGGGCATCCATCCGCTGGAAGGCGGCGGTTTCCGCATGAAGTATCGCCGCGACCGCCGTCCTGGCCAGCCGCTCGAACCGTTCGGTGTGTTCCATCTGCGCAGGGTCGTCGAGACTTGGGGCAAGCTCAGAACCTATGGCCGCCTCGCCTGGACTGCCTGGCGGATCGGCCGGATGGTCGAGAACGATCCAAAGCGTCTTGAATATATGGACCTCGCTCTCACGCCGGTGATTGATGAAGACATGGACAAGCTCTCGCTGTTTGCCGCGACGTCGGGGGGCACGGCCGCCGTCAGCAAGCGGCGCGGCGAGGACCTTGCGCGCGCGAGGATCGCTGTGGCGCAGACCCAACGCCTCGCGGTCCATAGGTAGCAGCTCGCTATCGCTATGGAGCCGTGCGGCCGGTCTCGGATTTCAGAAGCCATTGCTTCGATCATAGGCGCTGGCTTCTGCCTTAGTGATAGCCCACCGAAAGGACTGAGAATGGCACAGATCCCGAGGCCCCCAAATGAAGCGCCGCGCGAACCCCCGCCTGGTTTCAAACCCAGGCCAATGCCCCCGGTGCCTCCTCCCCGAGAGCCGCCACCAGGACCGTCGCCGCGATGACATCCGGCAGCAGCACCCATGCAGGCTCCGGTCGTGGCAACCGAGTCTCTCAATTATGGATGAGGAGGCGGCACGGCAGGAAGCGGAGCG
>Ga0070665_100002105_pt1 | contig 22257 bp, 15 predicted proteins | sample KBSS13metaG_FD_65862 | JGI IMG/M metagenome (GOLD analysis project Ga0070665, IMG submission 65862) | Switchgrass rhizosphere microbial communities from Kellogg Biological Station, Michigan, USA - KBS S1-3 metaG | ecosystem: Host-associated > Plants > Roots > Rhizosphere > Soil ... | reverse complement strand
GTCCAGCCGGTAGGGTTCTGGAACGTCGGGTTCGTGTAGATCAGCTTCGGCCGGAAGCGGAGGATCAGGTCCTCGAGCTCGTCGAGATCGTGCCGCACGACATCCCACCCGACGATGCGCGCGCCGGCGGCGTTGAACGTGTGCAGAGCGCCAAGGTACCCGGGACGATCGACGACGACGGTGTCGCCGGGATCGATCAGGCAGCGCGCGAGCAGGTCGAGGCCCTGCTGCGCACCCGCCAGGACGAGAACGTTCTGGGACTGGCCGCCGAACCGCTGCGCGATCGCGTCGCGGAGCACCGGCAGCCCTTCGGTCGGACTGTGTCCCCACGCCAGCCGGACGTCGCGCTTCAGCGCCCGATCCATCGACCGGCGGTACGCGTCGATCGGAAACGCTTCGAGCGCCGGCACGCCGGCGGCCACCGACAGCATCGACGGATCCGCCGCGTGCCGGAGGAGATCGCGAATCGCCGAATCGCTCGAGCGCGCGGCGGCGGCAGCGACTTTCCCGCGCCAGGCGAACGGCGCGCCGGAGGCTTCGGGCGCGGCCGAGACGAACGTACCTCGGCCCACGTGGCCGCGCACGAGGCCGCGCGTTTCGAGATCCCGGTACGCGTTGACGACGGTCGTTCGGCTGACCTTGAGCGCGCGCGCGAGCTCGCGCTCGGCAGGCAGGCGGAAGTCGAGCGTGAGCGTGCCGTTGGCGATGCCTTGTTCGATCGCGTGTGCGATGTGGCGATAGACCGGACGCGTGCGCGGCAGGCTCGAGGCCGTCAGCCCCAGCGGCCCTGTGCCGGCAGCGCTGACGTCTGCCGTTTCTTCGAGGACCTGCGCGTGGATGGCGTTTCTGTTACGCATGAGCCGTCGTCTCCATGGTCGTCAGTCCGAGCCGCCCGATGACGCCGGCGTAGCGGGGGTCCGAGCGGATGATGTCGAATCGGGGCTCGCTGGCGACATGCATGATCCACGTGTCGCGCTCATCGCAGGCGCGCGCGAGCAGCGTGAACGTCGCGTCGAGATCGCCAAGGCCGGCGTGCCCGAGCGCCCGGTGGTACGACGAGACGTAGCGTTCCTGCGCCAGCTCGTCCAGGTGGCAGAGGATGTTCACGGCGCGCTCGCGGTCGCCCTTGACGCCAAGCGCATGCGCGAGCCAGGCGAGCGAGATTGGTTCGGTCAGCGCGCCCGGCACGGACTCGAGGTACTGGATGCTGCCGCCGATGTCGCCGGCCTGCAGCCGGGCGGCGGCGAGGAGTCGGTGAGGCGCCAGGTACGCCGGGTCCATGTCGATCGTGTGCCGGCACCGCTCGATAACATCGTCGTAGTCGCCGGAGATGTAGCGCATCCAGGCAGCGCTGGTGCTCGCGGTCAGGCACAACGGGTCGAGCTCGAGGGCGCGGTCAGTCATTGCCACCGCCGCATCGAGCTGGCGCCGGGCGCCGAGCAGCATGCCGTAGAGTCGTCGGGCCCCTTCGTTGCTCGGGTTGAACGACAGTGCCCGGCGGAATACCTCCTCCGCGCCGTCCCAATCCCAGTCGCGGCACCGGCGGACCTCGGCGAGCGCGACGAGGGCCTCGGGCTCACTGGGATCGACGGCCAGGGCGCGCGCGGCGGACGCCTCGGCGGCGTCCAGCGCCGCGCGCGGCTCGCGGAGGTAGTAGTCCGCCGCCGCGACGGTGGCGCGGGCCTTGGCGGCGTGCGCCGTCGCAAAACCCGGATCCAGCTTGAGGGCCAGGTCGTAGAAGGCGAGGCACTCGCGGATGCCTTCGTCGCCGGGCCGGTTCCAGTGATAGCGGCCCTTGAGGTAGCTCTGCTGGGCCTCGACGTGCCGCGTGCCGGTGGACGGGGTCGGCGCCCGATCGGGCAGCAGCTCCACGGCGACCGACCGGACGATCTGCGTCGCGACATCGGACTGGACGAGCAGACTGTCGGCGTTGGGCCGTTCGAAGGAGTCGGCCCAGAGCTGGGTCTCGCCGCCAACCTCGATGAGCTGGGCCGTGATTCTCACGCGATCGCGTTCGGTCCGGACCGTTCCTTCGACAAGGTAGTGCGCGCGCAGGGCCTCGCCGATCTCGCGAACGGTGCGGTCTGCCCGCTGGACACGATGGCACGACGAGCGCGCGATCACGCCGAGGCGGTCGTCGCAGAGGCGTCCGAGCTGCGTCATGAGCTCCTCGGTGAGACCGCTCGCAAACGATCCCGGCACGTTCGTCTCGCCGAGGTGGCTGAAGGGCAGGACAGCGAGCCGCTGCTTGGCGCCGGCCAGTTCGGTGAGCTGGACGCCGCTCGCGCCGTTGACGCGCTCGACTCGCGCGATGAAGCGGTAGCCGCGCCGGTGGAGGGTCTCGACGAAGCGCGGCCGCTCGGCGTTGTCGCCGAGGACGGATCGCAGCCGCTTCACGGCGGCGTTCAAGCCGTGCTCGAAGTCGACGAATGTGCCGTTGGGCCAGAGACGATCGCGGAACTCGTCACGCGTCAGCAGTTCGCCCGGATGTTCGAGCATCAACGCCAGCACGGCGAACGGCTGATCCTGCAGCCGGAGTCGGACGCCGTCCTTGCGCAGCTCTCGCGTCCGTGAGTCGAGTTCGAATCGGCCGAACCTGAAGTCGGTCACCGCGGTCACCTCCGTGGCTCCACAGCATCCTTTATACGCTGCGTGATGGACCAGTCCAATGGCGAATTGGACTGCTGCCAACACATGACGCAGGCTAGTTGCCGGGACGGCGGCAAGACGCGAACACCATTGCCATCAAAGAGATAGCTCGTTACCAACGTTTCACCTCCGGTGCACCCCCGTGTCATTGAGGTAGCTCCGATCGGGGGCCATATTGGCCTGCATGACGCTCCTGATAACGGCTCTCGTGGTCGCGAATCTGCAACTCGTCGTACGCATCTACGATTCAGTCGGCGTTTCTCCCGCCGAACTGGATCGCGCGCGCGCCAGCGCCGGCGCGATTCTGGCCAGCGTCGGCATCGAGCCGATCTGGCGCCCGTGCCACGTCTCGACCTGCACTGGCCCGGTGAAGCCACACGAGATCGCGATCAGGGTCGTCCGCTCAGGCCCGTTCAGCGAAAAAGACTCGCTCGGGTTCTCCGTGATCGACGTGCCGCGCCACGCCGGGTCCCTCGGCACCGTCTACGAGGATCGTGTCGGAGATCTGGCGGCGCAGGCAGGCGTGGATGACGGCGAGCTGCTCGGCCGGGCCATGGCGCACGAGATCGGCCACATGCTGATCGGCACGCCGTCGCACGCCCGGTTCGGGCTGATGCGGGCCGTGTGGGCGAGCGGGGAGCTGCGACGTGGGATGCCGCTCGATTGGATGTTCTCGCCGAAGGAGGCCTCGGAGCTGCGCCGCCGGCTCATCGCACGAACGTCGGCGCCGGCGGTGCCGGAGTCCGTGGTCGCGTCCGCGCGCCAGTAGCGTCCGCCTTCAGGCGGACGTCCGCCGGCCGGCTGAAGCCGGCCGCTACGCTATCAAAAGCATTAGTGCCCGTCGTTCGACTCTGTAGTCCAGCTCGCCGTGAAGAACACCACCGCCATCACGGCGTATGCGAAGGCAAACGGCCAGGCCGGTGAAAGCTTCAGCACGGTGTCGGCGTCGGTCCACTGATACGAATGCATGATGCCGGTCGCGGAGATGAGGGCCGCGACCGCGCACCAGGCGGCCGCGACCGTCCACTTGCGCTCGATGACCCCCACGACCGCGGCTGACAGCAGCATCGAGGTGAAGAGAAACCCCTGCTCGAGCGAGAAGACGCCGTGGATCCACGTGTCGCTCTTCTGGAACTCGCCGATGAGCGCTTCGGTGAACGGCCTGGCCGACGTGCCCATGCCCGCCGCCTTGAGGCCGTTCTTGGCCATCAGCGCCGCCCACGCGCCGATGCCCGGCAGCAGGCCGACGACCACCGCCGGGGCATGTTCGCGCGGCGTCGCCTGGAACGCCTGCGCGCTGATCACGATGCCGATCCAGAGCACGATCGCCATGCCGGCGTCGATCGGCACGGCCCACGAAATCCACGCCAGCGTCCCGGTCACGCAGATGAGGGTGATGAACGCGCCGTTCATCACGGAATAGCCCGCCCGCGCGCCCATGGCCTTCCATCCGGGATGACCAATATAGATGGTCGTCGGAAACGCGGATCCGAACAGCGCCGCCGCGATGCTGCCCAGGCCGTTGATGGTCAGCGACGGGCGAGTTTCGTACGCGTCGCCGGCCGCTTCAGCCGACTCGATATTCTGCAGGGAACCCAGCACGTTGAAGAGGCCCATCGCGACGATTACCGACAGGTAGGCGAGAAGATGTCCGCCGCCGAGCGCGGCGATGATGTCGCCCACAACGGGAACCGGCAGGTGAAAGGCCGGGGGCGCCGGCGTATCGCCGGCCGGAGCGATGCCGACGGCCCACGAGAGCGCCGTTCCGAGCGCGATCGCGACGAGCCCGCCCGGCAGGTGCCCCTTGAACCTCACCCGGCCGAAATACGTCAGTACCACGACGCCGAACGTCGTCAGGCCGACGATGGGCCGCGCGAAGGCGCGAAAGAGAAAGCCGAACGAGATGAAGCCGATCGCGATCCCCGAGAGCGTGGACAGCAGCGCGGCCCGGGGTGTCGCCTTGCGCGCGCGTTCGGCGAAGGGCGCGGCGGCCAGTTCGATGATGCCCGAAGCGAGCGTCGCGACCAGGCCCGCCTGCCACGCGATGCGAGAGGGATCGGCGGCGCCGGCCGCCATCGCGAGCGCCTTCGCCGGCAGCATGATCAGGAACACGTGGGCGATGAGCGACACCGTGTTGATGCCGTACGGCAGGGCGCAGACGTCCGTGCGGCCGGTGCGCGCGGCCAGGCGGCGAGCCTGCAGCGAGTAGAAAATGTTGCCGACGAGAATCGACACCGCGGCGCCCGGAAGCACGCGGCCGTAGACGAGGTCCGCGGGGAAGCCCAGGACAAACCGGCACAGGGTGTCGATGAGGAGCAGTTGGACGAGGTTATCGAGCGCAAGACCGAAGAAGCCGTCGACATCGCCCCGGGAGATCCATCGCATCGTGTGGGGAGAATAGCCCAGATGACCGTCGTAGAATAGCTGCCATGACCTCCAACTCCCGTTCAGGAGCTCGCCGGTTCATCTCAGGTCCGGTCGGCGCGGCGCTCGGCCTCTCCGCGTGCCTCGCGATCGCCGTCAGCGCCCAGGAACGCGATCGGTCGAAGATCCCGGACTCGCTCAAGTGGAATCTCGCGGACATTTACGCGTCGGATACGGCGTGGCGGGGGGCCAAGGAAGCCTTCGCGGCGGAACTGCCCACGCTGGGACGATTCAAGGGCAAGTTGACGGCAACGGCGGGCTCGCTGGCCGATGGCCTGGACCGCCTGTTTGCCCTCGACAAGGAGCTGTCCCGGCTCTTCGTCTACGCGAGCATGGAAGCCGATCAGGATACGCGCGACAGCCAGCGCGAGGGCATGCGGCAGGAAATGACGCAGCTGGCCGCGACGTTCGGCGCGCAGGCCGCCTACATCGAGCCGGAGGTCCTGAAGGCGGGGAAGGCGACCGTTGAGCGCTTCCTGGCCTCGGAGCCGCGCCTCAAGGTGTACCGCGTCTACCTCGAAGACATCCTGCGGCGCGAGGCCCACACCCTCACCGACAACGAAGAGAAGCTCCTTGCCGATGCCGGGCCGCTGGCCCAGGGGCCGTCGGGCACGTACAACATCCTGTCGAACGCCGATTTCCCGTACCCCTCCGTCACGCTGAGCGACGGACGGTCGGTGAAGCTCGACCAGGCGTCGTACAACGACCTGCGCGCGTTGCCGAACCGGGCGGATCGCGAGAAGGTGATGGCGGCGTTCTTCGGCGCCCTCGGCGGGTTCAGCCGGACGTTCGGCACGACGATGAACGCGGAGGTGCAGAAGGTCGCGTTCTACACCAAGGCGCGCAAGTACGACTCGTCGCTCGCGCAGGCCCTGGACGGCCCCAACATCCCGGCCTCGGTCTACACGAGGCTGATCGACGGCGTGAACAAGAACCTGCCCGCGTTTCACCGGTATTTGAAGCTGCGGCAGAAGATGATGGGCGTCGATCAACTGCACTACTACGACCTGTATGCGCCGCTCGTCTCGTCGGTGAAGCTCGAGTACACACCTCAGGAGGCGCAGAAGCTCGTGCTCGGCGCCGTCGCGCCGCTCGGCCCCGAGTACGCGTCGGTGATTCAGCGTGCGTTCCGCGATCGCTGGATCGACCTGCTGCCGAACGACGGCAAGCGATCGGGCGCCTATTCGAACGGCGGCGCGTACGACGTCCACCCGTACATGCTGATTAACTTCAACGGCAAGTACAACGACGTCAGCACGCTGGCTCACGAGCTGGGCCACACGATGCAGAGCTACTTCTCCAACAAGACGCAGCCGTACCCCATGGCGAGCTATCCGATCTTCGTCGCCGAGGTGGCGTCGACGTTCAACGAGTCGCTGCTGAACGACTTCATGCTGAAGGAAATCAAGGACGACGCCGCGCGGCTGTCGCTGCTCGGCAGCTACCTCGAGAACATCAAGGGCACGGTATTCCGCCAGACCCAGTTCGCGGAGTTCGAGCTCCGCATGCACGAGATGTCGCAGAAGGGGGAGCCGCTGACGGGCGCGTCGCTGGCGAAGCTCTACATGGACATCACGAAGCGCTACTACGGGCACGATCAGAAGATCTGCATCGTGGACGATTACGTGGCGCACGAGTGGAGCTTCATCCCGCATTTCTACCGCGACTTCTATGTCTTTCAGTACGCGACGTCGTTCACGGCGTCAGAGGCGCTCGCCGCCAAGGTCAAGTCGGGCGACGCCGACGCGACCCGGCGCTACCTGGCGTTTCTCAACGCCGGCGGCTCGAAGTATCCGATCGACCTGCTCAAGGACGCGGGCGTCGACATGACGACCGACGAGCCGCTCGATCTCACCGTCCGGCAGATGAACCGCGTGATGGACGAAATGGAACGGATTCTGGCCAAACGCTGATGTAGACTCCCCGCATGCGTGCGAGGCTCGCCTGTTCGATCGGCGCAGTTCTGGCCCTGGCCGCACCCGGCCTGAGCGCTCAAGTGCGTCCGCCGATTACCGCGACCGACCCGCAGTTCGATCAGGCGAGTGTCGCCCGGGGCTCGGCGCTCTTCGTCGGCCAGTGCGGCTTCTGCCACGGCTCCAACGCCAGGGGAGGATCGTCTGGTCCCGGGCTCACCCGGTCGGCGCTCGTCCAGGACGATGAGGCCGGAAAGCAACTCGGGGAGTTGCTTCGCACCGGCCGGCCGGACAAGGGCATGCCGGCGTTTCAGCTCGCGCCGGATCAGGTCGCGGACATCGCGACCTTTCTTCACGCGGCCATCTTTCTCAACGCCAACCGCCGCCTCTACCAGGTGCTCGATATCGTCACCGGCGATCCGAAGGCCGGCGAGGCGTATTTCTCAGGCGCCGGCAAGTGCGCGACGTGCCACTCCCCGACGGGTGACTTGAAGGGCGTCGGCGCGAAGTACGACGCCGTGACGCTCCAGGGGCGCGTGCTGATGCCGCGCGGCGGACGCGGCGCCGGTCCCCCGCAGCCCGCCTATCTCGACAAGAACGCCATCAGGGCTTCCATCACGCTGCCGTCGCGGCAGACCATCTCCGGCGTGCTCGTCCGGCTCACGGACTTCGACATCACGCTCTACGATCCGCAGACGGGCCAGATCCGATCGTGGTTCCGCAACGGTGACGCGCCGAAGATCGAGATCGCCGATCCGCTGCAGGCCCACCTCGATCGATTGCCCACGTGGACTGACGACGACATGCACAACATGACGGCTTATCTGGCAGGTCTGAAGTGATGAGCACACGCGGGTTGATGCGGATTGTCGGCGTCGTGGCGCTGCTGGCGCCGGCTGCACTCGTCGCACAGCAGGGCGCGGCGCTCGATCCAACGACGTTGCTCAAGGCGCCTACCGACTCCTGGCCGACGTATCACGGCGACTACTCCGGGCGCCGCTTCAGCCCGCTCACCCAGATCAATGCCGACAACGTGAAAAACCTCCAGCTGGCCTGGGTGTACCGGTTGAACACGTCGCAGGCGTTCGCGCAGATCGGGGGCGAAGGCCCCGACGTGCCGCCGGCCGCGGCCAACGGGTTCGGCCCCCCGACCATCAAGTCCACGCCGCTGATGGTCAACGGCACGCTGTACTTCTCGGCGCCGGACCACGTGTGGGCCGTGGACGCGCGCACCGGCCGCGAAATCTGGCACTACTTCTGGAAGACGCGCGGGGGCATCCACATCGGCAACCGCGGCGTCGGAATGTACGGGAACTGGATCTACTTCCTCACGCCGGACAATTACTTCGTCTCGCTCGATGCGATGACGGGGAAGGAACGCTGGCACCACGAAATCGCCAACGTCAAGCGCGAGTATTTTTCGACGAGCGCCCCCATCATCGTCGGAAAGCAGGTACTGATCGGCGTCGGCGGCGATTCGCTGGACGTGCCGGGCTACCTCGAGTCGCGCGACCCGGAGAGCGGCCAGGTGGTGTGGCGCTGGTACACGACGCCGCGGCCCGGACAGCCGGGCGCCGAGAGCTGGCCCACGGCCGACGCCATGGTCAACGGCGGCGGCATGCCCTGGCTGCCTGGTACCTACGACCCCGAGCTCAACCTGTATTACATCGGCACCGGAAACCCGCAGCCGGTCCTCGCGGGCAAGAGCCGCGCCGGCGACAACCTCTGGACGTGCTCGATCGTCGCGCTGAACCCGGATACGGGGAAGCTCGTGTGGTACTACCAGGTGTCGCCGCACGACACGCACGACTGGGACGCCGCCCAGACGCCCGTGCTCATCGACGGCGTCATCGACGGGAAACCGCGGAAGCTCCTCGCGCAGGCCAACCGCAACGGCCATTTCTTCCTGCTCGATCGGGCCAGCGGCAAGCACGTCCTGACGACGACCCACATCGACTCGGTGAACTGGACGAAGGGCCTGAACGCGAACGGCCAGCCGATTCCGAACCCCGCCAAAGAGGCGTCGATTCCGGGAACGCTGGTCTCGCCCGATACGAGCGGCGCGACGAACTGGCCGCCGCCGAGCTTCAGCCCCGACACCGGATTGTTTTATGTGGGTGTCACGCAGTCGTTCAGCGTCTTTTATCTCACTGACACGAACGAGAACCAGGAAGGCTGGGCGGCCGCCGAGCGCAACGTCGGCAGCCTGGGCCGGTATCTCAAGGCGATCGACTACAAGACGGGCAAGGTCAGGTGGAGCCGTCCGCTGGCCACGAATGCAGGCGGCGCCGGCGGTGCCCCGATGGGCCTGCTCAGCACGGCGGGCAAGCTGCTCTTCGGCAACGACGGCGGCGGCAACTTCGTGGCCTACGATCCAGCGACCGGCAAGCCGTTGTGGCACGCGGGTCTCGGCGTGAACAGCAGCAACGGTCCGGAAACGTATCTGCTCGACGGCCGTCAGTACGTCGTCGTCGGCGCCGGCGACACGTTGTACGCGTTCACGCTGCCACGGTAGGGGTCCGCCGTCCGTTCAGCAGGCCTGAAGGCCTGCACTGTTTCGGGGTGCTGCATGATCACACGTCGCGAATTCGGCAGACTGGCCCTGGCCTCGCTGGCGTCTTCCCGGGCGCTGTTGGCTGCGGGCATCGACTCACGCGTCGCAGGCGTTCGCATCGGCGTGCAGTCCTACAGCTTTCGTGGGATGGCGCGGCCGGCCGGGGCGGGGGACTCCGTGGACGGCGTCATCGCCGCGATGGTTGAATGCGGCCTCGGCGATGTCGAACTGTTCGCGCCGGACGTCGAGCCGCGACGCTCGCGCGAGGAGCTCCGCGCCTGGCGGCTCGAGTCTCCGCTCGAGCACTTTCGCGAGGTCAAGAGAAAGTTCGACAAGGCCGGCATCACGATCTACGCCTACAACTACAGCCCGAACACCACCTTCACCGACGGGGAAATCGACCGCGGCTTCGACATCGCCAGGGCGCTCGGCGCAGAGATCATCACGTCGTCGACGACGCTCGACGTCGCGAAGAGGATGGCGCCGTTTGCCGAGAAGCACAAGATGATCGTCGCCCTGCACGGCCACTCGGCGGTCGACAAACCGGGGGAGATCGCCTCGCCCGAGAGCTTCGCCGAAGGGATGAAGCTGTCGAAATACTTCCGGGTCAACCTCGACATCGGCCACTTCACGGCGGCCAACTTCGACGCCATGCAGTACCTCCGGCAACACCACGACGAGATCACGAACCTGCACTTGAAGGATCGCCGGCACAATCAGGGCGACAACGTGCCGTGGGGGACCGGCGATACGCCGATTCGCGATGTGCTGCAGTTGCTCAAACGCGAACGGTGGCCCATCCGCGCGTACATCGAATACGAGCACAAAGGCGCCGGTACGCCGGTCGAAGAAGTAAAGAAGTGCTATGCCTTCGTGAAAGAGGCGTTGGCGTGAGCCCGGCAGGCCTGAAGGCCTGCACTACGCCTGGAAATGCGCTAGTGTGGACGACATGGGACGTACGTTCTCAGGCGTTTGCGCGACGCTGCTTGTCGCAGCCTTATGGATCTCCTCGCCGGCGGCCGGGCAGAGCGCGTCGCCGCTGGCCGGCGTGTGGACGCTGAATCGCTCGCTCAGCGAGTTCCCGAAAGAAATCGGATTCAACGTCGACTGGGTGGTTCCAGACCCGAACGATCCGGCCGCCGCGGGCGGGGGTGGGCGAGGACGCAGAGCATCAGGTGGCGGCGGACGTCCGTCCGCCCCTCGCCTCCAGAGCTCCGAAGACGCCCGCCGGGTGCAGCTGCTGATTGGCGAAGTCCGCAATCCTCCGGTCCGGCTGATGATCGTCGACAACACGGCGGCGGTCACCATCACCAACGAGCTCGGCCAGTCGCGAACGCTTCATCCGACCGGCAAGGATGAAGCGATTGAGATTCAGGGCGTCCTCGTCACGGTGGCGACCAGGCGGGACGGCGATCGCCTCGTGGCCACCTATCACGCCGAACAGGGCCGCGACGTGCAATACACGTACACGCCCTCGTCGAACCCCGCGCGCGTCGCGGTAGAAGTGCAGCTGCTCGAACACGGAACGGGCGACAAGGCCATGCGTGTCTACGAAGCCGGCACGGGAAGCGACGCGTCCGCGCCCGCCCGAACTTCGGCCGCACCGCCGCCGGCGGGGCAGACGGCGCCGCCGGGCCAGCCCGCGTCAGGCGGCCCTGCCTTCGATCAGCGGCCCGGCGCCGAGTTCAGGGGCCTCAAGAGTCTTGGCGTTCTCGTCGAGGATTTCGGCGCCGATGCGACGGCGTGCGGACTGAACCACGACGCCATCGAGGATGCGCTGGCAAAACGGCTCGCCGCGGGCGGGCTGGCGGTGAAGAGGAATTCAGACGATGACACGTACGTGTACGTGAACGTGATCAGCACCAGGTCGGCCGAGGGCTGCGTCTCGAGGTACGACGCGTTCCTGTACACGCATGCGACCGCGAGGCTGACGTATCGCGAACAGCCCGTGCTCGTGCAGGTGTCGCTGATGCACCGCGGCGGCATCGGGGCCAGCGCGGTTTCCGGGCACGCCGCGGCGGTGTCGCGCGGCCTCGAGAGCTACGTCGACGTCTTCGTCACGCAGATTCGCGACGCGAACAAGTAGCGCGAGCCGGTACGCGGCAGGACACTGAACCGCTCACTGCTGGGGCGGCTCGGGCTCGTCGATGTCGATCTGCCAGTCGGCGAGAGGCTGCGGGCCGGGCCGGATGTCGGCGATGTCCGGATCGACACCGTCGGGCGAGGACGGTGCGCCGGGGTCGCGCCGTGCCCGCTCGGCGCGGCGTGCGGCCTTGTCCTTCTGCTTCGTGATGCGCGCCTGCTCGCGCTGGCGCTTGGTAATCGTCGGACGTGATCGTTGTGCCATCTTTTGTTGTGTTACTCCTGATCGTCCGGGTTTGCCCGCCCGGGGATCGGCCGCGCTCCGGCATCCAGGTTCTGCTGTACGCTCTTGCGCCGCCGGACGATGCCTTTCTTCGCATCTTCCTCGATCGCCTTGTCTTCGGCGCGCTCGGCACTGAGCGAGTTCTTGAGCATGTAGTTGCCCTCGTGGCACTCGTACGGCAGCAGCACGTAGCCGGGCGGCGACGTGAGCGGCAGCGACAGCGTCCACGGCTTGACGTAGGTCTTCGGATCGTCGATGTGCACTTCGTACCGCAGCTCGTCGGAGTCCACGCGGTAGATCCGCTCAGTCAGCTTGAGGTCGGCGCTGTGGCGCAGGCCGTTGCCGTTGCCGCCGCCGATGCTGGTCTGGTCGGTGAAGTTCGTCGTCTCGATCACGAGGGTGGTGCCTTCCCAGTGGCCGCGCGAGTCGCCCAGGTACTGCCTGATCTTCGACGGCAGATGGGGACGGCCATCGGTGTAGATGACGCGCGTGTCGTGCACCATCTCGTAGCTGATGATGACCATGCCCGGCGCCTGGATGATGCGGTTGCCGTTGCCGTAGACGACCGGCATGATCGACCCGACGATGCCGCGCGTCATGCAGCGGTCGTAGAGCGTGAAATCGAGCTGGTCGTTGAAGGGGCCTTCGCCGAAGCTGCCGCGATCACGCGGCGCCGTTCGAGTCAGCGCCTGCTCGGTGAACGCCGGCGTCCGGCCGTCCTCGGGCTCCACGACGATCGAGGTCTGGCGATAGGACCGCGTCTTCCACGCGCCGTCGTTTCTGAATGCGCCGACCGCGTTGACGCCGGCGTCGCGGCGCTGGGCGTCGGCCTTGGCGGCTTCCGCGAACTCCTCGTCGGTCAGGACGGCGCGGTTGCCGAACTTCTCGGGACGCTCGCGCGGGATGCCGAGCGCCGCATCGCTCGTCCAGACGCCCTGCAGATCCGGTTCGCCCCACGGCGTCTTGGTCGCCTTGGCGCCGGTCGCCGGCGGGGGCACGCCCGGACGCACCGCCGGAACGGCTGCCGGTTTCGCAGCCGGGGTCTGGCCTGCAACCGGCAGGGCGGCGAACGCGACCGCTCCCACCACGGCGGCGATGCAACCTGACGCGCGAACGCGGTTCGTCATGCGTGATCTCCTGAAATGGAGCCGGCGACCCGACTTGAACGGGTGACCTGCTGATTACGAATCAGCTGCTCTGCCAACTGAGCTACGCCGGCCTGGCGGTGCGGTCGAACACGTCATTTTAGCACGTGGTCACCCCGATACTGCTCGTCCGTCACCGGCTCCATCCAATTGGTGGCAGCATTGACGTTGACGGCCAGATGGACGCCTCTCGAGGACGGGGCCGCGCCGTGCCAGTGCTTTTCGCCCGGCGGGATGACTATCGCGTCGCCCGCGACCGCCTCCTGCGGCGCCTCGCCCAGCACCTGGATCCGGATTCGTCCCTCGACGATGAGCAGCCACTGCGGGCCGTTGTGCGTGTGCCAGTGCGTGCGCGCACCCGGTTCGAACGCGACGCGGTAGACGTTGACGGGCGTGCCGGTCTTGTCCGACGCGAGCGTGCTGCGCTCGACGTCGCCCGAGAACGTTCCGGGATCGCCGCGCTCGGACGGCACCTGAGCCGCACGGAAGATTTTCATGCGTGCTACGATAGGTGGTTTAGCGTCACGTCGCAATTGTCCACTGAGCGGCCAGACCAAAGCGATGTCCGACACCACCACGGCGACCGCCGCGCCGGCGGCTGCCGCTGAGCACGCCGAGATCGTCATCCGGGGCGCGCGCACGCACAACCTCAAGAATATCGATCTGTCCCTGCCCGTCGGGGCGCTGATCATCACCACCGGCGTCAGCGGATCGGGGAAGTCGTCGCTCGCGTTCGACACGATCTACGCGGAAGGACAGCGCCGGTACGTCGAGTCGCTGTCCGCGTACGCGCGGCAGTTCCTCGAGCGGATGGAGAAGCCGGACGTCGATCGGATCGACGGCATCGCGCCGGCGATTGCCATCCGGCAGAAGAACAGCATCCGCAACCCGCGCTCGACCGTCGGCACCACCACCGAGATCCACGACTACATGCGGCTGCTGTACGCGCGCGTCGGCCGCACGTTCTGCCGCAACTGCGGCCGCGAGGTGGTGCGCGAAACCGCGGAGGTGGTCGCTGCCAAACTCGGACAGGGTGCCCCGGGAACCCGACTGCTGATCGGCTTCGACCTCCCGATTGTCCCGACCGATTCGACGACGCCGGACGCCGGGGACACGGACGAGGTCCTCGAGCAGATCGAGGACGAACCGGGTCCGCAAGGTCCGCAAGGTCCACAGAGTCCACAAGGTCCGCAGAGTTCATTCGGGCCGGCCGTGGCGGCCGCCATCGACGTGCTCAAGCGAAAGGGCTTCGGGCGGCTGCTCATCGACGGCCGGGCGGTCTCGTTCGACGATGTGGAGGCCTCCGCGCTGGCCGACCGGCAGCTGCTCCAGGTCGTTGTCGACCGGGTGCAGCTCGGCGGCGAGGACTTGCGGCAACGGCTCACCGATTCAATCGAGACGTCGTATCTCGAGGGCGGCGGCGCCGCGTGGGCGATCGAACTCAGTCAGCAGTCGGCAGTCGGCAGTCAGCAGTCGGCAGTCGGCAGTCAGCAGTCGGCAGTCGACAGTCCGCAGGCCACCGATCACCGGCCAGTGACGACTGTTCACAAATTCTCCGAACGGTTCGAGTGCCGGCCATGCGCCATCGCGTACGAGGATCCGCAGCCGCGGCTGTTCTCGTTCAACAACCCGTTCGGCGCGTGTGCGACCTGTCACGGGTTCGGGAACATCATCGAGCTCGACATCAACCTCGTGGTGCCCGATCAGTCCAAGTCGATTCAGCAGGGCGCCATCGAGCCGTGGACCAAGCCACACTACCGCGCGCAGCTCGCTGAGCTGAAGAAAGCCGCGCGCGGGCGGAAGGTCCGCCTCGACGTGCCGTGGTCCGCGCTGACCACCGAGGAACAGCGGTTCGTCATCGAAGGCGGACCGACCGACGGCGCCGATGGCCCCAGTTACGGGGGCATCCGCGGGTTCTTCCGCTGGCTGGAACGCAAGAAATACAAGGTGCACGTGCGGGTGTTCCTCAGCCGGTATCGCGGGTACCTGACGTGCCCGGACTGCGGGGGCGCCCGGCTGCGGCGCGAAGCGCGCGATGTCCAGGTGTCCGGTCAGACGATCGATCGGGTGTCCTCGCTGACCGTGCGGGACGCGCAGCAGTTCTTCGGGACGCTGCAGCTGACCGAGAAGGAAACCGCGATCGCCGAGAAGGTCCTGAAGGAAATCACGCGCCGGCTGTCGTTCCTGAGCGACGTCGGACTGAACTACCTGACGCTCGATCGCCTGTCGTCGACGCTGTCCGGCGGCGAGGCGCAGCGCATCAACCTGGCGACGTCGCTGGGCTCGGCGCTGGTCGGCACGCTCTACGTGCTCGACGAACCGTCCATCGGCCTCCACTCGCGCGACAACCAGCGCCTGATCGACATCCTCCGCCAGCTGCGCGACCAGGGCAACACCGTGATCGTCGTCGAGCACGACGCCGACATGATCCGCGTCGCGGATCACGTCGTCGATCTGGGGCTGGGCGCCGGCGAACAGGGCGGCCGCGTCGTGTACTCGGGGTCGCTCGAAGGCCTGATGAAGGAGCCGCGCTCGCTGACGGCGAAATACCTCCGCCAGGAGCTGGCGATCCGCGTGCCGACGTCGCGGCGGCGCGGGAGCGGCCAGAAGCTGCAGCTGCTCGGCGCGACCGAGCACAACCTGAAGGACATCGACATCGCCATCCCGCTGAACACGCTGACGGTGGTGACCGGCGTGAGCGGATCGGGCAAGTCGACGCTGGTGCACGACGTGCTCTACGCGGCGGTCAAGCGCGCGAAAGGCGCCTGGGAGCGGCGCGTCGGCAGCTTCCGCAAGCTCGAAGGCGCCGAGTACATCACCGACGCCGTCCTGGTGGATCAGGCGCCCATCGGCCGGACGCCGCGCTCCAACCCGGTGACGTACCTGAAGGCGTTCGATCCGATCCGGGAGCTGTTTGCCGCCACCAAGGACTCGCGGGCACGCGGGCTGACGGCGAGCCACTTCTCGTTCAACGTCCCCGGCGGACGCTGCGAGGCGTGTCAGGGCGAGGGCGAGGTCCGCGTCGAGATGCAGTTTCTCGCCGACGTGTTCGTTCCCTGCGACCAGTGCGACGGCAAGCGTTTCAAGCCGCAGGTGCTCGAGGTCCGCTATCGCGGGCGGTCGATCCACCAGGTGCTCGATCTGACGGTCCGCGAAGCGCTGGCGTTCTTCAGCAGCTCACCGAAAGTGCTGCGGCGGCTGCAGGTGCTCGACGAAATCGGCCTCGGCTACCTCCGTCTCGGCCAGCCGGCGACGACGCTTTCAGGCGGGGAAGCGCAGCGAATCAAGATCGCGGCGCATCTGTCGTCGCATGGCGGCGAGCGCCTGTTGTATGTCCTGGACGAGCCGACCACCGGGCTGCACTTCGACGACATCGCCAAGCTCCTGACGGCCTTCCGGAAGCTGCTCGAAGCGGGGCATTCGCTGGTCGTCATCGAGCACAACCTCGACGTGATCAAGACGGCGGACATGCTGATCGACCTCGGGCCCGAAGGCGGCGAGGAGGGCGGCCGGATTGTCGCCGTGGGAACCCCCGAGCAGGTCGCGCAGATTGAAGCGTCCCATACCGGCCGATATCTTCGTACGGTGCTGCCAGAGGGACGGCCACATGCCAGTGTTTTTGGTCGGTAAAACCGGGCGGGCAGGCCAGGTGGGCCTGGCAGGTCGGGCGGGGCGGCTCGTGCTGTTCGGGCTGTGTCTCGCGCCCTCTGTAGCGGTCGCGCAAGTGCCGTTCGATCAAGCCGTTGCGGAACTCTCGAATCCGGAACCCGAAAATCGCTTGAGGGCCGCGACGCTGCTCAAAGGTGCCGCGTATCCGGAAGCGGCGCTTCCGCTCGCCAAGGCTGTCCTGGACGCTGAGGACGCGGTCCAGTTCGAAGCGATCGCGGCCGAGCTGAACATCTTCCTGGCCACAAAAATCGTTCCGAAGAAGCGGGTGGGCCTCGTGGTCGAGGTGCGCACGAAGATCGCCGCGGAAGCGGCCTTCTCGGCCGGGCCGCTCGCGCTCGGCGCGATGCCGGTGCCGCTCGAGGTCCTGACCGCGCTGCGAACTGCGGCCCGCGACAACAACCCAAGAGTGGGACTCGAGGCCCTGTACGCGTTCGGCGCCCTGGCGTCCGAACCCACGGGCGCGGTGCGCCGAGAGCTCCGGCAGATGTCGGGGCCCGAGCTTGCCGCGATGGTGGGTTCCTCGGATGAGGCGCTTCGCGCCGCAAGCGTGCGCGTCATCGGCCGCGTCTATTCCGCGCACGCGTCGGACGACGAGGTGGACACGAGCGTTGGCGACGCCGTGATCACGGCCCTCAACGACCAGAACAAGCTGGTCAAGCTCGCCTCGATGGAAACGCTGGGAGCGATGCGCTACGGCCGTGCGGTCGAGGCTCTTACACGGCTCTTCGAGTACTACAAACAGGGCGAGCTTGCGGAAGGGGCGCTCGACGCGCTGGCGCACATCGCGCATCCGGCGAGCATCCCGCTCTTTACGTCGCAGCTTGCCGCGAAGTCATCCGTGATGAAGACGATGGCCATCGAGGGCCTGGCGCGGTCGGGGGACTCCTCCCAGATGGATGCCATCGAGGCGGCACTCAAGGGCCAGCACGACGAACGCGTGATCTTCGCCGGCACGTTCGCGTCCGCCATGCTCGAAAACGGGTCCATCGAACGGATTGCCGATGCGCTCCTGCGCCCGAAGCAGCGAGAGCTTGCCAAGCAGTACCTGGCCGAGCTCGCGAAAGGCCGCGCGAACGCGCTCGGGCGGTACGCTCAGGATCCCGACGCGGGGGTCCGCGCGGACATCGCGGACATCCTGGGATTCTCGGGTGATGCGGCTGCGAAGCCGATCGTCGAATCCCTGATCAAGGACGAGGACAAGCAGGTCGCGCTCGCCGCAGAGCGGGCGGCGCTGCGCCTCCGCGGATCCGACGCGCGCGGTGACCGCTGAGACGCGTACGCTTCCGCGCCGCTTCTACGATCGCCCCACGCTCGACGTGGCCCGCGATCTGATCGGCAAGGTCCTCGTCCACAACCGGCGCGGCACTCGCACGAGCGGGATCATCGTCGAGGTCGAAGCGTACATCGGCGAGTCCGATCCGGCGTGTCACGCCGCCCCCGGCCGCACAACGCGCAATCGTCCGCTGTACGGCCCGCCCGGGTACGCATACGTGTACCTCAATTACGGCATCCACGCGCTGGTCAACGTCGTTACAGAATCCGCTGGTGATCCCGCAGCCGTCCTGATCCGGGCGCTCGAGCCGGTGTCCGGCATCGACGTGATGCGGCGGCGGCGCGCGCGCGGCGCCAAAGGACGCGCGCCCCGCGCCGCATCCACGCTGTCGAACCAGCTGCTCTGCAGCGGGCCCGGCAATCTGACGGTCGCAATGGGAATCACGCTCGCGCAGAACTACGCGGACCTGTGCGGCGACATTCTGTACCTGGAGGACAGCGCATCCGATCGCGGGGCGGACACGTTAGCGTGGGGACCGCGAATCGGCATCAACGTCGGCACCGATCGCCCGTGGCGCGTCTACCTCGAAGGGCATCCCTCGGTCTCGGGGCGTCGTCAGAAGAGACGCCCTCAGAAGTAGTGCAGGCCTTCAGGCCTGCCCGTGATCTATCGGCCGTCCAGCCAGCTGGCAAGCGCGGGCGCCTGGCGTTCCCGGAGCGCGATACAGCTGTTGATGCGTTCGACGGTCTGTCCGAGCGTCCGCGACGCGGACGGCAACGGGTGCGCGGCGAAGAACGCCGTGATGTCGTCGCGCGACCCGGCGTCGCAGAACGATCCGAGCGCGTTGATCAGGCCCGAGTCGCCCCCGAAAATCGTGACCTTGCCCTCGAGTTCAGACCAGTGCTGTTTGAGAAACGCCCACGTGCGGGGCCGGGCGGAGTCCTGCATGAGGAACCGCGACAGAAATCCCGAGGTGTCCTGGCTACGCAGTTTCGATGTCCGCGCGTATTCGAGCGCGCGATCGATGAGCGCCGGATCACGGAATCGCGCAAGCGCGTACAGGTAACGGTAATGCTCGTCGGGAGCTGTCGCCTTGTCGGCGACCGCGAGCAGAGCGTCCTGCAGCGCGCGGTCGCCGTGTTCGGCCGCCACGGCGACGATCGCCCCGGCGAGCGTCGGGTCGAGGGGCGGTCCGCCGGCAAGCGCCCGGTCGAGAGCGGCGCGCGCGCGGGCGGCGAGATCGGCGTCGCCACCGGTCGTTCCGAGCGTCTCGATGAGCGTGGCACGGAGAGCGCGCTCCGCGTCGCCGTCGGAAGGCGCCGAGTCGAATCCCACGCGCCCGAACAGGGGCCCGAACAGCGTCCGCACGAATCGTTCGAAGGGGGCGCGCGTCGCGTCGGTGGTGAGGTTGTCGTGGATGAAGTCGAGCCGGTTTGTGACGTTGCCGAGCACACCGTCGGTGCGCTCGTTGCCGAAACCCGTCGCGAGCGTCAGGAACTCGCCGATGCCGTGGCGGCCGGCGCGCACCATCGCCCATTCGTCGCCGGCCAGCGACAGGCGTTCGGGCGCTGTCAGCACGTCCTGCACGCGCGGTGTGAGGGCGCGCAGGGCCTCAGCGCTGTAGGCGGTGCGGTAGTAGCCCTGCGCCCCGGCGTTGGCGAACACCCATGGGGAACACGCGCTCCCGTCGAGCGTCAGAGACTGACGCGGCTGCGAGAAGACGGCGCACGAGGAGTTCGTCGCGCTTCCGCCCGCCGCCGGCACCGATTTCATGCAGACCGGCACCTGCCAGCGCTCCGCCGATCCATCCCGGAGCAGCGCCGGATCCTGGAAGAACCGCTGCTGCACCGCGTCGACGTGCATCCGGTTGTCCCGGCACGCGGGCGCGATCTCAACCAGCGGCGCCCCCGGTTGATTCACGAAGGTCGGTAGAATCTTGTCCACGGGCTTGCCGGAGGCCGCCGTCATGGCGTTCCAGAAATCCTGCGATGTTCCGTTGCCGTAGGCATGCGCCTGAAGGTAGGCGTTGATGCCGTTCCGGAACGTCCCGGCTCCCAGGTAGTTCTCCAGCATCCGCAGTACCGCCGCGCCCTTCTCGTATGCGATCGCGTCGAACGCTTCGTCGATCTGCGCCGGCGTGTCGGCGGGCGCATGGATCGGGTGCGTCGATTTCAGGCCGTCGAAATTGAGGGCCGCCTGCGTCTCGAGGACCTCGTCCACCGGGATGTCCCAGTCGGGCCGCATTTCGGCCAGGGCGTGATTGGCCATCCAGGTGGCAAACCCCTCGTTCAGCCAGATGTCGTCCCACCATTTCATCGTCACGAGATCGCCGAACCACTGGTGCGCCATCTCGTGGGCGAGCACCGAGGCGATCCGTTTGCGCGCGCCGAGCGACGCGTCCTTCGAGTCCACGAGAAGATCGGTCTCCCGGTAGAAGATCGCCGCGGTGTTCTCCATCGCCCCCGCCGCGAAGTCCGGGACGGCGAGCACATCCAGTTTGCCGAACGGGTATTTGATGGAGAAGTACCGGTTGTAGAACGTCAGGATCTGCACGGCCATGTCGAGCGCCGTGCGGCCCAGTTCCTTCTTGCCTTCCGTGGAGCAAATCCGGATCGGCACGTTCTCCGCGGAAGTCTCCAGGCACTCGAAACGGCCGACGGCGAGCGCCACGAGGTACGTGGACATCTTCGGCGTCGTCGAGAACTTCAGCGTGTGGCGTCCGTCGGGCGCCGGCGTGTCGGAGATGACGCGCCCGTTCGAGATGGCGGTATCGCCCCGGTCAACGGTGAGGGAGACATCGAACGTGGCTTTCAGGGCCGGTTCGTCGAAGCTCGGAAACGCGCGGCGCGCGTCGGTCGCTTCGAGCTGCGTCACCGCATGACGCCGGCCCGACGTATCCGTGCTCAGATAGAAGCCGCGCAGCTTGTCGTTCAGGATGCCGCCATACGTGATGTGAATATCGGCCGGGCCTGCCGGCAGGGCATTTGGCACCGTCAATGTCGCGGTCTGCTGCGCGTCGTTGAGCGAGATGCTGGCCTTCTGCGTCGCCGATCCGGCGGTGATGGTGACCTCGCGAAACGTGATTTCGATCGCGTGCAGGACGACGGTGCGAGTGGGTTGTTCGACCTGCACGCGGATGGTCTCCGTGCCGTCGAAACGCGCGCGCGCGAGATCCACCGCGAAGGCAAGTTCGTAGTGGCTCGGCACGACGCCCGGCGGCAGCCGATCCGCCGTGGCCGGGACGGCAAGAGTGAGCACGCCGGCGCAGAGCGCGGCGACGACGCGGGCTGAAATGCGGCGAGATCCCATACATCCTCAGTGTACGGCAAACCACTGAAACGCTTGACTTAGCGCCTGCGGCTCCGGTAAAACTAGATCACCGTGCTCAGGACGTCGATGCGCGCATGTTGCTGCTGTTGTTGGGCTCCCTCGAGCCTCCGAGCCAGCGGACTGGTCGCACGTCGAAGCCACGCACTCTAGCTCGAAAGAGCAGAGAGACCAGAACCCGACCCGGCCCGGAAGGCATAGTGCTTTCCGGGCCTTTTTTCTATGTTGCTGCCACTCTTTCTGAACCTCGCCGGCCGCCGCGTCGTGCTCGTGGGCGGCGGACCCGTCGCCGCGGCCAAGCTGCATCAACTGCTGGCCGCCCAGGCGTCGGTCTGCGTGGTGGCCCCGCGGGTGGCGGCGGCAATTGACGAGGCGATCGCCGATAGCGCGACCGTGTGCACCATCGTCCGGCGCGAGTTCAGTCCCGCCGACCTGGACGGGGCGTGGCTCGTGGTCGCCGCGGCAACGCCCGAGGTGAACCGCGCGGTGGCCCAGGCCGCCGAGGAGCGGCGTGTCTTCGTCAACGCGGTCGACGATCCGGCCAACGCGTCCGCGTATCTGAGCGGCGTCATCCGGCGCGAGGGGTTCACGCTGGCCATTTCATCGAACGGGGAGGCGCCGGGCCTGACGGCGCTGTTGCGCCAGGGGCTCGACGAGTTGTTGCCGCGCCGCGAGCTCGCCAGGTGGTTGCGCGAAGCGCGCGTCCAGCGGCGCCGCTGGAAGGCGCAGGGCGTGCCGATGGACGAACGGCGGCCGCTGCTGCTCGAGGCGATCAACCGGCTGTACGACGTCCGTGGCGTCCGCCTTCAGGCGGACGTCCGGCTGAAGCCGGACGCTGCGAATGTCAGCGATCCACAAGTCTCGCTCGTAGGCGCCGGGCCCGGCGATCCCGCGCTGCTGACGCGCAAGGCGATCGCGTGTTTGCGCGCGGCCGATCT
>Ga0070665_100002098_pt1 | contig 22331 bp, 22 predicted proteins | sample KBSS13metaG_FD_65862 | JGI IMG/M metagenome (GOLD analysis project Ga0070665, IMG submission 65862) | Switchgrass rhizosphere microbial communities from Kellogg Biological Station, Michigan, USA - KBS S1-3 metaG | ecosystem: Host-associated > Plants > Roots > Rhizosphere > Soil ... | reverse complement strand
GGTGTTCATCCCCATCACGCTGGCGATCAGGGTCAGCGGCAGGATCACGACGCTGATCGAGGTCAGCACCCGGAGGATGTCGTTGAGGCGGTGGGAGATCACCGACTCGTTGGTCTCCTCGAGCGCCTCGGCGACCTCCTTGTAGTTCTCGAGCATGTCCCAGATCCGCTCGTGGGCGTCGACGATGTCGTCGAAGTAGATCTCGAGGTCGAAGTCGGTGGCGAGGTAGCGCTGCTTGACTTTCTCCAGCTCGCGCAGGACCGGCCGCTGCGGCCGGATGACTTTGCGGAAGTTGATGATCTCCTGCTTGACGTTGGAGATGTCGCGGACGACCTCCTCGGCGCGCTCTTCGAAGATCTGGTCCTCGAGCGCGTCGAGCTTGTTGCCGATCTTGCGCAGCATCGGGAAGCAGTAGTCGAAGGAGTCGTCGACCAGCCGGTAGAGCAGGTAGCCCGAGCCGCGCGAGAAGAGCTGTTCGCGCAGCTCCTCTTTGGCCCGGCAGCGCTCGAACAGGTACTCGACCGGCTGCAGCGGCAGGTTCGGGATCGTGACCACGTAGTCGGGCCCGACGAAGAGGTCGAGCTCGCCGGCCCCGAGGCGGCCGGCCGTCGGGTCGAAGACCGGCAGGTGGAGGACGATGAAGAGGTAGTCGTCGTAGACGTCGATCTTCGGCCGCTGGTTGCGGGAAAGGACGTCCTCGAGGTCGAGCGCGTGGAAGTCGAAGTGCTCCTCGAGCCAGGTCCGCTCCAGCGATCCCGGCCACTCGATGTTGACCCAGCGCAGGCCGTTGGAGTCGATCTGCTCGACGTTGGGGGTCTGGGGCTCAGGCGCCGCAGGCTGAGAGACGAGCTCGCCGCGCCGGCCGGGCCGCCGTCGCAGCCTCGGTTTCGGAAGGTTCGGCATCGCTCAGGCCGATCGTCTCGTTGTGCAGCAAGGTCATCGCGCCGCCTAGGTTAGCCGCCCCGCAGGCCGTGGAAGGCCGGGAACGTGCCTGGTAAGGTTCTTGCCACATAAGCGCCACATCTAGAGGGGTGGAGGGACTGGCCCATTGAAGCCCCGGCAACCATCTCGAACCGCAAGGTCCGAGACAGGTGCCAAATCCAGCAGGTCTGTTTTCGATCAGAGGCCTGGAAGATGTGGGGGATGTCCGATCGGACCTCGCCCCACAAATGGCGAGGTTTTTGCGTTTAGGAGCAGAAAAGAGGATCGGATGTCAGTAGAGAGCTTGAAGTGCAAGGAGTGCGGGACCACCTACGAGCTGGACGCCCGCTACGTCTGTGAAAACTGTTTCGGCCCGCTGGAGGTCGCCTACGACTTCAGCGGACTCGACGCGGCCGAGGTGAAAAGGCGGATCCAGGCCGGTTCGCAGGGAATCTGGCGCTACGCCGACTTCCTGCCGTTCGCCGGCCGCCCCGGCGACCCGCTGGAGCCGGGGCTGACGCCGCTGCTGCGCGCCGACCGGCTGGCCGAGCGGCTTGGGACCGACGCCGAGATCTGGATCAAGAACGACGCGGCGAACCCGACCCACTCGTTCAAGGACAGGGTCGTCGCGGTCGCCGTCGCCAAAGCGCAGGAGCTCGGCTTCGAGACCGTCGCCTGCGCCTCGACCGGCAACCTCGCCAACGCGGTCGCCGCGCACGCGGCTGCCGCCGGTCTGGACTCCTACGTCTTCGTCCCCGCCAACCTCGAGGAGCAGAAGCTGCTCGCGACCGGCGTCTACGGGACGAACCTGGTCGGCGTGCGCGGCAACTACGACGACGTCAACCGGCTCTGCACCCAGCTCGCCGAGACGCACCCGTGGGCCTTCGTCAACGTCAACCTGCGGCCCTACTACGCCGAGGGCTCGAAGACGCTCGCCTACGAGACCGTCGAGCAGCTCGGCTGGGAGCTGCCCGACCGGGTGATCAGCCCGATCGCCTCCGGCTCGCTCTTCACCAAGCTCGGCCGCGGCTTCCAGGAGTGGCTCGATCTCGGGCTGGTCGAGGGCAAGCAGCCGGTCTTCAACGGCGCCCAGGCCGAAGGCTGCAGTCCGGTGGCGACCGCCTTCGCCGAAGGCTGGGAAGTCTGCAAGCCGCAGAAGCCGGAGACGATCGCCAAGAGCCTCGCGATCGGCGATCCGGCCGACGGTCCCTACGCGGTTGAGCACGCGCGGCGGACCGGCGGCGGCGTCGACTCGGTCACCGACCAGGAGATCCGCGAGGGGATCAAGCTGCTGGCGGAGACGACCGGGATCTTCACCGAGACCGCCGGCGGGGTCACCGTCGGGGTTCTGCGCAAGCTGGCCGAACGCGGCGAGCTGGCCAGCGGCGAGCGGGTCGTCGTCTACATCACCGGCGAGGGGCTGAAGACGCTGGACGCGACCCGCGATACGTTCCAGATGCACGAGATCGACCCCGCCCTCGAGAGCTTCGAGGCCGAGTTCCCGCAGGAGGTAGCTGTCTAGATGTCAGTCACCGTGAAGATCCCAACCCAGCTGCGCGCCGCGACCGGCGGCGAATCGGAGCTGGAGGTCGAGGGCTCGACCGTCGGCGAGGTGCTCGACGCGGTCTTCGACGCCCACGGCGGGCTGCGCGAGCGGATCACCCAGGACGGCGACCTGCGCCGCTTCGTCAACGTCTACGTCTCTGGGGAGGACATCCGCTTCCAGCAGGGCCTGGAGACGTCCATAAAGGACGGCGACGAGGTAACGATCCTCCCTGCGGTAGCGGGCGGTTGCTGAAACCGCCGGTAGTCATTCTCTGCGGCGGCCGCGGGACGCGGCTGCGCGAGCGGACCGAGTCGGTGCCGAAGGCGCTGGTCGAGATCGGCGGCCGGCCGATCCTCTGGCACGTGATCCAGATCTACGCCGCGCAGGGCTTCGACCGCTTCCTGCTCGCCACCGGCTACATGGGCGATGCGGTGGCCGAGTTCGCCGCCGGCGAGCGCTGGCCCGAGGGAGTGGCGGTCGAGGCGGTCGACACCGGCCTTGACACCCCGACCGGCGGCCGGGTCGCGGCGCTGGGGGAGCGGCTGGGCGACGAAGCCTTCTGCGTCACCTACGCCGACGGGGTCGCCGACCTCGACCTCGAGGCGCAGCTCGAGTTCCACCGCGCGCACGGATCGCTAGCGACCGTCACCGTCGTCCAGCCCGACCTGCAGTGGGGAGTGGCCGAGCTCGACGGCGACCGGGTCGCCGGCTTCGTCGAGAAGCCGCGCAGCGAGCACTGGATCAACGGCGGCTTCTTCTGCTTCGAGCCCGGCGTCCTCGACTACCTCGACTCCGAGAGCGTGCTCGAGCGCGAGCCGCTCTCGCGCCTTGCCGCCGACGACCGCCTGCGCGCCTTCCGCCACGAGGGCTTCTGGGACTGCATGGACACCTACAAGGACGCGGTCGTCCTCAACGACCTCTGGACCGCGGGCCGAGCGCCCTGGCGGATCTGGGACGCGGCGGCGGTGGAGGCGCCTTGAAGCGCTCGCTGGTCACCGGCGGCCACGGCTTCGTCGCCTCGAACCTGGCCCGGGCGCTGCTGGAACGTGGCGACACGGTCAGCGTCCTCGACCTCGCGCCGACGCCGCGCTCGGGCCTGGTCCTGCAGGGGATCGAGAGCGATGTCGAGCTGCTCCAGGTCGACCTCCGGGACGCCGAGGCCGTCGACGCCGCCATTACGGCCGGCGAGTTCGACGTCGTCTTCCACCTCGCCGCCCAGACCCTCGTCGGCCCGGCAATGGACGACCCGACCCAGACCTTCGAGGTCAACGTCCGCGGCACCTGGAGCCTGCTCGAGTCCTGCCGCCGTGCCGACGTCCCCGCGGTCGTCGTCGCCTCCTCCGACAAGGCCTATGGCCCCAGCGACGAGCTGCCCTACCGCGAGACGATGCGGTTGCAGCCGGCATCGCCGTACGAGGCGAGCAAGGCGGCGGCCGACGCGATCGCGCTCAGCTACCGCCCCGCCTACGGGCTGCCGGTGGCGGTCACCCGCTTCGCCAACATCTACGGCGGCGGCGACCCCAACTTCTCGCGCCTGATCCCGGAGGCGATCGCCGCGGTGCTCGACGGTCGTCGGCCCCAGATCCGCTCTGACGGCAGTCCCGAACGCGACTTCCTCTACGTCAGCGACGCCGTCTCGGCCTATCTGGCGGTCGAGAGCGCTGTCGGCGCCGGTGGGCCGGGAGCGGGGGAGGCTTTCAACGCCGGCGGCGAGGCACCGCACTCGGTCCGCGACGTCCTCGAGACGATCGTCGCGGTCTCGGGCACCGATCTCGATCCCGAATACCTCGGCACCGGCAACCCCGACGGCGAGATCGACCGCCAGTACGTCGACTCGACCAAGCTGCGCGAGATGACCGGCTGGCGCCCCGAGATCGAGCTGCGCGACGGCCTGATCCGCACCCTCGACTGGTACCGCGACCACGCCGAGCTGCGGCCTGAGGCGAGCGCCGCCTCCGGCTAGTCTGACCTCCATGTGCGGGCGCTTCACCAACACGACCAAGGACACGAAGAAGGTCGCCGACCGCTTCCAGGTCGAGCTGGAGAAGGCGCTGGAACGCAAGGTCGCGGCGGCGCCGGCTAAAGAGTCGGCCAAGGACGGCGCGAAGGCGAAAGAGAAATCCCCGCCGGGGTTCGGCCGCTTCAACGTCGCTCCGACCCAGGAGGTCCTCGTCGTTCGCGCCTCGCCCGAGCCCGAGGAGGCCGAACAGGGCGAGCGCGAGGCGCGGCTGATGCGCTGGGGCCTGGTTCCCGTCTGGGCCAAGGACCTGAAGGTCGGCTACCGGATGATCAACGCGAAAAAAGAGAACCTGGTCAAGAGCCGGGCCTACGGGCCGCTGCTCGGCAAGTACCGCCACCGCTGCCTGATCGTCGCCGACGGCTTCTACGAGTGGATGAAGGCCGAGGATCCCAAGCAGCCGCGCCAGCCGTGGCACTTCCAGGTCGACGGCGGCGAGCCCTTCTCGTTTGCCGGCCTCTGCACCCGCAAGGAGTGGCCCGACCCCGAGGAGCGTGGCTACGACGACGGCTACCTCTACACCTGCACGCTGGTGACGACGACGCCGAACGAGGTCGTCTCTCCCGTCCACGACCGGATGCCGGCGATCCTGCCCAATCCCGAGGCCGAGGCGGCCTGGCTGCGGCCCGACCTCAGCGTCGAGGACGCGGTGGCGATGTGCGGGCCGCTCGACCCGGGGCGGATGTCGAGCGCGCCGGCGAACCCGGCGCTGAACAAGGTAGGCAAAGGGATGGCCGAGGGCCCGGAGCTGCTGGTCGCCCCGCAGAAGACCCTCGACGTCTAGCCCTCTTCGCCTTCCTCTTCTTCTTCGGCTTCTTCGCGTTCTTCTGCTTTGAGCTCTTCGGCTTCTTCGTCGATCGGCGGCGTGTGCTCGGCGAGGGCGACGTCGGTCGCGGCGGTCGCTTCGCCGGCGCTCGTCTCCAGCGTGCAGGCGATCTTCGCCGAGGGGACGTCCTGGCTGCGCCAGATCGTGAAGAAGGGCAGTTCCAGGTCCTGCTTGGGCTTGCCGACGACGAAATATTTGAGCCGCTCCGTCCCGACCTTGTACTGCGGCCATTCGACCTTGACCCCGCGTTCGGTGGTGAAGCGCGCCGGCCGGTCGGGGAATTCGAGAACCGCCAGTTCGCTGCTCTTCGAGCTGAAGTCCATCAGCACCGTTTCCGGCACTTCCTGGTTGTAGATCCCGTCTTCGGAGGAGCGCGGGTAGGTGCCGCGCAGCCCGCCCGAGCTCTGGGCGACTTCGGTGCCTTTCGGCGCCCTTACCGCGCAGAGGATGCGGCCGCCGCCGATCGGCGAGCCGCCGGAGACGGTCAGCTTCGAGTAGGCGATGAACAGGGCATAGCCGCTGACGTTGGTCCCGGTGGCGCGGATTCGGGTCTCGGTCAGCCGCATCTCGCCCTTGCCGCCGGGAACGGCGACGCCCTTCGAGTCGGGGCCGTCGCTCGCCTGCACCCATTCCAGGTTCGCCGCTTCGCCCTCGCCCTTGCCGGTCGAGGCCAGCGCGGCGACGACGCAGGCGAGGAGCCCGACGGCCACGACGATCAGGGCGCCGCGGGGGGGACGTCGGTCCGGCGCGGCGCTGCCTTGGGGGGCGTCGTTCACAGCGCCACGGTATTGGAATTCGTCACAGATTCGCGGCGTTGCGATACCTCGACCGCCCTCGCGGGTACGTTCCCCCCGTGGCAGGCAAAGTGACTCGTCTGAACATGGCCGAGGCGCGACCGCGGACGGTCGACGTCCACGGCCACCCGGTCAACTTCATCGAAGCCGGCTCCGGGCCGGTGCTGATGCTGATCCACGGCATGGCGGGCACCTGCGCCAACTGGGAGGCGGTGATCGAGCCGCTGGCGATCAACCACACGGTGATCGCCCCCGACTTCCCCGGCCACGGCGCCTCGGCGCCGGGTGGCGGCGACTACTCGCTCGGCAGCCTCGCCAGCGGCCTGCGCGACCTGCTGCTGACCCTCGGCCACGATCGCGCCACGCTGGTCGGCCACTCGCTCGGCGGCGGCGTCGCCCTGCAGTTCACCTACCAGTTCCCGGAGATGGTCGAGCGGCTGGCGCTGGTCTCCAGCGGCGGCCTCGGCCCCGACGTCAGCCCGATCCTGCGGGCGGCGGCGCTGCCCGGGGCGGAGCTCTTCATCTCGGCCACCGCCGGGGTGGGAAGCCGGGTCGGCTCCGTAGTCGGCCGCGGGCTCGGCCTCGTCGGCCTGCGCCCCAACACCGACCTGGCCGAAGTCACCCGCGGCTACGCGACCCTCACCGACGCCGCCCGCCGCAAGGCCTTCGTCGCCACCCTGCGCTCGGTGGTCGGCACCCAGGGCCAGCGGGTCGCCGCCCTCGACAAGCTCTACCTCGCCGAGACCCTGCCGCTGTTGATCGTCTGGGGCGAGAACGACCCGATCATCCCCGTCGCCCATGCCCACGAGGCCCACGCCCAGCTTCCCAGCAGCCGCCTGGAGATCTTCGAGGACACCGGCCACGTCCCCCAGCTCGAGCGCCCCGGCCGCTTCATCGCCGCCCTCGAACGCTTCATCGCCGAAACCGAGCCGGCCGAGTTCGACCGCGACGAGTGGGTGGCGAGGTTCAAGGCCGCCGAGAGCTGAAGGCAAGAGCGCGCTTTTAGGGCAGCGGCCCGCCGCAAACAGCCGGGAACGGGAAGCGTCCGATGGTGCGGCGATCATCAACACAGTCCGCTGTACAGCGGCAAATAGCCCCCTTCAGTGAGGGGCGCAATCCCTAAGTACAAAAAGGGAGGCCAATCATGGCCATAGTCCGTCACCAAGCGGGAGAACTTGCTCCCGCAGACGGCACGTTTGCCCTCATGGGTCACTACGGCGAAGCGACGAACTTCGCCGTTCGGTGCCAAAAGGGCGAGAGGCTCCCATTGGCGATTGTCGGGGACGACATTGAGCCTCCTTTCTGGTTCGTCCAGATCGGAGAGGAATCCTCGATTCGCTTGGTTGCCTAATACCCGGCTCGCAGCTTCCCAATTCGCTCTGGGGGCTGCGAGCCCTTTCCTGTTCTAGCAGTCGCGCCAAGCAGGCAGGCTCGGCTGAATTAGCGGCGTTCTCGGAAGACTTGGTCAGACCCATACTGCTCACCCAGCGTGGGGACTTGGGGATGCACGAACCAGGAGAAGAATGGTGCCCACATCGGACAGAAGGGGACAGGTTGGGACAGAAGCGGACAAAACGGGACGGTGCGGAGGCATACGGGGAATCAGTGCTATTTGCCGCGAAGCTGAGCTTGAAGCGTCTAGGTGAAGGGATACGCGCCCGACAGGATTCGAACCTGTGGCCTACGCCTCCGGAGGGCGTCGCTCTATCCAGCTGAGCTACGGGCGCGTGAATCGCAGCTTAGCCAGTTGCTGCGCTTGAGCGTCTTGGCGCCAGTTTCCGTCTGCTGAAGACAATAGATTGCGGGAATGTCCAGTGCCAGGAGGGGAAACGAGGCGGAGGCCGCGGTCCTCAGCGCTCTCGTCAAGCGGGGATATGACGTGGCGGTCCCATTTGGCGAGGGACTTCCCTATGACTTGCTCGTGGACCTCGGCGGTCGCGACTTCGTGCGGGTCCAGTGCAAGCGGGCCTGGCCGTTGCAGGGCTGCGTGGTCTTCAACTCTCGTTCTACGGATCACGGCCGCGGGCCTCAGTCCTACGTCGGGCTGGCCGACGTCTTCGGGGTGTATTTCCCGCCTACTGAAACCGTCTATCTGGTCCCTATCGAAGCGGTGGCTTCGTTTGAGGGTCGCCTCCGTCTCGAGCCGACTCGGAACAACCAGAAACGCCTCATTCGCTTTGCGAGCGAATTCGAGATTGAGAGGTGGAGTCAGGAATCCCTCCGGGCACAGCTCACGGGAGCAGCGATGGAGCCAGAACTCGAATTGAACATCGCGTAGGCTCGCCGCCGATGGATTTGGCGGTGACTTTTCTCGGCACCGGCGGCTCGGTGCCCTCGGCGCGGCGCTCGACGGCGAGCGTGCTGGTGGCGCGTGGGGGGGAGCGGTTGCTGTTCGACTGCGGCGAAGGGACGCAGCGGCAGATGCAGCGCTCGCTGGGCCTGGTGCAGGCGGACGAGATCTACCTGACGCACTTCCACGCCGACCACGTGCTGGGGATTCCCGGACTGCTGAAGACCTATGACCTGACCGACCGGCAGGTGCCGCTGAAGATCTACGGGCCGCCGGGGCTGACCGAGCTCTTCCAGGTCTTCTCGCCGCTGATCGGGCGGCTCGGGTTCACCCTCGATTTGATCGAGCTGGGGCCCGGTGACGCGGTCGAGCACGACGACTACGAGGTGCGGCCATTCGAAGCGTCGCACCGCAACGCGCGGGCCAACGGCTACGCCCTGGTCGAGGCCGAGCGCCCCGGCCGCTTCGATCCCGCCGCGGCGGCGGCCGCCGGCGTGCCCGAAGGACCCGCTTACGCCGCCTTGCAGCGCGGGGAGGAGGTCGAGGGCTCCTCCGGGACCGTCACCCCCGACCAGGTGATGGGGCCGAGCCGCGCCGGCCGCACGATCGTGATCACCGGCGACAGCGCGCCCAGCCCGGCCACCGTCTCGGCCGCCGCCGACGCCGACCTGCTCGTCCACGACGCCTCCTTCGCCGAGGAGGAGGTGACGCGCGCGGCGGAGACCGGCCACTCGACCGTCGGCCAGGCGGCCGCGGTCGCCGCCGAGGCGCACGTGAAGCTGCTCGCCCTCGTCCACATCTCTTCCCGCTACCACGTCGGCAAGGTGATCGAAGAGGCAAAAGAGGTCTTCGAACCCACCGTCGCCCCCAGAGACTTCGACGTGATCGAACTCCCCTTCCCGGAGCGAGGTGAACCCAAGCTCGTCCCAAACGGAGCCCGGGACGCAAACGGCGAGGGGTAGGGGTCCTCGACGGACCCTCCCCATCTTTTGTCCGGCGAGGACCCCTGCCCCTCGCCGCCGCCCCCGCTGCTACATTGCCCCCGTCCTTTAACCCGGTCCCGCGAGGCCAGGAAGGAAGCAATCAAAGTGAGTGAGAAGGTCGTGCTCGAGCACGACGATCTGAGGCGAACGCTGCGGCGGATCGCCCACGAGATCGCCGAGAAGAACCCCGATTCGGACCGTCTGGCGATCGTCGGCATCCACACTCGCGGCGCCGTCCTCGCCCGCCGCCTCCACGTCTTCCTCGGCGAGCTGACCGGTACAGAGCTGCCGATCGGCGACCTCGACATCTCCTTCTACCGCGACGACGTCGGCGCCAAGGCGCCCGCCGAGCAGCCGGTCGTCCACAGCTCCCACATCGACTTCGACCTCTCCGGCCGCACGGTGATCCTCGTCGACGACGTCCTCTACACCGGCCGCACGGTCCGCGCCGCGATCGAGGCGCTCTTCGACTACGGCCGGCCGCAGCGGGTTCAGCTGGCGGTCCTCTGCGACCGCGGCCACCGCGAGCTGCCCTTCCGCCCCGATTACGTCGGCAAAAACCTGCCGACGGCGCGCGAGGAGCGGGTCAACGTCCGCCTCGAAGAGGCCGACGGCAAAGACGAGGTGACGATCTCCGAGCCCAGCCCCGTGGAGGTGGCCCGATGAAGCACCTGCTCTCGATCGAGCAGCTCTCGCGAGCGGAAATCGAGGCGATCCTCGACCGCGCCGAGAGCTTCGCTGAGGTCGGCCGCCGCGACATCAAGAAGGTGCCGACCCTGCGCGGGCGCACCGTCGTCTCGCTCTTCTACGAGTCGAGCACCCGCACCTCGAGCTCCTTCGACCTCGCCGCCAAGCGGCTCTCCGCCGACCTCGTCTCGGTCAAGGCCGCCGGCTCCTCGGTCGAGAAGGGCGAGTCGCTGAAGGACACGATCGCAACGCTCTCCGCCTACGACCCGGCGGCGATCGTGATCCGCCACCCCTACGCGGGCGCCGCCCAGATGGTCGCCAACTGGACCTCGGCGGCGGTCGTCAACGCCGGCGACGGCAAGCACGAGCACCCGAGCCAGGCGCTGCTCGACGTCTACACCCTGCGCCGCCGGCTCGGCTCGCTGGAGGGGGTCAAGATCTGGATCGTCGGCGACGTCCTCCACAGCCGTGTCGCCCGCTCGAACCTGATCGCCTTCGCGCGGATGGGCGCCGAGGTCACCGTCTGCGGCCCGCCGACCCTGATCCCGCGCGGGATCGAGACCCTCGGCTGCGAGGTCGCCTTCACCCTCGACGGGATCGAGGAGGCCGACGTCGTCTACGCCCTGCGGATGCAGAAGGAGCGGATGAGCGAGAGCTTCGTCCCCTCGCTGCGCGAGTACGCCGCCAACTTCCAGATCGACACCCGCCGCCTCAACCCGCGCCAGCTTCTGATGCACCCCGGCCCGGTCAACCGCGGTGTCGAGCTCTCCGGCGAGGCGATCGACTCGCCCCAGTCGCTGATCGCCGAGCAGGTCGCCGCCGGCCTGGTCGTGCGGATGGCGATCCTCTACGAGTTGCTGGCCGGCGCCGAGCAGGCGCCGAGCGGCGATGGCGAGGGCAGCGCCCCGACCCCGATCGGAACCCCGGCATGAGCCTCACCGACGCACTCGACGTTCGCGCCGGCGAGGACGCGCACCTCGTCCTCCGCCGCGCCACCGTCCTCGACCCGGTCGCCGGCATCGACGCCGTCCACGACGTCGTCGTCCGCAACGGGGAGATCGCCGCCCTCGCCGCGCCGGGGGAGGCCGACGCCGATGGCGCCGAGGTGGTTGAGGCCGAGGGCCTGCACGCCTTCCCGGCCTTCTTCGACCCACACGTTCACCTCCGCACCCCCGGCCAGGAGCACAAGGAGGACGTCGAGACGGGCACCCGCGCAGCGGCCGCCGGCGGCTACTGCGGGATCATCGCGATGGCCAACACCCAGCCGCCGGTCTCGACCGCGGCCGACGTCACCGCCCTGCGCGAGCAGGCACGGGCGGGCGCCTCGGTCCCGGTTGGCTTCCTCGCGACGGTGACCAAAGCGATGCAGGGGTCCGAGCTGACCGAGATGGTCGAACTGCGCGAAGCGGGCGCGCTCGGCTTCTCCGACGACGGGCTGCCGATCGTCGACGCCGGCGTGATGCGCCGCGCGCTCCAGTACCAGCACCTCTGCGGCGGCAACATCGCCCTCCACGAGGAGGACCCGCGCCTCTCGCGCGACGGCGCCATGCACGAGGGCCCGGTCTCCGCCGCGCTCGGCGTCGCCGGCATCCCCTCGGTCTCGGAGTCGACGATGGTCGCCCGCGACGCCGCCCTGGCCGGCTACGAGGCCGCCCGGATCCACGTCCAGCATCTCTCCGCCGCCGAGTCGGTCGAGGCCGTCCGCGCCGCCAAGGCCGCCGGCGTCCGGATCAGCGCCGAGGCCAGCCCGCACCACCTCTGCCTCACCGACGAGGCGGTCCGCGGCCTCGACCCGCACCGGGCGAAGATGAACCCGCCGCTGCGCGAAGAGCGCGACCGCCAGGCGCTGATCGACGGGTTGCGCGACGGCACCGTCGAGTGCATCGCCACCGACCACGCGCCGCACCAGCCGGAGGAAAAGGACGTTCCCTTCGAGCAGGCGGCGATGGGGGTGACCGGCCTCGAGACCGCCTTCGCCGCCCTCCACACCGAGCTCGTCCTGCCTGGCACGATCGACCTCGCGCTGCTGGTCGAGCGGCTGGCCGGCGGCGCCGAGCCCTTCGACCTCGAGCGCCCGAGCCTCGCCCCGGGCTCGGAGGCGAACGTCGTCCTCTGCGACCTCGGCGCCGAGTGGACCGTCGGCGAAGACGGCTACGAGAGCCGCTCGGCCAACTCCTGGTGCGCCGGCCAAGCGCTGACCGGCCGCGTCCTGATGACGGTCGCCGCCGGCCAGGTCGCCTTCCGCCTCCGCAGCTTCTCCCTCGGAGTCGCCGCGTGAGCGCCTACCTGCTGCTCGAGGACGGGACCCGGCTCGACGGGCTGGCCTGCGGACACGCCGGCGCCGTCACCGGCGAGGTCGTCTTCAACACCGCGATGACCGGCTACCAGGAGTCGGTCACCGACCCCTCCTACGCCGGCCAGATCATCGTCTTCACCTACCCGCTGATCGGCAACTACGGCGTCTCCGCCGCGGCGATGGAGTCCGAAGCGGTCCACGCCCGCGGGGTCGTGATGCGCGACGCGAAGAACCGAGAGGACGTCGCCACCGCCGAGGGCGGCTGGCTCGACTGGCTTGCCGACTGCGGCGTCCCGGCGGTGAGCGGGGTCGACACCCGCGCCCTGGTCCGCCACCTGCGCGACAAGGGCGCGATGCGGGGCGGGATCTTCCCGGCCGAGACGCCGGAAACCGAGGCCCGCGAGCGGATCGCCGCCGAGCCGGCGATGGACGGTGCCGACTTCGCCCGCACCGTAACGCCGGACGCGCCGGTCCGCTTCGACGGCGACGGCCCCCACGTGGTCGGGATCGACACCGGAGTCAAGCTCAGCATCGTCCGCCAGCTGCGCGAGCACGGCTGCCAGCTGACGCTCCTGCCCTGCACGAGCAGCCCGGAGGAGGTGCTCGCCGAGGACCCCGACGTCGTCTTCCTCGCCAACGGCCCCGGCGATCCGGCCGCGCTCGACTACGTCGTCGAGACCGTCCGCGGCGTGATCGGCCGCAAGCCCGTCTTCGGCATCTGCCTGGGGCATCAGCTGCTCTGCCGCGCCGTCGGCCTCGAGACCTACAAGCTGCCCTTCGGCCACCGCGGCGCCAACCATCCGGTCAAGGACCTGGAGACGGGACGGATCGACATCACCTCGCAGAACCACGGCTTCGCCGTCGTCGGGCCGGGCGGGGAGGCGAAGATCGACGGCGACGAGCCGGTCCGCTGGGACACCGACTTCGGCGTCGCCGAGCTCTCGCAGCTGAACCTCTACGACCGCACGGTCGAGGGCCTCGTCCTCCGCGACGTCGCCGGCGCCACCGTCCAGTACCACCCCGAGGCCGGCCCGGGCCCCCACGACGCCCGTCACCTCTTCGACCGCTTCCTGGAGCTCGCGGCGTGATCTGGCCGCCGCCGGAGCAAGCGCTCGAGGGTGACCTGGTCCGCCTCGAGCCGTTGGTCGAGGCCCACCGCGAGCCGCTGCTCTCGGTCGCCGACCATCCCGAGATCTGGCAGTGGATCGACCGCCGGGTGCCGGAAACCGACGACGGCTTCGACCAGTGGTTCGACGGCCGCCTCCTGGCTCGAAAGCTGGGGGAGGAGAACGCCTACGCGACCCTGACCTCGGCCGGTGAGCCGCTTGGCAGCTCCTCCTACCTCGCCCCGCGCCCGATCCACGACGGCGTCGAGATCGGCTGGACCTGGCTCACTCCCTCGGCCTGGCGCACGGGCGCCAACATCGAAGCGAAGCTGCTGATGCTGGGCTTCGCCTTCGAGGAGCTGGGCTGCATGCGGGTCGAGCTGAAGACCGACGCCCGCAACGAGCGCTCGCGCGGGGCGATGGAAGCGCTGCCGGCGAGGTTCGAGGGAATTTTTCGCAAGCACATGCTGATGCCGGTCACCGGCGTCCGCGACTCGGCCTACTTCTCGATCGTCGACGACGAGTGGCCGGCCGTCCGCAAAAACCTGGAGCAGCGCCTGGCAGGGGCGCGGGAGGTGCGCAGTGCCTAAACGCGAGGACATCCAGAAGATCCTCCTGATCGGCTCGGGGCCGATCGTGATCGGCCAGGCGGCCGAGTTCGACTACTCCGGCGTGCAGGCCTGCAAGGTGCTGCTCGAGGAGGGCTACGAAGTCGTCCTCGTCAACTCCAACCCGGCGACGATCATGACCGACCCCGAGTTCGCCACCGCCACCTACATCGAGCCGCTGCTTCCCGGGCCGGTGACGAAGATCATCGAAAAGGAGCAGCCCGACGCGCTGCTGCCGACCCTCGGCGGCCAGACCGCGCTCAACATCGCGATGGCACTCGACGGGGACGGGACTCTGGAGCGGCTCGGGGTCGAGCTGATCGGCGCCAACGCCGAGTCGATCAGCCGCGCCGAGGACCGCGAGAAGTTCCGCACGACGATGAATGCCGCGGGCATCCGCATTCCCTGGTCGGTCACCGTCGAAAGCCTGGGGGAGATGGAGTCCCGCCTGGCCGACGGCGACATCACCCTGCCGGCGATCGTCCGTCCCGCCTTCACGATGGGCGGCCAGGGCGGTGGTATCGGCCGCACCGAGACCGAGCTGCGCCAGGTCGTCTCCGAGGGCCTGGCGGCGAGCCCGATCAACCAGGTGCTGGTCGAGGAGTCGGTGATCGGCTGGGGCGAGTTCGAGCTCGAGGTGATGCGCGATCGCAACGACAACGTGGTGATCATCTGCTCGATAGAGAACGTCGATCCGATGGGCGTCCACACCGGCGACTCGGTCACCGTCGCCCCGGCGCAGACGCTGACCGACCCGCTCTACCAGGACCTCCGCGACCAGGCGATCAAGGTGATCCGGGCGATCGGGGTCGAGACCGGCGGCTCCAACGTCCAGTTCGCCGTCAACCCCGAAGACGGCGAGATCGCCGTGATCGAGATGAACCCCCGCGTCTCCCGCTCCTCGGCGCTGGCATCCAAGGCGACCGGGTTCCCGATCGCGAAGATGGCGGCGAAACTGGCCGTCGGCTACGCGCTGGAGGAGATCCCCAACGACATCACCCGGGCGACGCCGGCCTCCTTCGAGCCGACGATCGACTACGTCGTCACCAAGATCCCGCGCTTCGCCTTCGAGAAGTTCCCCGGCTCCGAGGGCCGGCTCTCGACCTACATGCAGAGCGTCGGCGAGGCGATGGCGATCGGCCGCACCTTCCGCGAGTCCTTCGCCAAGGCAATGCGCTCGCGCGAGCTCGACAGCGCGGCGGAGATCCCCGAGTCCGACGCCGACCTGCTGGCCGCGATCGAGATCCCCTGCGCCGAGCGCTTCGACCTGATCCTCGCCGCCTTCGGCCGCGGCCTGGAGATCGAGGCCGTGCACGAGGCCTGCAAGGTCGACCGCTGGTTCCTGCGCGAGCTGCAGGCGCTGGCGACCGAGGGCGACGGCACCGACGGGCTGACCCGCACCTACAAGGCGGTCGACACCTGCGCAGCCGAGTTCGAGGCGGCGACGCCGTACTACTACTCCGGCCACGAGCGGGCGCGCCACGACGGCTCGCCGCCCGCGAACGAGATCCGCCGCGGCGACAACGACTCGGTCGTGATCCTCGGCGCCGGCCCGAACCGCATCGGCCAGGGCATCGAGTTCGACTACTGCTGCGTCCACGCCGCGATGACCGCCCGCGAGCTCGGTCGCGACGCGGTGATGGTCAACTGCAACCCGGAGACGGTCTCCACCGACTACGACACCTCCGACCGCCTCTACTTCGAGCCGTTGACCGCCGAGGACGTGCTCGCCGTCTGCGAGCAGGAGCGGCCGGAGGGCGTGATCGTCCAGTTCGGCGGCCAGACGCCGCTGAAGCTCGCCCGCACGCTCGAAGAGGCGGGCGTGCCGCTGCTGGGGACGCCGGTCGACGCGATCGACCTGGCCGAGGACCGCGGCCGCTTCGGCGAGCTGCTCGAGCGCCTCGGGGTCGAGGCGCCGCCCTACGGCACCGCCTTCTCGGCAGAGGAAGCCACCGCCGTCGCCGAACGGGTCGGCTTCCCGTTGCTGGTCCGGCCCTCCTACGTGCTCGGCGGCCGGGCGATGGAGATCTGCTACTCGACCGAGGACCTGCAGGCCTACCTGAGCAAGCACGTCAAGGCCGACCAGGAGCACCCGCTGCTGCTCGACCGCTTCCTCGAGAACGCGATCGAGGTCGACGTCGACGCGCTCGGCGACGGCGAGCAGGTCTACGTCGCCGGGATCATGCAGCATGTCGAGGAGGCCGGCGTCCACTCCGGCGACTCGGCCTGCGTGATCCCGCCGCTCAGCCTCGGCGAAGAGATGCTGGAGCAGATCCGCGCGACCAGCGAGCGGATCGCGCTCGAGCTCGGCGTCATCGGCCTGATCAACATCCAGTACGGGGTCGCCGGCGGCAGGCTCTACGTGATCGAGGCCAATCCCCGCGCCTCGCGCACCGTTCCCTTCGTCTCCAAGGCGATCGGCGTGCCGCTGGCGAAGCTCGCCTGCCGGCTGATGCTGGGTGAGAAGCTGGCCGACCAGGAGCTGCCCGAGGGCCCGCTCGACCACGTCAGCGTCAAGGAGGCGGTGCTGCCCTTCGCCCGCTTCGCCGGCGCCGACTCGGTCCTCGGCCCGGAGATGAAGAGCACCGGCGAGGTGATGGGCATCGCCAAGGACTTTCCGACCGCGTTCGGCAAGGCGCAGGCGGCGGCCGGCGTGCGGCTGCCCGACTCCGGCTCGGTCTTCATCACCGTCACCGACACCGACAAGGCGGCGGCGACCCAGCTGGCGACGCGCTTCCACGATCTCGGCTTCGAGGTGATCGCCACCCACGGGACCGCCCAGGCGATCGAGCGGATGGGGGTGCCGGTGACCCGGATCAACAAGTTGCAGGAAGGCTCGCCGCACGTCCTCGACCTGATCCGCAAGCGCAGCTGCGACCTGGTGATCAACACCCCGACCGGCTCCGGCGCCCGCACCGACGGCTACGAGATCCGCACCGCCGCGGTCAAGCACGGGATCCCCTGCGTGACGACGATGACCGGCGCGACCGCGGCGGCCCGCGCGATCGCCGCCGCCAAGCAGGGCGACGCCGAGGTCCGCTCGCTGCAGGAGATCCACGCCGGTCAGGTCAGGGCCGCGGGAGCGCGATGAGCGCGCCGTTCGGCCGCCGGCTCTGCGAGGTCGCGACCCACCAGGTCTCCGGCGGCTACCGGATCTTCTCCCTGATCGACCGCGAGGGCCCGCCCCCAGAGGCCGGCCAGTTCTACATGCTCGCCAGCGAGCGCGGCTGGGGGGAGGGAGGAGGCCGCCCGTACCTGCCGAGGGCGATCTCCGTCGCCGAGGCCGCCCCGTCAAAAGATGGAGTCCGGCTCGATTTCCTGATCGAGGGCGTTGGCCCCGGCACCGACCGGCTCTGCGAGCTGGCGCCGGGGGAGAACGTCTGGGTCACCGGCCCGCTCGGCAACGCCTTCTCGGCCCCGAAGCAGGTCAACCCCGATGCCGCCGGGGCGATCCTCGTCGGCGGCGGCATCGGCATCGCGCCGATGGCGATCTGGCGCCGCCGCTTGGTCGAACAGGGAATCCCCCTCCGCGTCCTCCTCGGCTTCCGCAATCAGGCCCACTCCGGCGGCCTGAACGAGCTCTTCTGCTCCGGAGATTCGCTGTGTCCCGATGTCCGCCTGGCCAGCGAGGACGGCCACGCCGGCCACCAGGGTTACGTCACCGACCTCCTCGTGGCGATGCTCGCTGGCGACGACGCCACCTCCGCGGTCGTCTACTCCTGCGGCCCGCCGGCAATGCTGGCCGCTGTCCGATCCCTCTGCGAGGAGCACAACGTCAGCTACCAGCTTGCGGAGGAGAGCCCCATGGCCTGCGGTTTCGGCGCCTGCTTCGGCTGTGCCGTCCCGAAGCCCGGCGGTGGCTACCTCCGCCTGTGCGTAGACGGTCCTGTGACCGGGACCCTGCCGGGGGGTGGCGCGGATTTGGGGGACCACCCCGAGAGGGGTGGTGGAACCAAATCGGCGACAGGACCCGCCGGCCCAACCACGACCGAGTTCTGCGGCATCGAGTTGGCCCACCCTGTGATCAATGCTTCCGGGACCTACGACGCGATCGCCGCGCGGAAGGTCTTCGGGGGTGAGTTGCTGGCGGATTTCCCCTTTTCGGCGTTTGTCTCGAAGACGATCACGCCCGAGCCGCGGGCGGGGAACGAGCCCCAGCGGATCTGGGAGACGCCGGCGGGAATGATCAACTCGATCGGGCTGCCGAACAAGGGGCTGGAGGGGTTCCTGGCGGAAGATCTGCCGCAGTTGGCCGAGCTGCCGGTGCCGCTGATCGTCTCGGTTATGGCAACGAACCGTGAGCTTTTCTCGCGGCTGGTCAGCGAGGTTGCGGCGCGGGACGAGGTCGCTGCGATCGAGCTGAACGTCTCCTGTCCGAACGTCCACTCGGGTCTGATCGTCGGCGAGAACCCGGACGAGACGGAGTCGCTGCTGGAAGCGTTGCGGCCTCTCACCGATAAGCCGCTGATCGTCAAGCTGACTCCGAACGTCGCGAATCCCGAGGCGGTTGCGGTCGCGGCGGAGGAGGGGGGAGCCGATGCGGTGTCGCTGATCAACACGCTGAAGGCGAGCGCGATCGATCCGGCGACCCAGCTGCCCGCCCTGGCGGCTGGGCACGGCGGCCTCTCCGGTCCGGCCGTGCGGCCGATTGCGCTGCAGCAGCTGCGCGCCGTGCGGGCCGCTGTCGAGCTGCCCTTGATCGGTATGGGTGGGATCTCCAGCGGAGCCGACGCGGCTGAGTTCCTGGACGCCGGGGCGACCCTGGTCGCGGTCGGAACCGAGAGTTTCCGCGACCCGCGGGCAGGGTCGCGGATAGCAAAAGAACTGCAAACCGGCGTGTCGGGAGTGACACCACGCGTAGGGGCCGTCGACCTGTAGTAGAGGGTGAGACGAATTTTGGGGGAATTGCCCGCAGTCGGCTTGCAAGCCCCCGAGTCGCGGCTATACTCGCCGCCCACATGCCGGCCTCCTCAGTCAAATCTTCGCTCGCGGCTCCCGAACGATCGCTCGATCAGAGGATGGAGGCGCTGAAGCGGGCGAACGACATCCGCACCGCGCGGGCAAAACTGAAGAAGGACCTGAAGGCGAATCGGGCGAGCATCCAGACGATCCTCCTCGACCCACCCGAGTACGTCCTCACCGCCAAGGTGTTCGACATGCTCCTCGCCGTCCCCAAGTACGGCCGGGTGAAGACGAACCGGATCCTCAACCAGTGCCGGATCTCCCCATCGAAGACGATCGGCGGCCTTTCCGAGCGTCAGCGCGCTGAGCTGATCTCTCAGCTCCGTAGATAGCGACCGCCGCAGCGGTCAGTATCCGCGGCCGCATGGCCAAAGTCTTCGTCATCACCGGTCCCTCGGGGGTCGGCAAGGGCACCCTGATCAAGGAGCTGCTGCAGGCGGTTCCCGACCTCGAGCTGTCGGTCTCGGCGACCACCCGCTCGCCGCGCGAGGGAGAGGTGGACGGCCGCGACTACCACTTCCTCACCCCGGCGGAGTTCGAACGGCGGACCGAAGAAAACGACTTCCTCGAGTGGGCGACCTACAGCGGCAACCGCTACGGGACGCTGCGCAGCGAGGTCGAGCGCCGGCTCGACGCCGGCCACTCCGTGGTTCTCGAGATCGAGGTCCAGGGGGCCCAGCAGGTCCGCGCCGCGAAACCCGATTCGGTGCAGATCTTCATCGCCCCGCCGGACCCGGCGGTCCTGCGCGAGCGGCTCTCGGGCCGGGGTACCGATTCCCAGGAGGCGATCGACGAGCGCCTGAAGGTCGCCGAGCAGGAGCTCGCCGCTCAAGGCGACTTCGACCACTGCGTCGTCAACGACGAGGTTTCCCGCGCCGCCGCCGAGCTGGCGGGGGTCGTCCGCGCCGAGCTCGGCCGGGCCCCGACGGGCTGATCATCTAGACTGCCGCGTCGATGATCAAACCACGCGTAGACAAGCTTCTCGAGCACGCCGATTCCCATTACGCCGCAGTCGTCGTTTCGGCCAAGCGCGCTCGCCAGATCAACAGCTACTTCCACAACCTCGGCGAGGGTGGCTTCGGCGAGTACCCCCCGCCGATGGTCGAGACCAACGCCGAGCGGAACTACCTCTCGATGTCGCTCGAAGAGCTGGCCGAGGGCAAGCTGAAATACGAGTACCGCAGCTAGTCCCGGTACTGCGGTTCGGCCCGCGGCGCGCTTTCATTAGCCGCCCATGGCCCGACTACTCCTAGGCGTCAGCGGCGGGATCGCCGCCTACAAGGCCCTCGAGCTCGCCCGTCTGGCGACGCTCGCAGGCCACGGCGTCCGCGTGGTGATGACCGACGCGGCCACCCGCTTCGTCGGCGCCGCCTCCTTCGAGGGCATCGTCGGCGCCCCCGTCCTCACCTCAGAGTTCGAGCGCGACCCGCTGCGCGGCGGCTTCCCCGGCGAGGAGCAGCCCGGTCACGACCCGATCGGCCACCTCGAGCTTGCCGCTCGCTGCGACGCCTTCCTCGTCGCGCCCGCCTCGGCCAACACGATCTCCAAGCTCGCCGCCGGGGCCGCCGACTCGATGCTGACCACCTCCTTCCTCGCCTGCACCGCGCCGCGCCTCGTCGCCCCGGCGATGAACGACCGCATGTACGACGACGCGGCCACCCAGGCCAACCTCGAGGTCCTGCGCGGCCGCGGCGTCGAGGTGATCGAGCCCGAGGAGGGCAGGCTCGCCTCGCGGGGCGAGTTCGGCCGCGGCCGCCTGCCCGACCCCGAGCAGCTGCTGGCGCGGGTGGAAGCCGCCCTGCCGGCCGGCGACCGCCCCTGGGACGGCCTGCGGGTGCTGGTCACCGCCGGCGGCACCCGCGAGCCGATCGACCCGGTCCGCTTCATCGGCAACCGCTCCAGCGGCCGGATGGGGATCGCCCTCGCCGCCGCCGCCGCCAAGCGCGGCGCGGAGGTGACCCTGATCGCGGCCAACGTCGCCCTACCGGCGCCGGCCGGCGTCCGGCGCGTCGACGTCGAGACCGCCGCCCAGCTCGCCGCCGCGGCTGGCGAGGAGTTCAACGCAACGCACGTGCTGCTGATGGCCGCCGCGCCTGCCGACTTTCGCGCCGCCGAGCCGGCCGCCGGGAAGCTGCAGCGCTCCGGCTCGCTGGAGCTCTCGCTGGAGCCGACCGACGACATCCTTGCCTCGCTGGCTTCGGACCGGCGCGAGGGTCAGACGGTCGTCGGCTTCGCCGCCGAGCACGGGGGAGACGCCGCCGGACGAGCCCGCGGCAAGCTCGAGCGCAAGGGCGCCGACCTGATCGTCCTCAACGACGTCTCCAACCCGGAGATCGGATTCGAGAGCGATCGCAACGCCGTCACCCTGATCGCCGCCGGGGGCGAGACCGAGGTGCCGATCGACTCCAAGGAGGCCGTCGCCGAGGCGATCCTGGATGAAGTCGACCGCTTGCGGGAAAAAGCAAGCCGGCCGAGCGGCTGAGCGGGCTATACTGGCTGCAAGCTTTTCTGTCCCCTATGCGCGTCGAGAAGTGGGCCTGGCCCACTTTTTTTACGCCCACACCCCAGGCATGACCGACCTCAAGCAGAACATTCAGCAGCAGTTGTCCGACCTCGACGGCGACGTCGAGCTGGTCGCGCTCGAGCAGCCCCGGACCGACACGCTGCGCCTTTTCATCGACCACCCCGACGGGGTCGACCTCGCACTTTGCGAAAGAGTCACCAAGCACCTGAGCCATCTGCTGGTCGATTATTCGCTCGAGGTCTCGTCGCCCGGGCCGAAGTACCGCAACGCCACCGCTTCCGACAGCAAGGAGTCCGTGCAGTGACCAAAGAGATCGTCGACGCAGTCAAAGCGCTCGAGCAGGAGAAGGGAATCTCGGCCGACAAGTTGATGGACGCCCTCGAGGACGCCCTCCTCTCGGCCTACAAGAAGACTCCCGGGGCCGCGAAATACGCGCGCGTCGACCTCGATCACGAAACCGGGGACTTCCGCGTCTTCGAGCTGATCCTGCCTCCCGAGCTGGAGGAGAAGCTGCTGGCCGAAGCCGCCGAGCAGCAGGAGGAGCCCGAGGTCGACCCGGAGACCGGCGAACTGAAAGAGCCGGAGGACCCCGAGCTCGACCCGGAGATGATCGCTCCCTACGAGGACCAGATCACGACCAAGGACGTGACGCCCGAAGACTTCGGCCGGATCGCCGCGCAGACCGCCAAGCAGGTGATCCTGCAGCGGATCCGCGAGGCCGAGCGGCAGATGATGTACGACGAGTACCAGGACCGGGTCGGCGAGCTGATC
>Ga0070665_100002095_pt1 | contig 22353 bp, 17 predicted proteins | sample KBSS13metaG_FD_65862 | JGI IMG/M metagenome (GOLD analysis project Ga0070665, IMG submission 65862) | Switchgrass rhizosphere microbial communities from Kellogg Biological Station, Michigan, USA - KBS S1-3 metaG | ecosystem: Host-associated > Plants > Roots > Rhizosphere > Soil ... | reverse complement strand
TACTGGAGCGACACGCACCAGCTGAACCTGTACCTCGAGGAGTACCACGGCGCGCTCGACCACCGCCTCGGCGCCGCGGTTCGCGGCAGCGAGATGATCACCGAGTTGTTCGTGCCGCGTGACCGGCTGGTGGCCTTCATGAACGACGTGCGCCGGGACTTTCGCATGAACGCCGTCGATTTCATCTACGGCACCATCCGGCTGATCCAGGCCGAAGAGGATTCGGCGTTGCCCTGGGCGCGCCGGAACTGGGCCTGCGTGGTGTTCAACCTGCACATCGACCATCGGCCCGAAGACGTGGCGCGGGCCGCCGAACATTTCCGGCGGCTCATCGACCACGCGCTGCGCCACGACGGCAGCTTCTTCCTCACCTACCATCGCTTCGCCAGCGCGGCCCAGTTGCTCAAGGCGCATCCCGCGATCCGCAATTTCCTCGCGGCCAAGCAGGTGGCGGATCCGGCCGGCGTGTTCCAGAGCGACTGGTATCGCGCCGTGCGGGAGTTGATCGCGTGAAACACCGCATGACGCGCGAGGGACGCGAGGTGGCACTGCTGCTGTGGAGCTGCATCGCCCTGTTCGCGGCGCGCGTCATCGGGCAGTTCGAGGTGCTGGTCGCCGCGCCTGCCTGGCTGCCGGACATGGACGCGTGGTACTCGGGACTGCTGCCTTACCACCTTTTGCTGCCCGCGCAGATCGCGCTGCTCATGATCATGGCCGTGGTGGCGTGGAACCGGCGCGTACGCACCGGAAGGTTCGCGCTGGCGCAGCCCCAGTTCGCGCGCCTGCTGCGCACCCTCGCGGTGGTCTACTTCGGGGTGATGGCGCTGCGACTCGGACTCAACGTCCACGAGTACGGCGCCGACTTCTGGCGCCAGGGCGCGATCCCCGTCGCATTCCACTGGGTACTGGCGTTGTTCCTGCTGGTCAGTGCGCGGCGCTCACTCGAGATACGGACCTTCGGGTTGCCAACCGAAAACCCACAGGAAGACGAGGAACCCGACGAGGTACCCCACGGCGACGTACCAGCCCTTGCGCAGCCACTGGCCTGTGGATTGGGCTTCGGGAAAGAGATTGGCTACCGCGACGCCGGCTGAGGAGCCGAACCAGAGCATCGAGCCGCCAAAACCCACGGCATAGGCCAGAGCGGCCCAGTCGTAACCGCCCTGCTGGAGCGCCAGCCGCGTCAGCGGGATGTTGTCGAACACCGCGGACACCATGCCCAGACCGAAGGTGGTCTGCGGCGAAGGCTCCGGCAGGCTATCTACCGGCATCATCGAGGCCGCGACCACCAGCGCCAGCAGGAACACGGCGCCGCGTGCCGCGCCCGGCACCACCGACCAGTCCGGCCGCCGCCAGGGCGTCACAACCAGGATGATGCCGGCCACGGTGGCACCGATGAAAGGAAACCCGCCCGCGCTCTCCGGGGGCAGAGTGTTCGCGTAAACGTTGGCGACGATGGCGCCCGCGAGGATCAGCACGATGACGACGACTCGCGAGACGTCGACGCGCACGTCCGGCACCGGGTCGCGCACGATGGGCGAGAATTTCTGCTGCTGGCGCGCCGCCGGGATCGCGAACACCAGGAACGCCGCCACGGATCCGACATAGGCGCGCAGCAACTCGAGCGGCGCGACGCCGTCCAGCCACAACATCGTGCTGGTGGTGTCGCCCACCACGCTGCCCGCGCCCCCGGCATTCGACGCGGCAACGATGGCCACGAGATAGCCCACGTGCAGGCGCTGCCGGTACACGGTGGAGGCGGCCGTGGCACCGATGACGGCCGCGGCGATGTTGTCGAGGAACGCGGACAACACGAACACCAGCCCCAGCAGCACGAACCCGCCCTTCCAGTCGTCGGGCAGAACGCGCGGCAGCAGTTGCGGCAACTGGCTGAGCTGGAAATGCCGCGACAACACCGCGAAGCCCACCAGCAATGCGAACAGGTTGGCGAGCAGCACCCACTCGGCCGCGAGATGTTCGAGCAGGCCGACCGGACCCGGGACGCCGTGGAAGTTCGCGAACACCAGCTTGTACGCGGTGATCAGCAGCAGCCCGAACAGCGCCACCGCGAGCGTGTGTCGGTGCAGGATCGCGACTCCGAGCAGCGTGGCCCCGAAGAGCACGAACTCGAACGGAAATGGCATCAGGCGGCTGGCGGGCAATGCGCCGCGATGACTCCGCCGCGCACCGCCTCGGTCATCGCGGCGATGTCCGGCGCAAGATAGCGATCGATGTCGTAGTGCGGTACGCGCGCGCGGATGTCGCGCATCACGCGCTGCAACCGTTCCGAGGTGAGGATGGGCGCGCGCAGGTCGACGCCCTGCGCCGCGGCCAGTAGTTCGATGGCGAGGATGGCCGAAGTGTTCTCGCACAGGTCGCCGAGCTTGCGCGCGGCGAAGGTCGCCATGGACACGTGGTCTTCCTGGTTGGCCGACGTCGGCAGCGAATCCACGCTGGCCGGATGCGCCAGCAGCTTGTTCTCCGACGCCAGCGCCGCGGCGGTCACGTGCGCGATCATGAATCCCGAATTGACGCCGCCATCGCGGACCAGGAACGGCGGCAGGCCCGACAACGTGGCGTCGATGAGCAACGCGATGCGCCGCTCGGACAGCGCGCCGATCTCGGCGACCGCCAGCGCGAGGTTGTCGGCGGCGAAAGCCACGGGTTCGGCGTGGAAGTTGCCGCCGGACAGCACTTCGCCGGTGTCGGGGAATACGAGGGGATTGTCGGAGACGCCGTTTGCCTCGCGCATCAGCACCGCGCGCGCGGCTTCGATCTGGTCGCTGCACGCGCCCATGACCTGCGGCTGGCATCGCAACGAATAGGGATCCTGCACCTTGCCGCATTCGCGGTGGCTGGAGTTGATGGGGCTGTTCAACAGCAACTCGCGATAGGCCGCGGCCGCCGCGATCTGGCCCGGGTGGCCGCGCAACTCGTGGATGCGCGCGTCGAAGGGACTGGCCGAACCTTCCGCGGCATCCACCGACAACGCGCCGGCGACCAGCGCGGTGGCGTACAGGTTGTCGATGGCGAACAGGTTCCACAGCGCCAGCGCCGTCGAGACCTGCGTGCCATTCAGCAGCGCCAGTCCTTCCTTCGCGGCCAGCGTCACCGGTGCAAGACCGGCTGCCTCGAGGCCCGCGCGCGCGTCGAGGATCTTTCCGCCGCAGTCCACCTCGCCCACGCCTAACAACACCGCGGAGAGGTGCGCGAGCGGCGCCAGGTCGCCGCTCGCGCCCACCGAACCCTTGGAGGGCACGCGCGGCAACACGTCGGCGTTGAACAGCGCCACCAGCGCGTCGACCAGCGCCGGGCGCACGCCCGAATATCCGCGCGCCAGCGACACGATTTTCAGCGCCAGCACCAGCCGGACCACGCCGGCAGGCAGCGGCGCGCCCACGCCCACCGCGTGGGACAGCACCAGGTTGCGTTGCAGGAGTTCGAGCCGATCGTTGGGAATGTGCGTCTGCGCCAGCCGGCCAAAGCCTGTGTTCACGCCATAGGCGGGCTGGCCGCGCCTGACAATCTCGGCCACGGCTGCCGCCCCGCGGTCGATGTCGCGGCGCGCGGCGTCGGACAGGGAAAGCCGGGCGCCGCCGCGCGACAAATCGCGCAAGGTGGCGAAATTGACGGGTTTGCCGATTTCCAACATCGCGCGATGATGCCAGAGGGCCGTTAGAATTTGCCCATCACATTTGCCCAGGTTCCTCCCATGCTTGCGCGCTCGTCCGTGCTCGTGCTCACTTTCCTCCTGGCTTCCTGCAGTTCGCCCATGAAACAAACACCCGCCGCCGTCACCATCCCCGCGCCCGCCACACCCGGGATTCCCGAGCCGCCAGTCGCGGCGAAGAAGCCCCACCAGGTTCCCTCGCCCAATGGCAGTCGCGAAGACGAGTACTACTGGCTGCGCGACGATCTACGCGCGAACCCGGAAATGCTCGCCTATGTGAAGGCGGAGAACGAATATGCCGATCGCGTGCTGGCGCACGTCAAGCCGCTGGAAAGCAAGGTCTACCAGGAGATCATCGGACGGCTGCAGCAGGACGATTCCACCGTGCCGTACCTCATGAACGGCTACTGGTATTACAAGCGTTTCGAAACCGGCAAGGAGTACCCGATCTACGCGCGGCGCAAAGGCAGCAAGGACGCGCCCGAGGAAATTCTGCTCAACGTGAACGAGATGGCCCAGGGCCACGACTTCTTCGAAGTCGGCGACATCGCCATCAGTCCGAACTCGAAGCTCATGGCCTGGGCCGAAGACACGGTGGGCCGCCGGCAATACACGCTGCGCGTCATGAACCTCGTGGATCACAAGCTGCTGCCGGTGCAGATCAGCAACGTCGAGAACAACATCACCTGGGCGGGTGACAACCAATCCTTCCTCTATGTCGAGAAGCATCCGGAGACGTTGCTCGGCTACCGCGTGCGCAAGGGCTCGATCCTCCCACGGAGCTCCGTGGACGGCGACGATCCGCTGATCTGGGAGCAGAAGGATGAGAGCTTCTATTCCCAGGTCTATCGCACCAAGGACGACAAGTACCTGGTCATCCACACGCAGAGCACCGTGTCCTCGGAAGCATGGTTCGCGGATGCGTCGGATCCAAAATTGCAGTTCCACGTGTTCCTGCCGCGCGAACGCGACCACGAGTACCAGGTCGAACACGCCAACGGCCAGTGGATCCTGCGCACCAACTACCAGGCCAAGAACTTCCGCATCGTCGCGGTGAAGCCCGGCGACGAAGGCGATCGCGCCAAGTGGCGCGACGTGGTGGCGCACCGCGAGGACGCGTTCGTCGATGCCTACGATGTCTCGAAGCGCTTCCTGACCATCGAGGAACATTCCGGTGGACTGCGCAAGCTGCGGGTGCGCCCCTGGAGCAGCGGCGCGGATGCCAGTCACGACGTGTTCGTCACCGCCGACGAGCCCAGCTACACCATGGCGCTGGATGTGAACCGCGAGTTCGACAGCGACCAGCTGCGCTACACGTACACCTCGATGGTGACGCCGCGCACCACGTACGACTTCGACTTCAACACCGGGAAGCGTGAGCTCCTCAAGCGTGAGCCGGTGCTCGGCGGCTACGACCCCGCGAAGTATTCCACCGAGTTCGCCTGGGCCATCGCGCGGGATGGAACGAAAGTTCCGGTGAGCATCGTGTATGCCAGGAGCACGCCGCGCAACGGCAGCGCGCCGCTGCTGCAGATCGGTTATGGCTCGTATGGCGCTTCCTACGACCCCGAATTCTCCTTCCTGACACCTTCGTTGCTGGACCGCGGCTTCGTGGTCGCCATCGCGCACATCCGCGGCGGCCAGGAGATGGGCCGTGCGTGGTACGAGAACGGCAAACTACTCAACAAGAAGAACACCTTCACGGATTTCATCGACGTCACGCGCTGGCTGGTGGCCCACCAGTACGCCGACAAGTCGCGGGTGTTCGCGCTCGGCCGTTCCGCCGGCGGGTTGCTGATGGGCGCCATCGCCAACCTGGCGCCGCAGGACTATCGCGGCATCGTCACCGGCGTGCCCTTCGTCGACGTGGTCACCACCATGCTGGACGAATCCATCCCGCTGACCACGAACGAGTTCGACGAGTGGGGCAACCCGAAGGAAAAGAAGTACTACGACTACATGCTGTCGTATTCGCCGTATGACAATCTCGGCGCGCACGACTACCCGGCGCTGTTCATCCACTCTGGCCTCTGGGACAGCCAGGTGCAGTACTTCGAGCCCACCAAGTACATCGCGCGCCTGCGCGCGCGTCGCACCGGCAACAGCCTCGTGGTCCTGCGTACCAACATGGAGGCCGGCCATGGCGGCAAGTCCGGTCGCTACGAGCATTACCGGGAGTACGCGGAGCAATACGCATTCATCATCGACCAGGCGGGCCTGACGAACTGAGCTGAACGACCCCCGCCCTCGCCGGTCGAACTGCGCATGTCATCCCCGTCGCTCGCCCTGCGTCTCGCCCTCGTATTCGCGCTGCTGATCGCGGCGGGCTGCGGCACCACGCGACGCGGCGCCCCGGAAACCGCCACGCCCACGGCGCGCTTCGAGCCGGTGAAATGGTCGAAGCTGCCAGGCTGGAAGGCGGATGACACGCTGGCCGCCTGGCCCGCCATCGTCAGCACCTGCCACGTGTTGGGCACGCGCGCCCCCTGGCAGCCCTTTTGCGCCGCCGTCATGGCGGCCAGTCCCGCCGATGCGGCCTTCGCGCGCGGCTTTCTCGAGCAGCAACTCACGCCGTATCGCATCCAGCGTGTCACCGGGCGCAAGCGTGAAACCAGGGGCCTGGTCACCGGCTACTACGAGCCGCTGATCCACGGCGCGCGCGAACGCAGCGAGGTGTTCGCGACACCGTTGTATCGGCCGCCGGATGACCTGCTGATCGTGGACCTCGCCAGCGTGATTCCCGAATTGAAAGGAAAACGCGTGCGCGGCCGGCTCGAAGGCAACAAGGTGGTGCCTTACTACACGCGCGCGGCGACGCGCGAAGCGCCCGGCCTCGCGGGGCACGAGATCGTGTGGATCGACAATGCGCTCGATGCCTTCATGCTCGAGGTGCAGGGCTCGGGACGCGTGCAGTTGTCTACCGGCGAGACCCTGCGCCTGCAGTACGCCGACCAGAACGGCCACCCGTATCGCTCCATCGGCCGATACCTGGCGGACAAAGGCGTCATGACCATCGACCAGGTGAACATGGCGGCGATCCGCAACTGGCTGGCGGAGAATCCGGCGCGCGTGAACGAAGTGCTCGACAGCAATCCCAGCGTGGTGTTCTTCAACGAGGCGCCGCTCGAGGATCCGTCGACCGGGCCCAAGGGCGCGCAGGGCATGCCGCTCACCGCCGGCCGCTCCATCGCCATCGATCCGAAATTCCTGCCGCTGGGCGCACCGATGTTCCTTTCGACCACGCAGCCCGGCCGCGAACTGCCGCTGCAGCGGGTGGTCGTCGCGCAGGACACCGGCGGCGCCATCCGCGGACCCGTGCGCGCGGACCTGTTCTTCGGCTTCGGCAGCGACGCCGGCACCCAGGCCGGCATGATGAAGAACGATCTCGAAATGTGGCTGCTGTGGCCACGCGGAGCACCACCACCATGAAAGGCAGGATTTTCGTCGGCATCGGCGGCTGGAACTTCGCGCCCTGGCGCGGCAGCTTCTACCCCAAGGGCCTGGTGCAGGCGCAGGAACTGCACTTCGCCAGCCGTGCGCTCACCGCCATCGAGATCAACTCGACGTTCTATGGTTTGCAAAAGCCGGCGACCTTCCAGAAGTGGCACGACGAAACCCCCGACGGGTTCGTGTTCAGCGTCAAGGCGCCGAGGTTCGTGATGCTTCGCAAGCGACTCGCGGAGAGCGCGGCGAGCGTCGAACGTTTTCTCGGCAGCGGCATCCTGAGGCTCGGCGACAAGCTCGGCCCGCTCAACTGGCAACTCGCGCCGACCATGCCCTTCGACGCGGAAGACCTGGCCGCATTCCTCGCCCTGCTGCCATCGAAGCTCGAGGGCCGCCCGCTGCGCCACGCGCTCGAAGCGCGCCACCCCAGTTTCGACTGCGAGGAGTTCTTCGCGTTGGCCCGGCGGCACGAGGTGGCCATCGTCGAAGCCGGCGATTCGGAACACCCGCACATCGAGGCGCGCACGGCGCCCTTCAGCTACCTGCGCCTGATGGGCACCAAGGCCAGCTCGCCGAAGGGTTATGCGCCCGCCGCGCTCGCGCGCTGGCGGGAGCACGCCCGGACTCTGGCGCGCGACGGCGACGTGTTCCTGTACTTCATCAGTGGCGCCAAGGAGCGCAATCCGCAGGCGGCGCTCGAGCTGCTCGCCACTCTCGCGGCGCGCTGAATCAGCTGATCCGCGGCTTGACCCACGCCGCGCAGCGAGAACTCCAGTTCCATGCTCCACTGATCTTGTCGAGGCGCATGATGCCGCCGCGGCCGCCGCTCAGGTCCACCGCGAGCCAGGCGCGCTGGTTGGTGGCGTCGAAGACCACGCGCGACATGGCCACGTAGCGCATGGTCCGCTCCATCTTGCGTCCGATGCGCATGCCGGAGCGCTCGGCGAGCGAGGCGTCGAGCTCGACGGCCGCGGAGTTCGCGATCATGAGCTGGCCGATCATGGCCTGGGCTTCCGGGCGCGGAAGACCGCAGAACTCCTCGAGATCCGGATCCGACATCGAGCTCGAGATCATCGGCGCGGTGCCGAAGTCGGTCTTGAAATACAGCAGCCGGTACGGATGTTCGGCGTTGTCGCGAGCGATGGTGTCCACCATCGCCTGCCACACCGCCCGCTCGTCATTGGCTTCGGCCCGTGGCCAGGCGGTTACCGCCAGCAGCAGCGACGCGATCGAACAAGCCAGTTTTGAAGTTTTCATGGCGCTGGAAATTACGAGAGCCGCATTCCGCGCGCCACCTCACCTCGCGACTTTGCGAACTCCGTTCGTCACGCACTCATCGGGTGATGAATTTTTTTCATCTCACCAACAAGGTGCGACCTTATGCAGCCTCCACGTAGTGAGATTTCTTGTGCAGGAACTCGAGCACGCGCGCCCGCGCTTCGATGTAGGTGGGGTCGCCGATCAGCTCGAGACGATTGCGCGGCCGCGGCAATCGCACCGCGTGGATCTCGCCGATGTGCGCCGCGGGACCGTTGGTCATCATCACGATGCGATCCGACAGCAACACCGCCTCGTCCACGTCGTGCGTGATCATCATGACGGTGTTGCCCAGCTCGGCGTGGATCTTCATCACCTCTTCCTGCAGGTGGGCGCGCGTGAGCGCGTCCAGCGCACCGAAGGGTTCATCGAGCAGCAGCACCTTGGGACTCATGGCCAGCGCGCGCGCGATGCCCACGCGCTGCTTCATGCCGCCGGAAATCTCCCCTGGGCGCTTCTTCATCGCATGCGTCATGTGCGTGAGCTCGAGATTGCGCAGTGTCCATTCGTGGCGCTCACCCTTGGTCTTGCTGCCCGAGAACACCTTGTCGACGGCCAGGCGCACGTTGTCGTACACCGTGAGCCACGGCAGCAGCGAATGGTTCTGGAACACCACGGCGCGATCCGGACCGGGCTGGTGCACTTCGCGGCCCTCGAGGAACACGTAACCGCTGCTCGCCTCGGTCAACCCCGCCACGATGTTGAGCAGCGTCGACTTGCCGCACCCGGAGTGTCCAATGATCGCGAGGTATTCGCCCTTGGCCACGTCCAGCGAGATGTCGCGCAGCACCTCGCTGCGCGTCTCGCCGACGCCGAACGTCTTGCAGACGTGTTCGATCTTCAGGTACTCGCCTTTCATACGCTCACCGTCCCGCGCCCGACCAGTTTGCCCGAGACCGCGATCAGCCGGTCGAGCAGGAAGCCAATGACGCCCACGTACACCAGCGCGAGGATGATGTCGCTGATCAGCGAGCTGTTCCACGCGTCCCAGATGAAGAACCCGATGCCCACGCCGCCGATCAGCATCTCCGCGGCCACGATGGCGAGCCACGAGAGGCCGATGCCGATGCGCAACCCGGTGAAGATGTACGGCGCGGCGGCCGGCAGCATGATGGTGGTGAAGAATTCGGCGCCGTTGAGTCGCAGCACGCGCGCCACGTTGCGGTAGTCCTGCGGGATGTTCCGGATGCCCACCGCCGTGTTGATGATGATGGGCCAGATGGCCGTGATGAAAATGACGAAGATCGCCGAGGGTTGCCCGTCGCGAAACGCGGCGAGCGACAAAGGCAGCCAGGCCAGCGGAGGAATCGTACGCAGCACCTGGAACAGCGGATCCAGCGCGCGCATGGCCCACTTGCTGCTGCCGATGAGCACGCCGAGCGCGATACCGAAGGTGGCCGCCAGCGAGTAACCCAGCGCCACGCGCTTGAGCGACGCGAGCAGGTGCCAGAACAATCCCTTGTCATTGCCGCCGTTGTCGTAGAACGGCTGCGTGATCAGCTCGTGCGTGTCCGCGAGCACCTTGCTCGGCGGCGGCAGCGAGGCGCCGGGCGAAGAGCACAGCACCTGCCACACCACGCCCAGCAAGCCGATCATCAACAGGGGCGGCAGCACGACGCCGGCGACGTGCGCGGCTTTTCCTTGCAGCACCCGCAGGCGTCGTTGCGACGGCGTCAGACTCGCTTGATCGCGAGGCTGCCCAGGTACGCGCTGGGATTCGACGGATCGAACGTTTTGCCATCGAAGAATTTTTCGACGCCACGCGATGTCGTCGCGGGAATCTGCGCCTTGGGCACGTTCAGCTCCTTCGCTGCCGCCCGCCACAGATCCTCGCGATTGACCTTCGCGATCAGCGCCTTGAAGTCTTCCTGGCCCGTGAACTTGCCCCATCTGACATTCTCCGTGAGAAACCACAGTTCGTGGCTCTGGTATGGATACGATGCGTTGTCGCGCCAGAACTTCATGATGTGCGGCGACTTTTCCACCACGCGGCCGGTGCCGTAGTCGTAGCGGCCCTTGAGCCGATCCTGGATGTCGGTCACCGGGCAGTTGAACCAGGCGCGCTTGCTGCAGAGCTCCGCGACTTCCTGGCGGTTCTCGTCCTTGTCCGCCCACATGGCCGCTTCCTGGACGGCCTTGAGCAGCGCGATCGTCGCCTTCGGGTTCTTGTCCACCCAGTCGGCGCGCATGGCGAAGGACTTCTCGGGATGCTTGTTCCAGATCTCGCCGGTGTTGGCGGCGGTGTAGCCGATCTTCTGGTGCACGAGCTGGTCGTTCCAGGGCTCACCCACGCAGAAGCAATCCATGGTGCCGACCTTCATGTTGGCGACCATTTGAGGGGGCGGAACCACGATGGTCTCGATGTCCTTGTCCGGATCGATGCCCGCGGCCGCGAGCCAGTAGCGGATCCACGCGTCGTGCGTGCCGCCGGGGAAAGTCATCGCGGCCTTGATGGCGTTGCCCGCGGCCTTCTTCTTGTCGAGCGCGGCCTTGAAGGGCTTGGCGTCGACGCCGAGCTTGAGGTCCGCGTATTCGGCACCGATGGAGATGCCCTGCCCATCGAGGTTCAGGCGCGCCAGGATGTACATGGGCACCGGCACGTTGTTCTGCGTGACCTTGCCGGTGCTGATGAGGTACGGCATGGGCGTCAGGATGTGCGCGCCGTCGATGCCATTGCCGGCCGAGCCCAGCACCAGGTTGTCGCGTGTCGTGCCCCACGAAGCCTGCTTCACCACTTCGACGTCCGGCATGCCGTGCCTGGCGAACAGTCCCTTCTCCTTCGCGACGATCAACGGCGCCGAGTCCGTCAACGCGATGAAGCCCAGCACCGCCTTGGTGGTCTCGGGTGTCGCGCTGGCCGCGTACAGCGGCCGCGTGATCGTCGCGGCGATGGCGCCGGCCGCCGCCGTGGCGGCCGACTTGATCACATCGCGCCTCGAGAATCTGCCCTTCACCTGCTCGCTCATTTTTGTCGTGCTCCCGAATAGTTCGCCCCGTACTGCATGAAGCAAGCGCTGTGCCAGCCCGGAAATGCGCGCCAACGCGCAAAACAGCGGCGCGCGTGAAAAATCACGCACCACATCGATTCAAGGCGGGTGGGGGGTCTGCGCGTTTATGAGGACCGGCCGGCGAGCTTCGTCCCCGTTTGCCAGCAAATGGGGACTGTCCCCATTTCGCGCACGATTAGCGTGCACACCTAACAGCTAGGCCGCGCGACTGCCTTCGTTGGCTTTCAGCAGCGACGCCACGTTGCGCTCGACCCAGCGGCCGAACAACCCGGCGAGCCGCGCCAGCGAACGTCCCAGCGGGGTCAGCCGGTATTCGACGCGCGGTGGCAGCTCGGGGTAGCTGCGCCGGCTAACTAGTCCGAAGGCCTCGAGCTTGCGCAGCGTCTGGATGAGCATCTTCTCGGACACCCCGTCGACGCTGCGGCGGATCTCGGCGGTGCGCATCGGCCCGTTGGCGAGCTGGGCGACCACCAGCAGCGTCCACTTCTCGGCGAGCACGGCCATGACGCGCCGCGATGGGCAGCGCGCGCTGTATACATTGGCGATGGTCTGGTTCTTCGGCATGCGCGCGAAACTATCATGCCGTGGCCCCCGCTCATACTTACCGCGAGGTAAGTACCCCTCTGGCGGAGATCGAGGACACTTACCAGAAGGTAAGTACTTGTGGCCCGGTGCGTCCACGACCAGAATCCCGGCCCCGATTCGACAACGCTGCCATGGAGTCCGTCATGCAACTGTATTACTCGCCCGGTGCCTGCTCGCTCGCGTCCCACATCACGCTGCGCGAAGCCGGCCTTCCCGTCGAACTGAAGAAGACCGACACCAAGACCAAGAAACTCGAGGACGGATCCGACTACTTCGCGGTGAACTCCAAGGGTGCGGTGCCCGCGCTGCGTCTCGACGACGGCCAGGTGCTCACCGAAGGCCCGGCCATCCTGCAGTACCTCGCCGACCAGAAGCCCGAGTCGAAGCTGGTACCCAGGGCCGGCACGCTGGAGCGCTATCGCGTGCTCGAATGGCTGAATTTCATCACCAGCGAAGTGCACAAGAGTTTCTCGCCGCTGTTCAATCCCGCGGCCGATCCCAAGGTGAAGGAATACACCACCCAGAACCTCGAGAAGCGATTTGACTGGATCAACAAGCAGCTCGCCGGCAAGCAGTACCTCACCGGCGACCAGTTCACGATCGCCGACGCCTACCTGTTCGTGGTCACGAACTGGAGCAACTTCGTCGGCATCGACCTTGGCCGCTGGCCGGCGCTGAAGGCGTTCGTGGAGCGCGTCGCCGCGCGCCCGAAGGTGCAGGAAGCCCTGGCCGCCGAAGGCCTGCTCAAGAAGGCAGCCTGAGGCAGAAACGAAAAGGCCGCGGTGGATGCCGCGGCCTTCTCAAAGTTACGAAAAATTAATCTAGAGCTGGACGCGCCCGCGCTGCGGAGTGCGCGCGGCGTTGGCCATCGCAACGCTGGGCTTCATCCCGCTGTGGCCCTTGCCGGGCAGCGATACGAATTCGCCGCGGACATTCGACGCGACCGGGTTGACCCAATGCCCACGCGTGATCGACTTCTCCACGTACTCATGCGCCTGCTTCGACGCGTATAGCGGGCCCGCGGCCTGCGCTTGCGGCGCGACGGGAACATCCTGGTTGATTCCCAGCAATTGGGTGCTCGCCAGCGAGCCCACGAAAATGCCGCCGGCACCTGCAAACATCACGATCAGCCAGACGCGTAACACGAGGATTCCCGGGAAGTGGTGGTTTGATTGGGGCGCGGATCATAGCCTGATCCGGGCCGGTTACTCCTAACAGTCGCCATTTGGCGACGCCATTATGTGCAGCGGGCGCTCCGTCTTCACCGCCATGATGCTTTTCGTGAGGCCGAGCCACTTCTCCTCACGGATTTCGGCGCCCTCGAACATGCTCCGGAGCTCGCGCCGATCGAGCAGGCACCAGTCCGGGTTGGTCGATTTCGGCCAGAAGCGCGCGGCGAACTTCAGCAGCGGCAGCAACATCCGGCGCGGCAGGAACGCCACGAACGGCAGCCAGCTATGGCTTTCCAGCACGAACCAGCGATAGGGGGTCTGCACGAAGAACTGCCGCCCGACGCGCTGGATCTCGCGGGCGAATTCGCGCTGGTGCGCGAGTGACAGCTGGCGAAACTCCTTGCCCGAACGCAGCTCCCAGACCTGGTCCTTGGGGATGGTCACGTGCTCGATCACCGAGGAGCAATACACGATGTCGAAGTAGCCGTCGGGGAACGGCAGCTTGCCGGACGCGCCCACCAGCACCGGCACGAAGCCATAACTCTGGCGGCCGCGCTCCAGCGCTTGTGGGTTGATGTCCGCGATGAAAGTGTTTTCGGGCCGCACCGGGGTGCCGTCGAGCACCGCGTGGATGTTGCCGCCCCACTCCGACCCGAGGTCGAGAATGCGCGTGTCGTCGTCGAGGCCGAAGGCGGCGCGGAACACGCCCGCGCGCCGCTGCCGCGCGCGCATGGAGAGCTTCTGGAACAGGCTGACGAAAAACTTGCCCACGCGGGGATTGTGACCCCGCGCGTCACGGAGAGCCGGCGGCAGGAGGCCGCCGGCTTCCGTCAGTCGGTTCCTACCGCGGCTGTCAGAACTTGCCGCGCACGCCCATGAAGAAGCGTTTGCCGAAGGTCTCGAACTGGATGGGACGCGCCGGCGCGTTCTCCTGCACCAGCTCTTCATCGGTCAGGTTGATGCCTTCCAGGAACAGCGACAGGTTGTCGTTGATGTTGTAGCCCAGCGAAGCATCGAGCTGGCCGTACTCGCGGTTGAACTCCGGCAGGCTGCCGCGGCCGGACGCCGTGATCAGCCACTGGTCGCGCCAGTTGTACGAGGCACGCGCGCTGAAGCGCTGGTTCTCGTAGTACAGCGAGGCGTTGTAGCTGTTGCGCGAGAGGCCCGGGAAGGTCAGCGGTGAGCCATCGAAGATGTTGGTCTGCGTGAAGCCCTTGTCCTTCTGGTAGGTGTAGTTGGCCAGCACGCCGAAGCCCTTCCAGAAGCCAGGCAGCTTGTCGAAGTTGTACTGCACGCCGCCCTCGACGCCATCGATGGTGACCTCGTCGTTGCCGTTGATCGGACTGGTGATCTGGTACGTCAGGCCGTCGTTGGGATTCACTTCACCCTGGGTCTGCAGCAGGATGAAGCGCGAGATGTCCTTGCGGAACACGGCCAGCGACGCAAAGCTGGTATCCGAGAAGTACCACTCGAGTCCCAGGTCGTAGTTGGTCGCCAGGAACGGCAACAGGTCCGGATTGCCGCGCGAACCGGTCAGGCCGACGATGTCGCGGCTCAGCCGGATCGCCAGCTGCGACGGCGACGGCCGCGCCAGCACCTTGCCGGCCGCGAGGCGCGCTACCAGCACGTCGGGAATCAATCCCACCTTGAGATTCAGCGACGGCAGCACCTGGTTGTAGTTGCCTTCGGCCTCGCCCGGCGGGAAGGTCACGACGCCCATCGGAGCCACCACGCGGTTGTAGCCCGTCGACAGCGTATCGGTCTCGATGTAACGCACGCCGATGTTGCCCGAGATGGGCATCTTCAAGTCATCGAGGCGGAAGTCGAATTGCGTGAACGCGCCGGTGGTCTCCTCCTCGACGGTCCAGTTGTCGAGGTAGGCGATGAACGTGCCGTTGGTATTCGGATTGGTATTGGCCACGTTCACGTCGAGGGTGCCGGCCAGCGGATTGACCGCGCCGGCCGCCGCCAGCGCGGCATCGATGGTCGCGTCGGTGTTGTCGTTCCAGAAGCGCACCGAGTTGTCGAACCCCAGGTCACCCGTCTTGTAGAACGGGATGTCGTTGGTGGTCGAATAGGTGTCGATGATGTCTTCGATGGTGCCGCAAGGCACCTGCGCAACCACGATGTTGTTGGCGCTGGTGGTGTCGGCGGCCGGCGTCCGGCACGACAGGCGCACCGTCTTCTGCCGCAGGATCTGGTCGGTGGTGTACTTGTGCTTCTGCGCACCCACCTTGATGGTCATCCAGTCCGCCGGCGACCAGGCCACATTGAAGCCTCCGGTGATTTCATCGGTGTTGTTGTCGCGCGGGTTGTACACCGAGTCGAGACGGTTCACACCGGTGCCGGAGTTGAGATCGAAACCCGGGGGGAAGGTGATCTCCGGGGCTGCCTTGCCGCCGGTGTAATCGACCACCGCGCGCGTCATGCCGAACACCTGCGCCGTCGAGTTGATCTCGTCGTTATGGACCTTGGCCTCGGAGTAGTCGACGCGGGCGTCCACTTTCCACGCCGGCGTGATCTCCCACTCGGCGCCCAGCGAGGTCGTGTATTGCGTGCGCGTCAGGCTGCCGAGGATGTTGCGGTAGGACAGGTCGAGCGGGAACGTGCCGTTGGCGCCGTTGCCGGTGAACTCGATGTGCGACACCGTGTTGTCTTCGCCCACCACGGTGTTCGCGTAGTCGAACAGGCCGCCGTCGGCGTTGAGCTGCAGCAGCGAGTTGTCGACTTCCTCGAAACCGCGCGCCCAGGTCACATCCCAGAAAGTCTTGAAATTGTCGGTGGGACGGAACTCCACCATCGTGTTCACCGCGCGACGTTCGGTCTCGCGGCGATTGTTGATGTAGCGCGGAATCTGCGGATACCAGTCGCAGGTGCCGTCGGCATTGAAGTCGTTGCGCAGCGCGCCGCGGGTCACCGGCGCGGAACAGGTGGTGGACGTGGGCGGGTTGACGCGGTTCCAGCCCGTGGTGTTCGCGGTGGCGTCGTAGAGATGGCGCTTCTCCCACTGCACCGCGATCAGCGCACCCAGCTTGTCGTCGAAGAACAGTTTGCTGCCGAACAGCGCCAGCTTCGGATCCGTGGCCTCGGCCAGATCCGAATACACGGCCTGCGCCGAGCCGGCGACGTAGCCATCCGGCGAATCGAAGGGACGGCGCGTGTTGATGCGCACGGTGCTGATGCCGCCTTCGGTCATCTCCGCGGTCGGTGTCTTCACCACGTCGATGCGCGACACGAACTCCACCGGCAGATCGCGGAAGTCGATGGCCCGATCGGTGGCCGCGACCGTGAGTGACAAGGCCGCGGTGCCATTGACCTCGACTCGGATCAGGTTGGGCTCGGCGCCGCGCACGCTGACCGCGCGGCCCTCGCCGTCCTGGCGCGTGATCTGCACGCCGGTGACGCGCTGCAGGGCTTCGCTCAGGTTCTTGTCGGGGAAGTCGCCGATGTCCTCGGCGGAAATGGAGTCGACGATCTGCGTGGAATCACGCTTGAACTCGAGCGAGCTGCGCAGGCTGGCGCGGATACCAGTGACGACCACCTCGTCGACGGCCTCGGCCTGCTGGCCATTGGCGGGTTGGGTGTCGTCCGCGGAAGCGGCGACCGGAGCGAGCAGTCCGCATGCGCCGATGACACAGACCTGACCTGCCGCGCGCGCGCGCAGCTTGCGAGAGTTGAAATGACCCACTGATATCCCCCCGTGTTGTTGATAGGCCGCCTGGCCGACCTGTGGCGGAATTTGCGCTTGAATGATCGATTTTGCAACTTATTGAACGAAAGTGGCCGAAATGCCACCGGTTACCCGTGGTAACGCTCACATTCGAGCAGCCCGCGCCCCGGTGGGGTGCGGGTGCGGCCTAACTACTTGGCGGGGGCGAAACGCTTCAGCGTGTAGTAAGCGTCGAGCTGCTGCGGGGCGGGCGCGTCGAACAGGGTCCGCGACGCCAGCTTGAGGTGATAGATGCGCGCCGTCTGGCGTGGATGCACCGTCGGCTGCTCGGTGGTCGCCAGCGTGATGTGCACTGTCTTGCGATCCGGACTCACCGCGATGGAAGTGGTGTTCTCGTTGCGCGTGTCGAGTTCGGGCGAGCCGTAGTCGGGCGCGTCGCGATAGGTCCACGACTCGAGCTCCAGGGCCGAACGCAGCAGCGCTTCGCTGACCCCACCGCCCAGCGGCTGCGTGAGCGTGAGCTTGAATCCATCGTGCGTGGCGGACATGGCGACGATGGCCGGTTCAACGGTCTTCCCGTCCCAGCGCACGTGCTGCAGGCTCGCGACCTTGCCGCCCTTGGCCTGCCAGCCGCGCCCGGTCTGGCCTAACAAGAGACTGCCGTCGGGCAGGAACACCGGCCGCATGACGCCGGATTCCAGCCCCTCGAAGAACGGCATGACGCTGCCCTGCTCCACGCCGTCGACGGTTTCCACCACCACGCGCAGCAGGTTCGACTGCGTCTGGTCGCCGATCAGCATCTGGCCCTTGAAGGGACCGAACTTGTCGTCGAGCACCCAGGCCGGGTTGCCGGGGGAATTCGCCACCTTGTTGTGCGGGAACATGACGACCTCGCGTTCCTTGCGTGGCGCCACCTTGTCCCAGGCGATCTCGGGCGAGTTCGGCGTCATGCCCGGCAGGTCGACGAGTCCCGCGGGATGTCCATAGAACGCATCCTTGCGCAGCACGAACAACTTCGACGTGCCGACGAAGTCGCCCTGGTTGTCGGCGTACCAGACGCGTCCATCCGGGCCCACGCCGAGGCTCGCGGGACTGCGCAGTCCATTGGCGAACAGCTCGAACTTCCCGTCCGGCTGGATGTGCACGGCCCAGCCCGAGAATCCGCCCCAGCTGCCCATGACATTGCCGCCACCGGTGTACGACAGGCCGCTGCCGTCATGCACCAGGTTGATGGTGATGAAGTACGAACCGTCGCGCGCGCGCACCGGCCCATGCATGTAGTTGTGGTAGTTGCCGTGATACGAGTTCGCGTCGAACAGGGTCTGGTAGTCGTCGGCGATGCCGTCGCCATTGGTATCGCGGATGCGCGACAGCTCGGCCTTCTGCCCGGCCACGACGGTGAGTCCCTTGCCGTCCTCCACCACCACGCCGAGGCTGTCGAACAGGCCCTCGGCGAACTGCCGCCACTCGCCGTCCACCAGGCGCCAGATGCCGGCGGTCCGGGTGGCCACGACAATCGTGCCGTCTTTCGCGCGCGCCAGTCCCAGCGCCTCGAACAGCTGGTCGCGCCCGTAGTTGTCCTTGGGCGGGTAGTAGTTCTCGATGCCGTAGCCCGCGGGTAGTTTGGCCGTGGCGGCAGTCTTCTGCAGCGGCGCGCGCAGGTACGAGTAGTTCGACGGCGCGGGCCGCCAGGCGTTGGCGGCGACCGCCATGCGGCCGCGCAGCGTGGCGTCGAGTTTGCCGGCGGGCAGGGTCCAGCGGCCGTTCTCCAGCGAGCCGGCGCTGGGCGTCGCATCCTGCAGCAGCGCATCGTTGAGCGCGAAGGACTGCGGCGCGGACAGCTTGCCGCTCAGCACGATGGAAACCTGGCCGTCGGTGGCAATGGAGGTCGCCACGCCGATCTCGTTCTTCGCCACGCGGTAGCGGAATACCGGCGCGGCCAGCTTGTCGCGCGAGTCGCGCGAATAGCCGCGGAACTGCGCGTCGATGGCGGCGATACGGTCGAGCTGATCCTGCGGGCTGTACAGGGCCTCGCGGATCGCGGCCATGTCGCCGAACTTCGCATCCTTGAAGGTGAAATCGACGGGCTTGCCCGCGGCGTCCAGCGGCGCGAGCAGGTACTCGCGCTCGCCGAAACCAATCTCGCGGCTGTCGTAGCCCAGCGCCAGACCTTTGCCGCCGCGGTTGACGAGCTCGCCCGACATGTCGAGGAAGCCGCCCTGCCAGATCTTCACGATGGCCAGCAGGCGCGGATCGAAGCTGTAGTTGATGCCGCCGGGATTGCCCACGTGGATGGCGCGCGCCGAGGTGCCCGGCAGCGGCCCGCGTTGCATGCGCACCGTGTCGTTGACCAGCCACTGCAGCCCGTCGGCCAGCGGATCGTACGGCGGCGTGGGTTTGAGCTTGCCCAGCCAGGTGACCGGCCCGCGATTGCCGGTCTCGTTCAGCGTGGTGAGGTACGCGCCGATGGCGTCGATCTGTTCGTCGCTGATGATCTCCTTCGTGAAGACCGGCATCAACGCGGCGTAGGCCGCGCCCTGGGTCGCGCCGGATTCGGCGACGGCCAGTTGATCCGCCGGAGCACGCAAGGAGTGGAACAGGTATTCGCGGTTGGCCTTCACCTGGAAGCGATGGCCCTCGCCGCCCTCGACCACTTCGCGCGTGCGCGCCTCGCTGCGGAACAGGCCAAAGAGGTTGGGCCCGGTGCTCACGGCCTGGCTGTCGCGCTCCACGCGGTGGCAGGCCTCGCAGCCCACCGAGGTGAACAGCTCCTTGCCGCGCGCCACGATGTCGATCAACGATTTTTCGTTGGTCTCGCCGCCGGAGGCGGCGGGCAGCGTGATCTCGTCGAAGTTGGCGGGGTCATGGCGCGAGTTGCGGACCGCGAACGTGCCTTCCTCGATCACGAAGAACGTGGGCCCGCGCATGTCTTCCGCGGGCCAGCGCGCGCCGGGGCTGGCGCTTTCGAAGATCACGTTGCGCTGCGACTTGCCGCTGATGGTGATCTCGAGCGCGAGCGCGTTGGATTGCTTGTTGTAGCCCGCGTCGAAGCGTGGCGCGCGCAAACGCACGGTGACGCCCTGCCAGTCGCCGCTGCCGGCCAACGGCACCGCGTAGCGGCCCATGAGCAGCAGCGAGGCGCGCGCGCCCGCGGGTGCCTTGAATTCGAGGGAGGTCACGCTGTCGGCCAGGGTCACGCGCGACACCAGCGCGCCCTCGAGGCCGGTCGCGCTGGAACTCACCGCGCCATCGGCGGCGACCCAATCTTTCTTGTCCCGGAATGCGCCCGCCCCGGCTGGTGTATCCGCGGCCCGAACCGCGACGAAACTTGCGAACACGGCAATGGTCAGAACCGCGAGGACACGGCCGGAAAACTTCGACATGGGACCCCCTTCAGGCCGGATACACTAACCGAAAATTCCCGCTCCGAAACCGCTTTCCCCCGGACTGAACCGATATACAAAATGACCTTGCTCTGGATGCTCCTGGCCGCTAATGGCGGCACCACGGCTGCCGCGCCCCTGCCGGCCGCTCCCGCCACTGAAATCATCGTGACCGGTTCGCGCGTGGCCACGCGCCCGGACGACCTGGCCGCGAACGTCACGGTACTGTCGCGCGAAGATTTCGAAGTGGAAAAGCCGGCCAAGCTTTCCGACCTGCTGCGACGCGTGGCCGGCGTGCACATCGACCAGGTGGGCGGCCGCGGCGGCACCGGCTCGTTGTACATGCGCGGCGCGGACCCTAACTACACGCTGGTGCTGGTGGATGGCGTGCGCGTCAACGACCCGACCAACGCGCGCGGCGGCTCGTTCGACTTCTCCACCTTCGACGTGGCGGACGTGGAGCGCGTGGAAGTCGCGCGCGGCCCGTATTCGGCGGTGTACGGCGGCGACGCGCTCGCCGGCGTGGTGAACATCGTCACGCGGCGCGCGCCGCGCGACCGCACGCAGGGCTACCTCGACGCCATGGGCGGCGCCTACGACACGCGCGAGATCGTCGCGAACGCCGGTGGTCCCCTGTCGACGAGCGGGTCGCGCGGCAACTGGAACCTCGGCGTCAGCGACAGCAACGAGGGCGAAGTGGTGCGCGGCAATCACTTCGACTCGCAACGCGTCTCGGGCAGCATCGATACCGAGCTCGGCGCCGACACCACGTTGTACGCCAGCGGCCGGTACGCCGAGTCCAGCCGCGAGGGCTTTCCAGACGACAGCGGTGGCTATGAATTCGCGGACATCCGCGACCCCGAGAAGCGCGACGCCAACGAGGCCGTGTTCGGTGCCGGGGTCACCACGCGGATCGGCGACGCCACGTTCTCATTGTCCGCCGGGTATTTCGATCGCGACGATCACATCGACTCGCCCGGCGTCGCGCCGGGCGTCCGCGATCCCTTCGGCGTACCGCCGAGCGTGGTGGACACCAACCTGACGCGTTATTCGGTCACGCTCTCCGGCACGCAGAAGATCTCCGACCTGCTGTCCGTGGCCTATGGCATCGACTGGCTGCGCGAAGAAGGCGAGAGCGACGGCACGCTGGACTTCGGGTTTCCGGTGCCCACCTCCTTCGCGCTGACGCGCACCTCGTGGGCGCCGTTCACGGAAGTGCGCTTCGACTCCGGCACCGGGCTTTCGGCCCAGGCCGGCATCCGCTTCGACAAGCCGGACGACATGGGCTCGGTGACCAGCCCGCGCGTGCGCGTGGCCTACGAATTCGCCGACAGCGGCCTCACGCTGGCCGGCGCCTGGGGCAAGGCCTTCAAACTACCCAGCCTGTATGCGCTCGGCCATCCGCTGGTCGGCAACCCGGATCTCGCGCCCGAACGCGGCGAGTCGCACGAGATCGAGCTCTCGCAGCAGCTGCTCGGCGGCAAGGCGAGCTGGAGCGCCACCTGGTTCGACGGAGAATTCCGCAATGCCATCGACTTCGATCCGGGTCCGCCGCCCATGCTGGTGAACCGCAACCGCGTCGACAGCGACGGCTTCGAGCTCGCCGGTCACCTGGCGGTGAGCGAACAGTGGCTGGTGGACGCGAGCGTCACGCATGCCCGCAGCCGCATCGCGGGCACCAACGCCGAGTTGCGCAACCGGCCCGAGTGGCGCGCGGGGCTCGGGGCGCACTGGTCGCCCATCGCCGCGCTCAAGCTCTCGGCCAGCGCCACCTACGTGGGCACGGCGCTGGACTCCTCGATTCCCACCGGCGAAGTGCACCTCGACGCCTACACGCGCGTGGACGCCAGCGCGTCCTGGCAGGTATCGCAGCGCTTCGAGGCCTATCTCGCCATCGACAACCTCACCGACCAGCAGTACGAGGAATTCGTGGGCTTCGAGTCGCGTGGCATCGCGCCGCGCGCGGGAGTGCGCTTCAGCTTCTGAGCGCCGGTAGCTAGTCGAGGACTCCCTGGCGCAGGCGGCAGCCCTGCTTTGCCACCCGGCCGTCCGCCTGCACGGTGAGCGTCGCGCAAGCCTCGACCGTGCGGATGTTCTCGCCCTG
>Ga0070665_100002094_pt1 | contig 22365 bp, 22 predicted proteins | sample KBSS13metaG_FD_65862 | JGI IMG/M metagenome (GOLD analysis project Ga0070665, IMG submission 65862) | Switchgrass rhizosphere microbial communities from Kellogg Biological Station, Michigan, USA - KBS S1-3 metaG | ecosystem: Host-associated > Plants > Roots > Rhizosphere > Soil ... | reverse complement strand
GACAAGTGAGACGTTCGTCAGTTCCTCCGCGAAACACACGAAACGCTCGAAACACACGAAAGACGATCAACTCTTTTTTCGTGAGTTTCGTGAGTTTCGTGATTTTCGTGGCGGATCCAAGTCTGACGATCGACGTTCGTCAGTCCTCGCCACGATCGCGTGAGCTTCGTCTCCGCATCGACTTGACCTCACTGCGCTGGCGTTTCGATTCCAGCCGTTGTTCCTTCGCCGCGCGCTTCGGCTTCGTCGGCCGCCGCACCTTCGGGCGTTTCGCCGCGTGTTGAAGCAATGCGACCAGCCGCGCGCGGGCGGCCTCGCGGTTCTGCGCCTGCGTTCGATGCTCGCGGCTGTCGATCAGCAGGACGCCGTCGGCCGTGAGGCGGCTGCCGGCCAGCGCGATCAAGCGGTGTTTCACGTCGGCGGGCAGCGACGAGGCGCCGACATCGAAACGCAGTTCCACAGCGGTGGCAACCTTGTTCACGTTCTGACCGCCAGGCCCGGAGGCACGGACGAAACGCTCGTCGAGCTCGCGCTCTTCGATGGCGATGGTGTCGGTGATGCGGATCATGTCTCTACATTAACCACGAAGACTCGAAGAACACGAAGACGCGCGAAGACAACCGGCCATGTCTATTTCTGCTTCGTGCGTCTTCGTGGCCTTCCGTGGCTTCGTGGAGGATGCGGTTATATCGCCGCGAACGCGAGGCAGGCCCAGCCGGCGAGGAACAGCAGGCCGCCGATAGGCGTGACGGCGCCGAGGATCGTGACGCCGGTCACGGCGAGCAGGTAGAGACTTCCCGAAAAGAAGACGATGCCTGCGACGAAGCACCAGCCGGCCGTCTGAATCAGCCAGCCGCTCAAGTGCCCCATGATGGCCCCCACCAGCAGGATCGCCAGCGCGTGCGCCAGGTGATACTGCACGCCGGTCTGAAAGACGCTCATCATCTCGGGTGACAGCCGTCCGCGGAGTCCGTGCGCCCCGAACGCGCCGAGGGCGACGGCCAGGAACCCGGCAATCGCGCCCAGCAGCAGGAAGTTCTTGTCCATAGCCAACCATTCTAGTCTGCGGCCCGTCTATGCCCTTGGAGGATATATCCACAGTGGCTATAGTTGAGGACATGCTGCCTCCCGCAACCTTCCACATCCTGCTCGCCCTGGCCGACGACGACCGACACGGTTACGCCATCATCCAGGACATCGCCGCTCGGACGGGCGGCGAGCTGAAGCTGAGCGCGGGCACGCTGTATCGCTCCATTCAGCGCATGCTCGAACAGGGCCTCATCACCGAAACGCGCGAGCGGCCACGGCCCGAGGACGACGATGAGCGCCGTCGTTACTATCGAATCACCCCTGACGGGACGGCGGCCGCGAAGGCGGAAGCGCGGCGGCTAGGACAGTTGGTCAAGATGGCACGCGCCGCCGGCTTCGCGCCGGGGAAGGCCTAGCCATGTACGGCCTGCTGCTGCATCTGTATCCCGCATCGTTTCGCAACGAGTACGGCGGCGAGATGCGCGCTGTGTTCGAACGCCGCCGGCAGGCCACGAGCGCCGCGGGCGCCATCGGCCTCTGGCTCGAAACGATTCCCGAGATGATCGGCAACGCCCTGCTCGTGCATTTCGAACTCCTGCGGCAGGATTTGAGCTACACCGGGCGGATGGTGCGCCGCTCGCCAGGCTTCGCAATCACCGCAGCCATCATCGTCGCGATCGGCATCGGCGCCACTACCGCCGCCTTCTCGGTCACCGATTTCGTACTACTTCGCCCGCTGCCGTTCCCCGAACCGGATCGGCTGGTGAAACTGTGGGAGCGCACGCCGGGCTACGGCCACATGGAGCTGTCCGCCGCAAACTACCGCGACTGGAAACAGGGCAGCACGGTCTTCGAGAGCCTCGGGCTGTATCACAGCGCGGCGGGGAATCTCGTGGGTCCGAACGAACCGTTGCGGGTCGAGGGCGCGGCGGTGTCCGCCGATCTGTTCCCGACCCTGGGCGTGCAGCCGATGATTGGGCGATCGTTCACCGCGGAGGACGATCGCGACGGCGCGCCGGGCACGCTGGTCCTCAGCTATCGATTGTGGCGATCGCAGTATGGCGGCGACCCCGGCGTCGTCGGCCGTCAGGTGCTGATGGACTCGGAGTCGTACACGATTCTGGGCGTAATGCCGCCCGACTTCAGGTTCCCGTCGAGCGACACGCAATTCTGGTCGGCGGTCCGCTTCAACGAGCAGGCGTACACGGATCGCAACGACAACTGGCATTACGGGATCGGGCGCCTCAAGGCCGGCGTGACGTTTCAGCAGGCCCGAGCGGAGATGGACGTGCTGGCCGCTCGATCGAAGCAGCAATATCCCGCGGACAACAAGGACGTCGGTGCGCTCGTCGAGCACCTGAGCGACAGCGTCTCGGCGCAGTCGAAGCTCCTGCTGTACGCGCTCTGCGGCGCCGCGGCGTGCGTGCTGCTGATCGCGTGCGCCAACCTCGCCAACCTGCTGCTCGCCCGCGCGCTCGAGCGCCGGCGGGAGCTCGCCGTGCGGACGGCGATGGGCGCCGGACGCGAGCGCATGGTCCGGCAGCTCATGACGGAAAGCCTGCTGCTGGCGCTCGGCGGCGGCGCGCTCGGCGTGGCGATCGCCTATGCCGCGGTGCCGCTGCTGAACCGTCTCGTGCCGACGACCCTGCCGCTGGCGAGCGCTCCGACGGTGGATCTGCGCGTCCTCGTGTTCGCCCTCGCGCTCACCGTCATGACCGGAATGGTATTCGGACTCGCGCCGCTGCTTCGCGTGGGCGCAGAGCCCGACCTGGGCGGTCTGCGTGAAGGCGCACGCTCCGGGGGCGGACAGAAGGAAGGCATGCGCTCGACCCTCGTCGTCGTCGAGATCGTCGCCTCGGTGGTCCTGCTGGTGTCCGCGGGTTTGTTGATGCGCGCGCTCTGGACGATTCAGATGACCGATCCCGGGTTCCGTGCGGAAGGCGTGCTCACGCTGCAGACACCGCTGGCGACACCGCAATTCAACATGGTTTCGACGCGCGAGGCCTTCTACGCGCGGGTCCTCGCGCGGGTGCGCGCGCTGCCTGGCGTGACCAATGCCGCATTCGTCACGTCCCTGCCGATGGGACGGATGCGCGGCGGCATCTGGCCGGTGTCACTCGACGGCCGCCCGGTCAATCGTGCGGAAAACAAGAATGCCTTCCTGCGCTATGTGACGCCGGGCTACTTCGGGACGCTCGCGATCCCCATCAAAACCGGACGTGACATCAGCGATGCGGATGCTCAGGACCGGCAGGGATCGGCAGTTGTGAGCGAATCGTTCGTCAAACGCTATCTGCCGAACGAGACGCCCGATTCGGCGATCGGCCACCATTTCAGCTTTGCGCTCAAGGATCGGGTCATCGTCGGCGTCGCCGGCGACGTCAGGATGCGCGGCCTCGAACAGACGGCCGAGCCGCAGGCCTACCTGTCGTTCCGGCAGGTGGGCGACGGCGACATCATCGGCTACATTCCGCGGGCGCTGGTCGTCCGGGCTGCCGCGCCGGAGACGCTGGCCTCGGCGGTTCGCGCGATCGTCCACGAAATCGAACCGGCCCTGCCCGTGACCGACGTCAACACCATGATCGACGTCGTCGAGCGCGATACGGCGTCGCGAGCGGCGCAGGTGCGCGTGCTGGCGGCGTTCGCCGTCATCGCGTTCGTCCTCGCCGGAATCGGCATTCACGGGCTGTTGTCGTTCTCGGTGTCACAACGCGCGCAAGAGATCGGCGTGCGCATCGCGCTCGGAGCGCAGTCCGGTGACATCCTGCGCATGATCGTCCGCCGCAGCGTCATGCTCGCGCTCACCGGTATCGTGCCGGGCGTCGCGCTTGCGTACGCGGCCGGCCGAAGTATGGAGGCGCTCCTCGCGGGTGTGAAGCCGGCAGATGCGCTCACGCTGATGGCGGCCGTCGCCCTCTCGGCGCTGATGACCATCGTCGGCAGCCTGGTGCCGACGCTGCGCGCGCTGCGAGTGGATCCGATCACCGCGCTGCGTGCCGAATAGCCGTCGTCGCCTCAGGAGGCCCGGGCTTCGAGTCGCGGATGTTCGAGGAAGGCGTGGTCGCTCGAGTGGTCTTCGAGGAGCCACGCGGTGACGAGCTTGATGATTTCGTGGGCGGCGGCACCCCGGCCGGCCGCCGAATCCACGCGGACGGTGACCGTGCACGCCCGCGGACCGACGACCGCTATCTGAACCCACCAGTCGCGATGGACGCGCGTGACGCCGAACACGTAGAGATCCCAGATATCCGAGCCCACCAGGATGGACAACGGCTCATGTGCAGTTCGCAGTTGACGCTCGACGTCGAGTTGCATCTCTGCCTCCAATACTGGTTTCGACTGTCTGCGTGTGACGGGGCGATGACAGAACGATGAAAAAATCCTGACCGGCGTGGTCTCGTGCAGCCGGATGGGCTGCCGGTTGTTCACACCGATGAGACGTTCGGAAGAAACCGCAGAGACGGCTAAGTGCGAGCTTTGCGGTCTCCGCGTTTTTTCTGACCGTGGAGGCTACGGCAGTGCGAATGCGACGATGCTGCTGCCTGATGGCGCACCGTTCTTGCCGCCGCCGCAGACGATGACGACGTACTGCTTCCCGTCAATCGTGTAGGTGGACGGCGTGGCGTTACCGGCGGCGGGAAGCGTGGTCTCCCAGAGCAATTGTCCCGTCAGCTTGTCGTACGCGTGGAACTTCCTGTCGAAGTTCGTCGCGCCGATGAAGAGCAGGCCGCCGGCGGTCACCACCGGTCCGCCGTAGTTGTCGCTGCCGGTATTGGTCATGCCCTTCGCGGCGAGCTCCGGAAATTCGCCGAAAGGAATCTTCCAGCGGATCGTGCCGGCGTTGAGGTCGATCGCGTTCAGCGTACCCCATGGCGGCGTAATCGCCGGATAGCCGTCCGGATCCTGAAAGATACTCTCGCCGTCGCTCCGGTATTTGAGCCAGCTCGGATCGCTCGTCAGCTTCGGATCCTTCCCCTTGTCGACGCCCGTGAGCAGGAACTCGACCACGTCGTTGATGTTGCGAGCGCCCATGTCGGGAAAGGCCGGCATCCGCCCGGTGCCCTGACGGATGATCGTCGCCATCTCCTCGCGCGTGTGCCGGTCGCCCACGCCTTCGAGGGAAGGAGCGGCGGGCGAGCCTTTCCGGTCCTCGCGGTGGCAGGTGGCGCACTTGCTGTTGTAGAGCGAGGTGTCGTTGTTCGGAATCAGCTTCACGATCCACGGCATCTCGTTCGAGTTGACGTAGAGGAGTGCCGAATCGGGATCGAATGCCGCGCCGCCCCATTCGGCGCCACCGTCGACACCCGGAAAGATGATCGTCCCCTCGAAGGACGGAGGCGAGAGGAATCCCGACGAGTACTTCCGGAACCGTTCCAGCACCGCCGCGTGCGCCTCGGGTGTCCGGGTCGTCAGCATCTCCTCTGTGAGCCCCTGCCGCGTGAACGGTGGAGGCTTGACCGGATAGGGCTGGCGCTCGGAGAGACGCTCGCCGTCGACGGCCGATGGCGGCACCTTGCGCGATTCGATCGGAAACAACGGTTCCCCGCTCCGCCGGTTCAGGACGTAGACGTAGCCGTACTTGGTGATCTGCGCGACGGCGTCGACCTTGCGGCCATTGCGAGTGACGGTGACGAGATTCGGCGAGGCGGGGAAGTCGTAGTCCCAGACGTCGTGCTTGATGCCCTGGAAATGCCAGATGCGCTTGCCGGTGCGCGCGTCGAGCGCGAGGACGCAGTCCGCGAACAGGTTGTCGCCGTAGCGGGTGACGCCGTAGAAATCGAACGACGCCGATCCGGTGGCGGCGAACACCATTCCGAGCTTCGCGTCCACCGTCACGCCGGCCCACGCGTTCGCGCCACCCGACAGCTTGTATGCATCCTTAGACCAGGTGTCGTACCCAAACTCGCCAGGCTGAGGAATCGTGTGAAAGATCCATCGGAGCTTGCCGGTGTTCACGTCGAACGCACGGATGTGACCGGGCGATCCTGGAATCGTTTCCGGCACCGAGCTGCCCATGATGAGCAGGTCTTCGAACACGACGCCCGGCGTGCTCGCGCTGACACTGAGTTTCTCGGCCGGCATCCCCAGGTTCTCGCGCAAATCGATTCGACCGGCGTTCCCGAACGACGCGATGGGAGTGCCCGTTCTCTTGTCGAGCGCGTACAGAAAACTCCGATAGCTGACGAAGACGCGATCCTTGTGCACCGTGACGCCGCGATGCCGGAATCGGGCGCCCGCCGGCGCGCCGCCGCTCGGATCGAACTTCCAGATCTCTTCGCCGGTTCGAGCGTTGACCGCCACGACCTTGAGCGTCGGCGTGGTGACATAAAGCACCCCATCCACCACGATGGGGTTGCTTTGCATCTCGGACGCCTTGAACGCGTCGTGGGAGTCGTACGTCCAGGCCACCTGCAGCTTCGAGACGTTGTCGCGATTGATCTGCGTCAGCGGCGAGTAGCGGATGTTGTCGATTCCGCCGTTAATCGGCCAGGGCGTATCGCTCGCCTGAAAGGCTCGCGCTCCATCGCCCGGAAACACTCGCGCCCCTTCTCGTTGCCGGAGGGCGAGCCTTTCAGGCGAGCCAAACGCGCCGATCGAGGCGAGCGCAACCGCGAGGGCTGCGAGCGTGGCCTTCGTCACAGCCGCGTCACGTGTGCCGAGACGCACACCCACTGACCGTCCCGTTTCTGCCAGTCGTCGGTGTAGCGGCCACGCCCTTCCTGGCCCGTGATCGAGGTATAGCTCGTCGCGGCATGAATGATCGCGACGTCTCCGAGGATCCGAATCCGAACGTCCTCGCCCTCGAGCCGATTGAGCGTGCGCGGCCCGGCGGTGCGCTCGAGAAACTGCGACTTGTCGAGGATCTCGCCCGCCGGCGTGGATACCTGAAAGTCGTCGGCCAGCAGTTGCCGAAAGCGCTCGACATCGCCCAGGCGGACGGAATCGAGATACGCCTGGTTGAGCTCGCGCAACCTGGTTAGATCGCTTGCGCCGTTTGCGGCTGAATCGGTGAGTTCCATGCGGTGATTCTACACGGGCCGCTTTTCGAAACGCCGCGCGTGTTTGGCGTAGGCCGCGGGTGAAGTCCCGACCAGCGCTTTGAAATCGCGCACGAAGTGCGCCTGATCGCTGTAACCGAGATCCGCCGCCAGCGCCGACTGGCTCACACCATCGCCGGACGCCAGCCGTTCGGCCGCCTCATGAAGACGGTAGCGTTGAATGACCCACTTCGGGCTCACGCCGACGTATTTCGAGAACAGCCGTTGCAGCGTCCGCTTGTTCATCTGGCAGCGGCCCACCAGATCCTCGACTCTCAGAACACCGCGGTCGGCTGCCACCGCATACACGATCTCCGCTACGCGAGCCGCGTGTGCGTCGGGCGCCGGCAGTCGCCGTCGAAGAAAGTCTTCAATGATCTCGATACTCGACGGATCGGTCGCCCCGGCCATGACATCTCGCTCGAGCACATCACCGTCAGGGCCGAAGACGTCGCGCAGCGCCACGATCCTGTCCGTCAACCTGGAAACCGGCCAGCCCGCGAACGCGTGGAAACCGCCGGGTGTGAATTTCGCGGCGATGACGCCGCCTTCGCCCTCGAGCACGCGAGCGAACTTCTTGCGCGCCACTCCGGCGATCCGCGCGCCGACGTGGCGCTCGAAGATCATGTGCACGCTCGGGTGGGGCAGCGTCTCGGCCCGCTCGGGCGCCAGCCCCCGCAGATCCCATTGCACCGACCAGAAATGCTCGACATGCGCGGCGAGGTCGGGGGAGGGATGGTACCGCGCGTGCTCGTAGCGCGTCGGATCGGCGGCGGCGGACGATTTGAGCACGCCTCGCGGCGGAGCGGTTTTTCGGCGATTCATGAGCTGTCGCGTTCCTGCAATACCGGCTATCGACGCCCGCCTATGATGTGCCAACCAGGAGCGGAGCGATCATGAAACGACTGGCAGCCGGTCTTGCGCTGATAGCCCTTGTCACCCCGTCGCTGCACGCGACACACGAGGTCTCCACGATGAGCGAGGCGAGAGGAACGTTCGATGTCAAAGTGATTCCGCAGGCCGCTGACGATGCTGCCGGGGGTCCGTTCGGCCGGCTCTTTCTGGACAAGCAGTTCCACGGCGATCTGGAAGGCGGCAGCAAAGGACAGATGCTGGCATCGGGAACGGGGAAGGACGGCTCCGGCGCCTACGTCGCGCTCGAGCTCGTCACCGGCACGCTGAACGGACGCAAAGGGAGCTTCGTGCTCCAGCACACGGGCACGATGACGAAGAACGTCGCGACCATGAACGTGACTGTCGTGCCGGACTCAGGCACCGGCGAATTGATCGGCCTGTCCGGAACGATGACGATCGTCATCGCCGACGGCAAGCATTCGTACGTCTTCGCGTACGCGCTCGACAGTGGACTCACGAAGAGATGAAACCGCCGAGACCGCAAAGATCGCAGAGATGATTTTCGAAGAAGATTAAACCAGATACGACCTTCTGCGGTCTTTGCGATCTCCGCGGTTTCTTCCGATCGTGTCTCTCGAGTTCGGGCACGCCTACTTCTCGTACAGGTCCTTGCGGATCGAAACGCCGAGGCCCGGCGCGGCGGGCAGTTCGAAGTAGCCGTCCTTCGTCAGCGCGATCGGGTGCTCGAATACGGCGTAGCTGTGCTCGTAGGCGCCTTCAGGTCCTTCGTTCCCAACTTCGAGCAGCGGCGCATTGGGCCAACTGGCGACCAGGTGCATGTCGCAGACCGTGCTGAGGCGCCCGTCGCCCAGGTGCGGCATGATCAGCTTCTCCATCGACTCCGCGATCACCGCCACCTTTTGCAGGACGCCTGGCCCCTGCGTATCGATCTCCGGCTGGATGATGTCGAAACAGCCTTTGTCCAGCAGCCATCGGAATTCGTGGACGCCTGGATTCTGTTCTTCGCCGCCGGCCAGATTGATCGAGGTCAGGCGATTCAACTCGGCCAGCCGCTCGAAGTCGAAGCGGGGAAGCGGCTCCTCGAGGAAGAAGACATCGAGCCGTTCGAACTCGCGGGCCGTATCCAAAGCCCGCTTGAAACTCCAGGGCACGCCGCGCGTCCCCTGAAACGCCGCATTGAAGCCGGCCTTGTTGGCGTCGGTCGCGATGATGAACTCGGGACCGCAGGCCTTGCGCACCGCTTCGATCTGCGCGACGTCCTCCTTCATCGTCGGGTAGTGCGACTTCAACTTGATCGCCTTCCACCCCTGTGCTTTCAGCGCGAGCGCGGCGTCGGCGCGCTGCTGCGCCGGACCGAGGCGGAACATGCTGGAGTACGGCATGACGCGATCTTTGGTGCCGCCCCACAACTTGTAGAGCGGCTGGTTCGCCGCCTTTCCGATCAGATCCCACAGCGCGATCTCGACACCGGTGGGGCGGCCTCCGGCGATGCGCACGCCGCCTTCCCGCCCTCCTCCGTACAACAGCGCCATGTGACGGTTGATGTCGAACGGATCCTTGCCGACGAGATATCCCTTCACCGCCTCGAGAGCGGCAGGGTTCAGGCCCGGACCGATGCCGATCAACCCCTGGTCCGTGTAGATTTCGGTGATGACACCGCCGCCGGTCCGGCCACCTCGCCGGTTGCCGACGTAGTCCTCGTACGAGCCCCAATCCTTCTCCAGCCGGATCCGCTGCAGTTTGAGGTCGGTGATCTTGATCCGGCCGGCCGATTGCTGCGCGCGGGCCCACGCAGGCGTGTCGGTCAGCAGCGGCACGACCGCCGCGGCGGCGATCGAAGACAGGAACGTCCGGCGGCTCCAGCCGGCTCGCGGTGGATCGCGAAGGATGTCGCGGATGCGTTGCGCGGCGGGCGTGAACTCGGTCGGCGGGATCCTCATCGGCAGCTCCAGGAGTCGGACCGCCAGTCAGCGAAGTTCCTCGTGACTCCCGGCGGCGAGGCAGAATAGCATGCGGTCGTGGCGACACGGTTGGCCGCGATCGCTTCGATACTGGCGCTCGTCATCGTCGGCGCTCAGACCCCTTCCCGTGTCTTCGTCGTCGTCTTCGATGATCAGCATCTGTCGGCGGGCGGACTGAAGCGGCTGCAAACGGCCGCCACCGACTTGTTCACGAAGGCGCTGCAACCGAGCGATCTGGCCGGCGTCCTGGTCGACGGCCGGCTCGTCGGCGATCGCCTTCTGTCCAATCGTGACGATCTCTTGAAAGCGGTAGCGCGAGCACATCCGCGTCTCATCACCGCCTCGGACCTGGCCTCGTCCACGGCTGTTCCAGGCGGCGTCGAGCAGTCGGCTCGCTTGGCGGAGATCGAGACGCTGGACATCGCTCGCGCCGCGCTCGATCGCAAGATGTCTGTTCTGGAAAACCTGGTCGCCAACCTCTCGCGGACGGATGGCGCCAAGGCCGTGTTGCTGGGGTCCGAAGGTTTTGGCGGCGATGCCGAGACGCCTCGGGTGCTCACCCTCGCCGAGGCCGCGAAGCGGGCCAACGTGCGGTTTCATGTGCTCGACGAATCCGGCAACGATCGCGATGCGGCGGCTGGTCTCGCGCGGCTCACCGGCGGAGTGATTGTTCACCGATCGAGCGACTTCGCACCGGCGATCACTCGTATCGCGAGCGCGACGACCGCCGCGGCTGTTGCACCAGCGGCCGCTCCCGCTGTTGTGGCGCCAGCGCCGGGGACACTCGCCGCCACGCCATCTCCCACGCCGGAGACCACTCCGCAGGCGGATGCCGCGCCAGGCGTCGCCTCGTCGCGATCCGATCCCGCACCGATCACGGCCGGAACCGTCGTCCCGGCCCCGTCAGCGGATCCCGCGGTCCTGCGTGTGCGACCGCTGGTGGAAACGCACGTGAACGATTTGGCCCGCGGCGACTGGTCGGACCCGAACGCACGCGCCGGTTGGGAAGCGTATCAACGCGGGGATCTGGAATCGGCCCGCGCATCGCTGGCTCCGATTGCGGCGAGACCGCTTGCTCCATCATGGATTCAGTACGTCCTCGGGCAGGCCAGCTACGGGCTCGGTCAGTTCAAGGACGCGGAAGTCGCATGGGAGCGCGTTCGACAGCGCCAGCCCGGGTTCGAGCCTGTGTATTTCGATCTGGCGGACGACTACGTCAAGTTGAACGAACGGAAGAAGGCCATCGATGTCCTTCGTGAAGCACGGCGCCGGTGGCCGAAGGATGCCGACGTCCTCAACGATCTCGGCGTCACGCAGGCCGCGGGCGGCGGTCTCGACGACGCCATCAAGGTGTTCAACGACGCGATTGCGCTGGTGCCGAAGGAAACCATCAGCTACTTCAATCTGGCGAAGGCGCTCGAGATGCGCTACTTCGGGAAGCGCCGGCACCTGGAGATGATGGGCTGGGCCACGGGAGCGGCCGAAGAACGCGATCGGCAGAATGCGCTGACGACCTACCAGCGCTATCTCGATATCGGCGGGCAGTACGGCGATCTGGCGCGCGAAGGGATCGCACGCCTCAAATCCGCCGGCCCGTTACGGCGACGACGGTAAGCTCGACGTTCCTGACACGTTCGCAGGGCTGAAGCCCTGCGCCACAGTTGGACTCCTCACAGTCGTCGTCCGCCATGGTCCGCGGCGAACCGCACGCCTGTGGCGCACGGCTTTAGCCGTGCGTCCGAAGACCATGGCTACTGTTTGGCCGACGGGTTGTAGCGCGCGAGCCAGTTCGCGACTTCTCGGAAGACGTCGCGTCGCTGTTCCCACAAGCGCGGAAAGTGTCCCGAGCCGGGGTAGGTCACCATGCGTGTGGTTTTCCCGCGGGCGGCGAGCGCTTCGTAGAACTCGCGTCCCTGATACGTCGGCACGCGCTCATCCGCCTCGCCGTGCAGCACCAGAAGCGGTGTGGTCACGCGCTCCGATTGATTAACGGCAGAGAACTGGCTGAACGCCTGCGCGTCCTTGTCGGGCCAGCGGTCGTCGTAATCCCACTGCTGCACGTCGCTCGTCCACATGAAGCTCGCCCAGTCGGTGATCCCGGCACCTTCGATCGCCGCCTGATAGCGGGTGGTCTGGGTAACCGTCCACGACGTCATGAATCCACCGGCGCTCCACCCGAAGATCGCCAGCCGGCCGGGATCGGCCCACCCTTGCGCGATCGCGAAATCGGTGGCGCTGTCCACGTCGCGATACGCCCTATCCCCGAAGTGCTGATAGATCGCTTGCAGAAACTCCGAGCCGTAGCCGGTCGATCCCCGGTACTGCGGCTGCAGGACGACATAGCCGAGCCCGGCGATCACACGCGAGAAGAAATCCAGCACGAGGTGGTCGTTGCTCTCCGGGCCCCCGTGCGGCAGGACGAGAAACGGATAGCGGCGGCCGTCCTGATAACCCGCGGGAAACGTCGCGATCCCTTCGAGGGCGATGCCTTCCTTGCTGGTCCACTTCACCGAGCGCACCGGGCCGAGATCGATGCGCGCCAGCGCCTCGTCGCCTTCTTTCGTGAGCCTCGTCAACGATCCGCCAGACGCCACGGCCAGGTTGGGCGTGTGCTGCGGATCGCCGACGGCGACGACGAGCGTGTCGGTGGTTCCTGTAAACGCAGAAAAGACTGGCAGGCCCACGACGCTGCCGGTGGGCCAGCGAAATCGGGTCGTCAAGGTGCCCTGCTCGAACGCATCGATCTCGTTCTGCACGCCTCGCGCGACGGCAACCCAGACATGTCCGCCAGGGTCGCCGACGAGGCTCACCGCCGAACCGGCCAGCGCCGGCGTTCGATCGACCGGCGTCCCGCCGGCTGCAGGCACGGTCCACACGTGATCGGGTGTGAGCACGTTCGTGGTGGTGCTGAGAAACGCCAGTTCGGTACCGCCGCCGAGCCACGCGATCCCGCTGACACTGTTGCCGACGTCGGCCACATGCCGCACCGTCGAGCCTTTGCAGACGTCGATCGACGAGCGAAGTCCCTTGAAGCCGATCTTCGGTGTCTGCGACACGATGGCCAGAGACGCCGCATCGTTCGACCAGGCCATGGCGCCGCCCGCGATAGGGCCGTCGGCAATCGTCGTGAGCGCAGGACACCACCAGGATCCATTCGTGCCATCGACCCCGACGACGTAGACGCTGGTCCGCTCAGGTTCGACGACGGTCCGGACACCGTCGAGCGGATCCGGCGGCAGCGGCGACGCGAGAATCGCGAAGCGCGTGCCGTCGGGCGAGATCATCGCGGAGTGCATGCCGCGCGGCAGCGGAAGAATGCGCGTTGGCGTGGCGGCAGCAACACCATTCGTAATCGGCACGATGGCCAACTGTGCGACTTTGTTCACCTGGTAGCTGCCGTACAGGCCGCCGTCGCGCGTGTAACCCGAGGGTGTGAAGTCCTCGGGCAGATCGACGACGCGGTTACTGCTGCCGTCAACCGCGGATAGTCTCCATTCGTGGCGGGTCGGACCTTTTGCGCCGCCCGAGTCCACACGATACAGCACCGTGCGTCCATCCGGCGCAATGGCGACAGGGTTGGCCGAGCGCAAGGTGGCGAAATCGTCGATGGTGTAAGGGTGCAGTGGTGGTGCTGTCCCAGGCTGAGCGAACGCGCCGCTCGCGCTGAGGAGCAGCCAGGCGGTGATGACGGCGCAGCGGGGCATGTGTCACCTCTATGCGATCGACGCGGTGTACTCCTCGTACGTCCCCTTGAAGTCGTGAATCGTCTTGCCGTCGAAGTGCCACACGCGCGTGCCGACTTCCTCCATCAGGTCCTCGTCGTGCGTCACCAGGAACACCGTGCCCTCGTATTTCTGCAGCGCGATGTTCAGGGCGTTGATCGATTCGAGATCGAGGTGGTTGGTCGGTTCGTCGAGGACGAGGACGTTCGGCTTCTGCAGCATGATCCGGCAGAAGAGGAGCCGCGCGGTTTCGCCGCCCGAGAGCGCGTCGGTCGGCTTCAGCCCTTCCTCGCCGGTGAACAGCATTTGTCCCAGCAGGCCGTGAATGTCCTGCCTCGCCGCATCCGGGTCGAACTGATGCAGCCATTCGACGGCGGTCATGCCTTTCTGGATGACGCCGGTGTGATCCTGCGGGAAGTAGCCGATGGAGACTTCGTGCCCCCAGCGGACGCTGCCGCTGTCGAGCGAGGAAGGCGACGGGTCGACGCCCGGCGCGTCGGCCAGCAGCGCCTTGAGCATCGTCGTCTTGCCATAGCCATTGCGCCCGATGAGCGCGATCTTCTCGTTCCGGTTCACGATCGCACTGAAATTGTTCACGACCTTCAGATCGCCAAACGCCTTGCTGATGCCCTTGATTTCGGCAGCAAGGCGGCCCGACGGGCGATTCATGCCGAACCGGATGTAGGGACGCTGAATGTTGGAGCGCGCGAGCTCGGTCGTCTGCAGGCGCTCGACTTCCTTCTTCCGCGACATCACCTGGCTGGCGCGCGTGCCGGCGGAGAAGCGCGCGATGAAGTCCTGGAGCTGCGCTATCTTCTTCTCGCGCTGCTCGTTGTCGGCTTCGACGCGCGTCCTGATTTGCGTCTTCGCGAGCACCATGTCGTCGTACCCGCCGGTATACGTGATGATCGTCTGGTAATCGATGTCGGCGGTGTGCGTACAGACGCCGTTCAGGAAGTGCCGATCGTGCGAGATGACGATCAGCGTGCCGTCATAGCGGAGGAGGAACTCCCGCACCCAGTGGATCGAGTCGAGGTCGAGGTGGTTGGTCGGCTCGTCGAGCAGCAGCGCTTCCGGGCGGCCGAACAACGCCTGTGCGAGCAGCACCCGTACTTTCTGCCCGCCCTGCATCTCCGACATCGTCCGCTCGTGGAGCTTTTCGGGAATGTCGAGGCCCCCCAGCAGAATCGCGGCGTTGGCCTCCGCTTCGTACCCGTCCTCGTCGCCGACGATGCCTTCGAGCTCGCCAAGGCGCATGCCCTCCGCTTCGGTCAGGTCGCTCTTGGCGTAGAGGACCTCGCGTTCCTGGAGCGCGCTCCACAACTTCTGGTTGCCCATGATGACCGTGTCGATCACACGGAACTGATCGAAGGCGAACTGATCCTGGCGGAGTACGCCAACCTTGGCCGGCCGAACGACCGTGCCGCGCTGCGGCGGCAGCTCGCCGGTCAACAGCTTCATGAACGTCGACTTGCCCGCACCGTTCGGACCTGTCAGGCCGTAGCGCCGGCCCGTGGAGAATGTAGTGGTTACGTCCTCGAAGAGAATCTTCGAGCCGAACCGCATGGACACACCTTGGACTGAAATCATAAAAGGAACCAATAATTATACCCCATGACTTCCATCGCGATCCTCGGCGGAACGGGACAACAGGGCAGCGGCCTCGCACGACGCTTCGCAGCCGCCGGAGCGCGCGTCGTCGTCGGATCGCGCGACCCCGATCGGGCACTCACGGTCGTGGCAGGCTGGCGCGCGACAGGTCCGGCGATCGAGGTCGCCACCTACGCGGACGCGATCGATCGCGGCGATGACATCGTGATCGCCGTGCCTTTCACGTCGGTGGATGCGCTGCTGGACGAGCTCGCGCGGCACGACGTCGCGGGGAAGGTGGCCATCGACGTCACCGTCCCGGTGACGTTTGCCAGCGGCAAGATGGCGATGCTCGACGTGGCGGAGGGGTCGGCGTCTGAGCACATCCGCGCCCGGCTGCCAGCAAACGTCGGTCTGGCGGCAGCGTTCAAGACGATTCCCGCGCACCTGCTCGCCGATCCGGGCGCGCCGCTCGATTGCGACGATTTCGTGTGCGGAGATTCGGACGAGTCGCGCAAACGCGCCATCTCGCTCGTCGAGCTCCTCGCGGGACTGCGTGCGGTCGATTGCGGAGCGTTGTCGCGCGCGCGGTCGATCGAACACCTGACGGCGCTGGCGATCGCGATTAACATCCGCCACAAAGTTCACGACGCCCGGTACCGCATCGTCGGACTTGGCACACCTCGCGCTTGAGCTGGTTTCCATTCGGGCCGCGCTAAAATGACGGGCTGAGGTGCTTCGATGGCGACGATTCCTGCATCGCATTCCGACCTGCTCACGACGAAACTGGCATTTGCACATGTAGCCACACTCAACTCCGACGGCAGCCCGCAGGTCACTCCGGTGTGGATTGATTTCGACGGTACGCACGTGCTCGTGAACACCGCGAAGGGCCGCATGAAAGCCCGCAACCTCGCGCGCGAACCGCGAGTGGCGTTGTCGATCACCGACCCGGACAACTCGTACCGCTACCTCGGCATCCAGGGACGCGTGGTCGAGATGACGGAAACGGGCGGCGACGCCCACATCGACAAGATGGCGAAGAAGTACCTCGGCAAGGATTCGTATCCGTACCGCACGCCCGGTGAAGTCCGGATCATCGTGAAGATTTCGCCCGACAAAGTGCACACGAACGGCTAGTCTCCCGGTCCGTGGACCTGCACCTGCTTGCCCTTCCGGGGCTTCCCGAGATTCGACGCGGCGCCGACCTCGCTGCCTTGATAGCCGACGCCGTCAGACGGACAGATCGGAGCGTCGAGAGCGGTGATGTCTTCGTTGTCGCACAGAAGATCGTGTCGAAAGCCGAGGGTGCCATCCGGCGCCTTGACGAGGTCGCGCCGTCCGCGATGGCGATCGCGTGGGCGAAGGAGACCGGCAAGGATGCGCGGCTCGTCGAGGTGATCCTTGGTGAAGCCCGGCGGATCGTCCGGATGGATCGCGGCATCCTGATAGCCGAGACGCGTCACGGCTTCGTCTGCGCCAATGCTGGCGTCGACTCATCGAACGTCGAGCCCGGTTTCGCGACCGTTCTACCCGAGGATCCGGACGCCTCTGCGGAGCGATTGCGAAAGGCGCTGAGCGACGGGTTCGGGCAGCCGGTGGCCGTCATCGTGTCGGACACATTCGGGCGCGCGTGGCGGGAAGGCGTCGTCAACGTCGCGCTTGGTGTGGCGGGCCTCATGCCGCTCCTCGATTACCGCGGCGGTTCGGACTCGTTCGATCGGCCGTTGACGTCGACCGTGATCGCGCTCGCCGACGAACTGGCGAGCGCCGCGGAGATTGTGACCCGCAAGAGCGCCGGCACACCGGTCGCGATCGTGCGGGGAGCGGCAGAGTGGGCGGGCGACGGAAACGGCAGGATGCTAATCCGCGACCCGAGCCGCGATCTGTTCCGCTAAGGAATATGGTGCCATGAGACGCCTGAGCCGCCCTGCCGCGACCGCGCTGCTGACGGCCGCGATCTTCGTGTTGATCCTGCGCCGCGTGCCGTTTTCCGCGCTCGCGAGCGCCCTTCGCGACGCCGACTACACGATCTTCCTGGCCTTGATGATTCCCAACACACTGTTCTACTTCGCGTGGGACACGCTCGTGCTGTCCGTCGTGATCGCCTGGTTTCATGGCGCGGTCCCATATCGCCGGCTGCTGCCGGTTCGCGCCGCGTCTTACGTGGTCGGCTTCTTCAACACCAATCTCGGTCGCGGCGCGATGGCCGCGTACTTGAGCCGTCAGCTCCACGCACCGTTTCTCGAGCTGGGCAGCACCGTCATCTTTCTGGTGCTGACCGAGTACACCCAGCTCGTGCTGTGGGCGATGCTCGGGCTGCTCGGCCTTCGCGCGGAGGTGTCTCGAAGCCTGCTCGCCGTGGGAGCCGGCGTCGCGGTGTTCTGGCTCGTGGTGCGCTGGCTGCTGGCGCCGCGCGACTGGTCGATCTCGCGGACGTTCAGGCTCGCAACCCCCATGCGCTACATGCAGATTGTCCTGCTGCGCGCACCGATGTTTTTGGTCTCGCTCGGCGTCCACTACTTCGCCGCGCAGGCGTTCGGCATTCACATTCCGTTTCTCCAGATGCTGACGTTCCTCCCCGTCATCTTCATGCTGGCTGCGCTACCCGTCACCGTCGCGCATCTGGGGACGACGCAGGCGGCGTGGATTTTCTTTTTCAGCGGCTACGCGCCGGCGCCCCGGTTACTGGCCTTCAGTCTCGCGGCGCACCTCGTGTTTTCGTTTACGCGTGCAATGCTCGGCGTCGTCTGGCTGCCGGCGGCGTACGGTGACTTTTACCCTGGACGTCTTCAGCCGGAAAAAGCCTAGAGTGTTCGTGGACCTGGACGGTCATTGCGGACACGGTTCCCCGTTGGTGATTTGAGCGGCCTTGTCCAGGAACGCCCGCGTCCACGCACTGGCGTCACCCTCGTTTCCTTTTCCTCCGTAGAATTCCCCAAACCGCGCACCTCTGAACAGCGACAGCACCTGCGTTTCGCTGAGGGCGGAGAGCGCGCGCGCCATCAGCTGCCTGCCGCTCTCTGAAATCCGCGTGTCCGGAAATGTGCTTCCTTCGTACGGCAGCTCTCGCATGCTCACGGTGCAGCGGATTCTGTCGGCCCAGACCGGAGTGGCCTCCCAATGTTCGAGGTCGACTTTGTTCGGCCCGAACGTCGCGCCGAGGTCGTTGATCAAGGCAAAGGGCCTGGGACAGTTCGATGTATTCGTGCCTGCGTCGGCCGGGGCGAGACAGACCAGGCGCTGATTCGAGGCCTTGTTGTCCCAGTGCGCGAGCAGGACGGCTGCAAGACGAAAGGCGTCGCGCTCATCGCGGCTCGCACCGAGAGACGAGTCGACCGGCTCGAGCTCGTACCATGCCCATCCGCGATGCTGCGGCGTTTCGATCGTGGAGCCGCCGAAGTGCCGCTCGACCGACGCCCACACGAAGTCACTGTAGCGATCGTCTGGCACGTGACGAGCGAGCAGGCCGTGGGCTCTCAGCCGATCGAGCAGCCAGTACGTGTAAAACGGCGTACGCACGCACCCGTAGCAGCGCAGCCGCGGGATCAGAAACATGCGGTCCGCTCCGAATCCCAATGCTGCAAGCAGGCGGCTGGCGGCAACTTCCGCCGGAATCTCGCCGGTATGGCCGTACTTGACCTTGACGACCTCGCCGTCTCGGAGCACGCAATCGAATTTCGCGGTCGTGCCGTGCACGGGCCCGTCGAGGTAGTGGCAGCGAACCATCGGACCGGACAACGTTCCCGTCGGATCAGCCGGGTTCGACCCGAGATCGGCCGTCGCTGTGTCGGCAGGCGCCCATACCCGTGCGCGGCGCAGCGCGGCGGTTCGCAGAGACTCCGCTTCAGCCGGCTCGAGCGGCCAGATTGTTTTCGCTCGCGGTGCGTCAAACGCCTCGGGGGACGATTCTCGGCCGGCCGGCAGCAGCAGAGCCGCCAGACCGATCGACGCCGCGAGAACGAGCCCGAGCGTCGCGAGCGTCCTCCGTCGCATTGCGATCTTGCGAGCAAGCACTGCGCCAGCTCAGGCGATTCGATCTCCCGGCACGAAACCTGCTCAACCTCAGTCGGCGATTGAACGCCAGTCAGGCGGAGAACTCATGGCGAAGCGAAGCGGCGGACAACGGACCGGGCGGGAGATCTCGAGCACGAATACGGCGACGGACGCAGCGGCGGGCGGCGACGCGATGGAGCAGCGGGTAATGGCGTTTGCCGAGCAGCTCGGACGAATCGCGGGGACCGTTCAGGCGAAAGCGGAAGGGTGGATGGATCGCGACGCGCTGAACGCGCAACTCGCCGCGGTGCGCGACAGCGCGTCGGACCTGCTCGAGCAGCTCAAGACGACGGCGTCGAAGGTAGCGAGCAGCGTACGGTCGGAAACGACACCAGCGAAGCCTGCCGGCGCATCCAGAAACCGCGGACGCAGCGGCGGTGTGGTGGACGCGCCCGGCAAGAAGCATCGCAAGCCGATGCCGAAGGACACGCGTGCCGTCGCCGCGGACGCCAAAATGTCGACCCTGCGCGCGGCCAAGCCGATGACCAAAACGATGAAGCGGCGCGGAAGGGGCTGACGCAGGCCGTGCAGGGTTGTGCTGCAGCGTGCGGCCTCGAACGCATTCGGCGGCCGCGCCCGGGCGGTCGCGCTATGATGGAGGTCCCCCAGGCTCTGCGGCTTCATCATAGGGATTGCTTTGCGCAGAATCGGCGTTGTTCGTCTGCTGACCGTGCTGGCGCTCGCCGCGTCACTCGGCTCGCAGCCGTATTCTCAAGGACGACGGGTCCGCCGGACCACCATCGTTGGCGGGTACGAAGCCGTGGCGGGCGAAGTGATCGTGAAGTTCACGCGAGACCCAGCCATCGCCGAACGGCTTGACCTGGAGCGTCAGCTCGACGTCGAGGAGAATGAACCGATCGGCGGCGTCCGGCGCATGCGATCGCGATCGCTCGACGTCGAGGCGCTCCGGTCTGTCCTGCGCGCGCGCGGCAACGTGGTCTACGCGGAGCCCAACTACATCGTCCGGACGATCGCCGTGCCGAACGCCCCGCCGAACGATCCACAGTTTCCCAGCCTCTGGGGCCTCAGCAACATCGGACAGGTCATCAACGGCCGGACAGGAACCGCCGCTGCCGATATTCACGCGACGGCAGCGTGGACGCTCTCGACGGGATCGCGGGCGAACGTCGTGACGGTCATCGATACCGGCGTCGACTATACGCATCAGGATCTCGCCGGGAACATGTGGAGCGCGCCGGCGTCGTACACGGTGACGATCGCGGGTGTTCCCGTCACTTGCGCTGCGGGAACCCATGGCTTCGACGCCATTGCCCGCACATGCGATCCGAGGGACGACAACAATCACGGGTCGCACGTGTCCGGCACAATCGGCAGCCTTGGCAACAATCAGCTCGGCGTGACGGGGGTCAACTGGAACGCGAGCATCATGGGGGTCAAGTTCCTGGACGCGAGCGGCAGCGGCTCCACCTCGGATGCCATCAACGCGATCGAGTTCGCCATCCAGGCCAGGAACGCGTTTGCGGCCAGCGGCGCCGCCAACGTGCGAGTGCTCTCGAACAGCTGGGGCGGCGGGGGGTTCTCGCAGGGACTGCTCGACGAGATCAACAAAGCGAACGCGGCCGGCATGTTGTTCGTGGCGGCGGCGGGAAACAGCGCCTCCAGCAACGACGTGACAACCTTCTACCCGGCCGGTTTCACCGCCCCGAACATCATCGCCGTCGCGGCGACGAACAACGCGGATCAGCTCGCCTCATTCTCGAACTACGGCACGTCGGTTCACCTGGCCGCGCCGGGCGTCGACATCCTGTCGACAACCATCGGAAACGGGTATCAGTTCTTCAGCGGCACGTCGATGGCGACTCCGCACGTCTCGGGTGCGGCCGCGCTGGTGCTGTCCAAGTGCAATCTGGGCGTGGCGGATCTGAAAGCAACGATCCTCGACAACGTGGACGTGCTTCCATCGCTGAGCGGCCGGGTGGGCACGAGCGGCCGGCTCGACGTCGACAAGGCGCTGCGTTCGTGCGCACCCGCGCAGGCGCCGAGCATACCGACCGGCTTCGTCGTGAAGTAGCGATCCCGGCGCCCAGCCGCTCGGCCGCTTCAGCGGCTATTCGGATCCGTCCGCTCGTCTCACCTCGATGTCGCGATCGCCGCGCGATTTGACCACCCGGACGCGCCACGGGTTGCAGCAGACCTCGCAATCCTGCACGAAGGTGCCCCGGACGTCCGGCTCGAGATAGATCTCCACCTGCTCGCCGCAGTACGGGCACGTCACGATGAAATGATCGTCCACTAGTTGATCGCGAAACAATAAAACCGTCCGGCGCCCCCGGTCGCGACCAGGTTCTCCTGGCTGCAGCCGCGGCTCGGATGGGTCGAGTTCCACGAGATGTTGCCGCCGCCGGTCCGATCGTGGTGGCCGAGCTGCACGACGCCAGTCGTGGCGCTGCTGGTGTAGTTGCCGCACGTATGGTCTGCGGCGTCGGTGAACGCCGTTCCATCGAGCTGCGATCCCGTGATCATGTCGTGCTGGTTGGGCGTGTCGCCGACACCGTTGACCGGCTCGCCCTTTTCATTCAGCGCAGTGGTCTTGTTGATGTTGTTGCCGCGTCGCGCCATTTCCAGCGTATCGCCGTGGAGATCGGCCACGCTTTGCGCGATGCGCGCGCCCTTCGCGTTGAACCACGGGCCGGCGCCGATCCGGTCGCGGGCGTTGACCGCCGCTTGTCCGCTGGCCGCGGCGGCGCTGAGGTACGCGTGCCACGTCTTGCTCGATCCGGCGGCCGTGGCCAGCGTCTGACAGATGCGGTCCGCACCGGCGACGCCTCCCAGGTCCGCGCCTTTCCCGGAGCCGGCGCTCGTCACGAAGAACGACATCGGCGGTGGCGGACCCGCCGGCGGCTGCTGCGCCAGCGCGAAATACGAACCGGCGAACGCGATCGCAAGACCGGCGCCCAACGTGCGTGACAGGTTCTTCATCGATGGCCTCCTTATAGCGTTTCCGATTCCGATGTAGTGCCGGCCTTCAGGCCTGCCCGAGACGACGCGGACCTGAAGGTCCGCACTACAGCCAAACGAAGCGCGTTAGCGACTGAACAGGGCCGCGTTGAACAAGACGCGGAAAGTGCCGAA
>Ga0070665_100002092_pt1 | contig 22380 bp, 22 predicted proteins | sample KBSS13metaG_FD_65862 | JGI IMG/M metagenome (GOLD analysis project Ga0070665, IMG submission 65862) | Switchgrass rhizosphere microbial communities from Kellogg Biological Station, Michigan, USA - KBS S1-3 metaG | ecosystem: Host-associated > Plants > Roots > Rhizosphere > Soil ... | reverse complement strand
ACCGAGAGCGACCAGGCCAGCCAGGGCAGCACGGCCACCGGGCACGCCCAAGGGTCCCACAGTTGCTCGATCGGCAGGTCGATGTCTTGGAAACGCAGGCCCAGGCGCGCGAGCGCGACTTCGAGCGGGGTGGCGTTGGGCGGGAGCAGGCTGTCACTCGACACGGCCGGCGATCCTCACTGCAGTGCCCACGCAATTGGCGCATTGCGTCTTGCCGATCGCCACGTCGGCGGCCGGCTTGTTGATCAGCGCATTCTGCACACCGGCCACCACGGCAGCGGCATAGAGCCCGGCGCGCGTGATCGACCGGCCCAGCTTGCGCGAGGCCGCCTTGTAGGCCTCCACCCCTTCCTGCGCGGTAGCGAGCACGATGGTCTCGTCCGGTCCGCTAAACAGCACCAGGTCGATATCGATCTCGTAATCGATGATCTCGGCCGAGCGCACTTGCGGCCAATCTGTGAGCGGGCGCACGTCTTCGTCTGCAGAGACAGCAAGTTCGACCGCTTCGATCTCGTCGTCGCTGGCCGAACCATCGCCCAGGCTGGACAGCAGTGACACAACGACCGTGCCTGGCCAGATCGCGCCATCGAGGGCGGCGGTCACGGCGGCGACCAGCCCGGCATCGGCGCCGTGATCGTCCAGCACACCCAGCATCAGCGCGCGGAGATTATCGGGCCTGGGACTGGTGACACTGGCATCGGCCAGCGTGTTGGCGGCCGAAAGTGCATAGTAGCGATAGGCGCTGGCCGGTCCGGCCACACTGAACGCTTCGGGCGCCAGCTGGATACGCGCCTTGTAGGGGTCGTCCTGCTCGCCGGGGAGCCGCGTGACATTGAGCAGCGCGCCCAGTTGATCGAGATTGCTGCCGCGCGCGTAGGCCAGCATGACTTGCTTGGCGCGCTCGTTGAACTGTTGGCGCAGCAACAGCTCCCGATAGGCATAGACCTCGAGCACCTTGACCGCCGGGTCGCTGGTCACCGTCGCGTCAAAGGTCGGGAGATCCTCGATCATCTTGGCCACAGCGGCGGCGCGGATATCCTCATAGGAAAGTTGCTCCACCACCGTGGGGGCGGGGAGCTGGGAAAGGTCAATCGCGGTGGTGCTGTCAGCCATGGCCCCGGCATGGCGCGGCTTCGCGCGCGCGGGGAGGCGGTGGGCGGGTAGAGCCAGCCTCTACCCGCCCACCGCCTCCCCGCGCGCAGACCGTATCTCGCTTTAGAAGGGTGTGCGTGTTGTTACATGAGCTTAGCGTTTAACGCGCTGGTCAAATGGGAACCGAGTAAGTCAAAATTGTTCGAAGGAAACCATTGCTCAGTCCTCCCTCATGATTAAAATCGCACCAATTTCAGGTCATAAATTTTCCAATAATCAGGTAATTCATTCATGCAAATTCCTAAAATAATTGAGCAATTTCCGGTTGTTGCACCGGTTATGCACTTGTTGGTAAGTGCAATCTTTCTCACAGGGTATGCTACGGGATTTGGAGCAGGTATTGGAGGTTTGTTTGGAATTTCTGATCTCTTCTCACTTTCGCTTAGTGATTTGGCTTTGGTATACGTTGGAAGCTTAATTCTACCATTCGTGATTGTTTCGTCACAGCTTAGGCCGGACTATGTATCACTCGGCACACGTCTTTCTAGTTCGGCTGATCCTAGCGATCATAATCGACTGCGGATTATTCAGAAGTCGTATAAGTGGTTTGTAAGATTCATATTTGCATTTTGGTTATTAAATATCGTTCCTTTCACATTTCTCGCTTGGAAACTTGACGAACGAATTCCCTATGATGTGATGAGCGGCGTTGTTGCAATGTCGGTTTCCCTGGGTTGGATGAAGTATGCCCAAAAACTTCCAACGACACAAAGAGCAGATCTCATAATTTCGCTGATACTCAGCCTGCTCGCGGGTGCATTCATGGTTGGATTAATGCGCGGTCAAGGAGAAAGAAGGTATGACATTTCATATTTTAAGCATAAAAAGATGGAATGCCAGGGGATGGTAATAATAAGACCAATAGGTGTGAGATTTCTTGCAGTAGATGATTATAGTAATCGTTATATAATTAACGACGATTGTAAAAAGATTCTATCCATTCCCACGAGGAAGATATTTAGAAATATGTCTTTGGCTGATATGGCTTCAGAATGGTGGATTTTACAAAAATAGACAAAATCGACCATCGTGAAAATTTATCGCCAATCTACTTGGGCTCGATCATTTCGGCCGCGATCAGCATGGCCAGATCTTCGTCTTCATCCGAAAGCCCGAGCAGGCGGCGTTCGGGGTAGCGCGCTCGGATGCGCTTACCGCTCCGTAGGCGGCCGACCGTGATGGTTTCACCGAACTGGCTGACGCGGCCGATGAGCGCTGCCACGGGGGACACGGGCGCCAGTTCCACGCCGTCCTGATCGGCATCGATCTTCCACTGCTTGGCCACGCGCAAACCGCGAAACATCTTGGCGCCAGCCTTCATCCGTAGGCGCCCCTTGCGGTCGTAGCGGGCTTTCCGCGGCTCGAACGGCGTTCCGTCCGGATTGGTGTTCGAGCTGATGCGTTTGAGGTTGCTGCGGCGAAGGGCCTGGCCCAGCTTGACGGCGGCGCGTTTGCGCTCGGCCGGGGAAAGACCCTGCAGGATCTGCCCGAACCATTCGTCGAGCCGGGTCAGGTCATCGTCAGCCATCAGGCGGCCGGGTCGAACGGCGCTATCTGCCCGTCACCGGTGACGGACACCGCCTTGAGCACCGGGACAGCATTGAGGCCAGGGAAGGGCAGATCGTCGGCGAAGAGCGGTTCGGGTTCGGGCAGATAGTCCACCTGCATCTTGCCCTGGTTGTTGATGGCGCAAGTGACGTTCTGGGTCAGGTCGATCTGGATCAGCGCGTCATACGTGCCGTTGTCGAGCACATCGAGATCCAGCGCGAAGGCATCCTTGCCGGGCGCCAGCAGATCGGGCTGGTTGATGCGCAGCCACGCACAGATAACATAGCCGACCGATGCGATATCGGTGGTCATGTCCATCAAGAGGACGTTGACGCGGTAGGCCATGGCAAAACCGAACGTGGCCGTCTGCCGGCATTGCACTGTGCCGCGATCAGTCCACACGCGCAGGCGCTCGTTGGACTTGGACAGATCCTTGATCGAGGTGGAGAGCACCTGGCGCAGGCTATCGATCTTGCGCATGGATCAATCCCACAAGCTGACGGTTTCGAGGGTCTGCGCGGCGGCCGCTGACGATGCCTCGGGCAGGTTGATGACGGTGCCGGCGGGCAGGCGCGGGCCGAGCGCGGCGAGGCCGGGGTTGAGATCGAGCACCTGCTCGACCACGGTGCGCGTGTAGCCCAGCACGCGCCAACAGACCTGGTCGACGGTTTCACCTTGGAGGGCGATGGCGGTGCGGGACCTGGTCACGCCTTCGGCTCATTCATAGTTCGGCGCTCTGGACGCATTAGTATCAGCGCCTGTAAATGGGGCAGCGAGCGGCGAAATTCAGACACGTCGTCTGGATGCTCCACCGGCAGGCTGACAAAAACGTTCCAAGCATTGACCAGATGGCCAATCACTTCGTGTTCGTTTGGCGTCATCGCGCCGATCTTCATATGAGCCTCACCCGGTTGCGGCCCACCGACTCGGCGCCGATCGAGCGGAGATCGGCCACGGCACCCAGCGCGATGCGGCGCGCCTCATCGGCCGAGGTGTCCTTTTCGATGGCGCGATCGAGGCCCTGATCGGTGGCGCTGATGTCGCGATAGGCCGCGTAGAGATCCGCCGCGGCGAAATAGGTAACGATCCGCTCCCACAGTTTGACCGCCACGTTGGCGCCGTTGAGCGTGTCGTTGGTCACATCTTCCAGTTGCGCAACTCCAGCGGTCGCCTTGGCGGTGCGCCAGGCGGCCAGCTCGCGGAAAGCGTGCAGCATCGCTCCTTCGATTGCCATGGTCAGGCGTTCGGTGCTGATCGTGCCATCGCCCAGGCGAACGGAACCGCGCACGGTGGCGAGTTGCACAGACGGGAACCAGCCATCGGCCACGACGTGCGCGCCATCGGGATCCAAAGGGGCGGCAGCGACTGCAATGACGCCGGTGGACATGGGACGGTTCCTTAAGGTTTTGGGGGGTGGGGATGGTTGGCTGGGCGTCACCGCAAAGCGGCTGCACAACCCGCCATCCGCCCCCCAGCGCCGTGGGCGATTGGTGGATCAGGTGGTGGCGGCCTGCTCAGCCATGGCTTTTTTCTGCCGCTCGAGCCGTTCGAGCTCCTTTCTCACGCCGATGTTGCGATCGAGCACCAAGGCGCGAGACAGCGTTGTGAGGGCGGCCTCGATATAGGCGGCCTTGCCACCGGCGGGGGCATTGTCGGCGGCCGGATCGAATTCATCGGCCTTGCGCGCGAAGCTGCGGCCGATGGCCTTGTAGAGCTTGGCCATGACGGGATCGGGCATATCCGCACCGTTCACCAGTTCGAGCGTGCGGAGCAGCGCCTCGTGCGGGACGGCTTTGGCCTGGGCCAGGGCGATGCCGGCGATTTCCTCGGCCACGATGCAGGCAACCGTGCGGGTGAAGCCAGGCAGCACCAGGTGGAAGCGGATGGCGTGGGCAGCCAAGGCAAGGGCATAGTCGAAATCGCGATAGTCGATCGCCCAGAGCATGTTGGTGGCCAGGATTTCGTCCTGGGCCGCCTTACCCTGATCCCCGGCCTCGAGAACGCCGTCGATCCACGCAGCGAAAGCGCCCGCGAATTCCTTCTTCTTGGGGATGCGCGCCTCGTGGCTGGCGATGTCCTTCAGAGCGCGCAGGTTGTCGTGGAGCAGCACGCGCAGGGCAGCGTATTCCTTGCCTTCGGGCGTGCTGGTGTCCGGCTCGGCCGGCGCCGTGCTTTCGGTGGACGGGGCGGCGCCGGCGCGGATGGCCTGCACCCGCTGCTTGTGGCGGCGGAAAGGGCTGCTCATGGGCTTGATCCTGTTGCGGGTGGTCCGCAGGGGCGCGTGGCCTCCCCTGCGGTGCGCTGGCTCCGGGGTGCCGCCGGCCACGGCAGATCCCCCCATCGACGCCCTCGGTATTACGGGCGGTCGCCGAACTCGATGTTCTCGGCCATGACCGCGTGATCGGTGCTCTCGATCACGTAGCCTTCGTTGACCGAGTTGTAGTCGACCAGCGAAGCCATGTTTTCCGGCTCGTCCTTGATGTAGCGGCGGCGCGAACCTTCCTGATAGTAAAGCGAAAGGTTGCTGCTGTCGGGCACGCTGGGCTGGCCCAGCGGCGTGATCAGCATCGTGCCCTCGGGGAAGTACGGCACAATCACGGCCGGGCGTCCGCCGATCTGCTTGGCAGACATGACGATGTCGGTAACGACCTGGTCGCTGGTAGACTTACCGCCATCGATGGTGTCGGCCAGCGGGCGGTTGATCATCGGGAAATACTTCTCGTCGACCAGATCCTGCGACACGATCACGACGTGGTCGGTCGAGGTTCGCGCCCAGCTCGGCATGCCGGCGATCAGGTCATAGGCCAGCGCATCGATGTTCTTGTAATCGCCATCGGCCGTGTTGCTGTCCTTGCCGATGTAGATCGGCTTGGCAGTGCCAGTGGCGGTGGTGACGCCACCGGCCGTGACCGTGTTGCGGCCCATGACGTGGTCGGGACGTTCGAGGCGCAGCTTCTGCAGCCAACCGATGTTGACGTCTTCGCCCATGGGATTTTCGTCGGCATCGGTGTCGTCGGCCGCCGTGGTGCCGTGCCAACCCACCATGATGCGGCTTAGCGCCACCGAGATCGCGACTTGGCGCGAATAGCGATCGGCGAAGTCCGGGAAGCGCGACCAGTTGTCGATCAGTTCCCACGGGAGCCAGGTGTCGAACAGGGTGTCGTGCAGCTCCCACTTCCGATCCTGCAGCAAGCCGGCATACTTGGGCTGGCGGGGCAGATTGGGGCGGCTGCGGCGCGAGGCCACCATGTTCGCGGTGCCCAGGCCGATGACCTGACCCTTGAGATCGCGAACGCCGGGCACGTTGATGCGCTGCAGGAAGCCGACGTTCTCACGCTGGAGATCCTCAAGTCGCTGTTCGGACGAAGGCTCGAGCGAAAACTGCTTGGCCACGCCGCGCGGCGCGTTGTTGCGCTGCTGGATTGCGGCGAAAAGACCGTCCAGCGCCCGGCGGCCGCGATCGGAAAGATTGTAACCCATGTTTTTCAGGTCCTGTGGTGACGGGGTGCGGGGCGGCGGGTGACGGTTTAGAAGACGCCGGCGTAATTCGCGGCGCCGCCATCGGAGCGGGGCCGCGCGGTGTAGTTGTGGGCCGGGGTCTGTTCCTGGGTGGCTTCCAGCTGCTGCAGCTTCACGGCCAGGGCATCGCTATCGGCGCGGAATTCGTTACGCAGATCGGTGATGGCCTTGGAAAAGCTGGTGCCCATTTCTTCGAACAAGGGGCGCATCTGCCCGAAATCGAACGCCTGCACCTGGGCCGGATCGACAGGCGGGACGGCATCCTGCTTGGGCGGCGCCGGGGTAAACTTGGCGGCGAAGCGGTCGAGCACGCCGGACAGGCCAGCCAGGAAGCCGGCACCGGTCTCTCCCACGGTCTCGTCGGCGAATTCCAGCGCTGCTGCCTGCTCGGCCGAGACCGTGATGGTTCCGGGCAAAGCGCGATTGAACTGCAGGCGCTGGGTTGCGATCGAGGCGGGGCTGTCGGTGAGCGCGCAGCCCATGAGATAGGCGAAGCCCTTGCCCGCGAAATTGGGTTCGATTTCGATCGAGGGATAGACCTTTTGGCTGGCATCGTTGAGTTTCTTGGCGTCGGGTGTGACGTCGAAGACGCCATAAAGCGCCTTTCGCTGCTCGATCTTGCCGTTGAAATCGACGTCGACCATACCCGTTGAAAGTTCGAGCACGTCGCCATAGGCCCGAAACGGACCATCGCCGCTGATCCCCCGGATATGTTCGATGTTAACACGCGCCCCATAGGTCTTGGGATTGTAGCTCGAAGCCATCTCCTCGATCATCTTGTCATCGATGGTGCGGCCATCGACAGTCGAGCCGGCGGTGGCGAGCAGGAAGGACTTGGTCTTCATCGGGTGCTCCTGGGCGGTCCTGTTGGCCGGGCCTGTTGCGGCGACCCGTGTGCTGTTGCCCTTGAGCCAGCCCGGCGCGGCATCGGCAACGCGGGCGCGCGGTAGAGGCCGCCTCTACCGCGCGAGCGGGGCGACAGGGGCGCCATTTCGGGGTGCATGGCTGTGGCCATGCATCCGACCAGCCACCCCGACGCGGACGACGACGCCCCGGCGATCAGCCGGCAGGTGGCGCGCGCCCAGCGCCGGCAGGCACGCTCGCTCTATCATCGCGGGTGGCAGCTGACGCAGATCGCGGCCGAGCTGGGCGTGAAATATGGAACGCTTGCCGCGTGGAAGAGCCGCGATGCCTGGGACGACGACGCGCCGATCGCGGTGGTCGAGGATCGGCTCGAGGCACGCCTCGCCACGCTGCTCGACAAGGAGCCGTTCACCGAAGGCGATATGAAGCGTGCCGACTTCATGATGCGCCAGCTCGAGCGCGCCGCGCGGATCCGCAAGTTCGACAAGACCGGGCGCGACGGCGATCTCAACCCCAAGATCGAAAAGCGCAACAACGAGGAGGCCAAGGCCAAGCGCGCGGACAAGCGCAAGAATTTCCTGTCGCGCGAGCAGTGGCAGGCGCTGCTGGACGATTTCCACGACTGGTGTTTCGAGTACCAGGACGAGTGGTGGGAGCAGCGCCACCAGCGCGTGCGCAAGATCCGCAAGAGCCGCCAGATTGGCGCCACCGTCTATTTCAGCCGGGAATCGGTCGCCAAAGTGGCCGAAGCCATCCTGGCGACGCTAGACGGCGAGAAGGACGCGGCACCGCGCAACCAGATATTCCTCTCGGCTTCCCAGCGCCAGGCCAACAAGTTCCGCCGAGAAATCGTGAAATGGGTGCGGCGCGTGACCGGGGTGGAGCTGAAGGGCAACCCGATCATGCTCGACCTGTCGTTTCCGGCAGAGACGGACGAGGACGGCGAGCCGCAGGCGCTGCCGGCGATGGATGCGGTGGGCTTCTATCCGTTGTCCACCAACAGCGCGACCGCCCAAGGCGAGAGCGGCGACTTCTACTTTGACGAATTCGCCTGGGTGCACGGGTTCACCGAGTTGAACGGCGTGGCCAGCGGCATGGCCACGCACAAGATTTACAAAAAGACCTATTTCTCTACGCCTTCGACCAAGACGCACCAGTCCTATGGCTTCTGGTCGGGCGAGGAGTGGAACGCCGGGCGCGCCAAAGGCGACCAGCAGCCGTTCGATATCTCGCATCGCAATCTGCGGAACGGCGCGATCATGCCCGATGGTAGCTGGCAACAGCTCGTCACCATCCATGACGCGGTGGTCAAGGGCCTGGGCAAGCTGGTCGACGTGGACGAGCTGCGCCGCGAGTATTCGGACGAGCGGTTCCGCAATCTGTTCGAATGCGAGGACATCGACGATTCCGAAAGCTCGTTCCCCTACGTGCGGCTCGCGCCGGCGCGGGTGGACAGCTTCTACAAGTGGCGGGATTTCGCGCCCGCGCTGATCGAAATCCCTGGCGGGCGGCCGTTCGGGGAAAAGCCGGTCTGGCTTGGCTATGACCCGAACAAGCAGGGCCGGGACGATGCGGCGCTAGCCGTGCTGGCGCCGCCAGAAAAACCGGGCGGCAAGTTTCGCGTGCTCGAGAAGATCCGGCTCAACGGGTTGGACTTCGCGGGCCAGGCCGACGCTATCCGGGCGGTCTGCAAGCGTTACAATGTCACCGACATATCGATCGACACCACTGGGCATGGCCAAGCGGTGTGGGAACTGGTGAGCAAGTGGTTCCCGCTGGCGCGCAAGATCGAATATTCGGTGGCCACCAAGACCGCCCTGGTGATCAAGGGCCAGAACGTCTTCCGCGCCGGCCGTATTGAATTCGATGCCGGTTGGACCGACGTGATGCAGGCATTCATGGCCATCCGCCCGACGCTGACCGGGAGCCAGCGCGGCGTAACCTATACGGCGCGGCGCAACGGCGAGATCGGGCACGCCGATATTGCCTGGGCGATCCTCCATGCCGTTTCCAACGAACCGCTTGATGCCGGTGCCGAGATCCAGGCGCCGGCCGGGCGTGTGCGCTTCCTCAACTGACAGGACCGATGATGACTGAAACCAGCTCGACCGCCCTGGCCCAGGCCCTGGCCGATCAGCCCGAGGAAAAGGCCAGCCATGCGCCCGCCAGGGCGTTTCGCTTTGGCGAGCCGGAAAGCGTTCTCGATCGCCGCGAATTGGCCCAGTATTTCGAGATTTGGCACAACGGGCGCTGGTACGAGCCGCCGCTGCCAATGGCGCGGCTGTCGCAGACGTTCAACGTCTCGCCTTATCACCGCAGCGCGATCGGCCTGAAGGTCAATCTGCTGGTGGCGCAACAGACGCCATCGCGGTGGTTGGCGGCCAACGTGTTCGAGCGCTGGGCGCTGGATTTCCTGCAGATGGGCAATGCCTATCTCGAGAGCGTGCCGAACCTGGGCGGGCGCATCGCCGCCCTCGCGCATAGCCCAGCCATCCACACGCGCGCCGGGATCGATCCCGACGTGTTCTGGTGGACCAACTGCGCGCGTGGGGATGAGCATGCCTATGCGCCCGGCACCATTTTTCAGTTGCAACAGCCGGATGTGGCGCAGGAAATCTACGGACTGCCCGAATGGCTGTCGGCGCTGCAGAGCGGGTTGCTGTCGGAAAACGCAACGCTGTTTCGCCGCCGCTATTACCTCAATGGAGCGCACGCGGGGTTCGTGTTCTATTTGAGCGAGCCGCTAGCCGATAATGCGACTGTCGATGCGATCGAGCATCAGCTCGGCAGCGCCAAGGGCGTGGGCAACTTCAAGAACATGCTGGTCTACATCCCCAAGGGGAAGAAGGACGGCATTCAGATCATGCCGATCGCCGACGTGACAGCGAAAGACGAATTCTCGGCGGTGAAGAACATCAGCCGCGACGACATGTTGGCCGCGCACCGCACGCCGCCGATCCTGATCGGCGTGATCCCCCAGGCGGCAGGCGGGCTGGGCAACATTGGCCAGACCCGTGACGCGTTTTACGAAACGGAGATCGTGCCGATCATGCGCCGCATGCTGCGCCTCAACGACTGGACCGGCCTGCCGGTGCTGGCCTTCCGGGACTACGTGTGCAGCGATGGCAGCGTAATCAAGCAGGACGGCACCCGCGTGGCGGCCGGCGCGCGATAGGATTTCCGCCCGCCGGCAGAGGCGGGGGAAGGGGGCGTTGCACCGCCCCATTCCGACGACCGCAGATCGTCATGTCCCCAGACAGGCCCACCCGAGGCCATCCCGCCTGCCGACTCGGCGGCGAGAACATATAAGGAACATTTGCGATGTTGTCGAACGTGCTGGACCAGCTCGTGCCGGTCAGCCCCACGCGCCCGCCTGCGCCGTATCTCGGCGGCAAGAAGATGCTGGCCAAGCGCCTGGTCGCCCGGATCAATGTTTTGCCTCATCAGCTCTATGCCGAACCATTCGTGGGCATGGGCGGGGTATTTTTCCGCCGCGATCAGCGTCCGAAATGCGAGGTGATCAACGACTGGTCCGAGGACGTGGCCACGTTCTTTCGCATCCTGCAACGGCACTATGTGGCGTTCATGGACATGCTGCGCTGGCAGGTGACATCGCGCGCCGGGTTTGAGCGGTTGCGCCGGCAGGATCCGTCGACCTTGACCGATCTCGAGCGCGCAGCGCGCTTCCTCTACCTTCAGAAGCTGACCTTCGGCGGGAAGGTGGCCCAGCGGACATTTGGCGTTGCGACTGCCAGCCCGGCCCGGTTCGATGTTGCCAAGGTCGGGCCGATCCTCGAGGCTGCGCATGAGCGCCTTTCCAGTGTCGTGATCGAGCGCCTGCCCTGGTCGGACTTCCTGACGCGCTATGATCGGCCGGGGACGCTGTTCTATCTCGATCCCCCATACTTTGGGTGCGAGGGAGACTATGGCCGCGATCTGTTCGACCGAAGCCAGTTCGACGCGATGGCCGAGCAGCTGCGCGGCATCAAGGGGCGCTTCATTCTGTCGCTGAATGACCATCCCGAGGTGCGCCGGATCTTCGACGGGTTCGCAATCGAGGCGGTGCCGGTTCGCTATACCGTGGGCGGCATGGCGCAAAGCCAGGTGGTGGGCGAGGTGATCATTAGCAATTGACGTTGCCGGCCCGTGTGAGGGCCAGCGCAGTGCGATAGGGGCCGGGGGGGCATCCCCCCCGGCCCTTTTTCGTGCCTGGGCTCCTCGGAGGGGCCACGGGGCGACATCGAGCGGCGATCGACGGGCATCGATGCGAGGGGGCAGGGGCGGGCGAGGCCGGGGGCAGGTGGCCGCCGGCACCTCGCGCGCCGCGCTCGCCCCCACGCCTCGCTTGCCTCTTCTTCGTCTCGAATTTTGCATTTTCGAGGCCGGCTCTGCGCCGCTCGCCTTGGCCAAGGATCAACCCCCATCGTCGCAAGTCGGTTATCTCGGTTACATGGCAGGGCGAAGGCCGGGAGAATGGCGGAAATCTGCGGTTTTCTAGGTAACCCTACGGCGGTTATCCATGGGCAATATCTCTTGGGCTGAAAGGTTATGTCATTGACGTTATTGTATATAATTTAGATGGAATATTCCTTCATATAGAGGTTACCTGATAACCGCCGTGTTGCCCTTTGTGTTGCCGAAAAAATGGCTGATTTCCGCCAATGTAACCGAGATAACCGACTTGCGGACCGTACCCGAAAAAGCTGGAAATCGCCCCTAAGGCCGCAGCCTCTCGCGCAAATCCTGCCATTGAAAGGATGCCGCCGAGATCGGGAGAGGCTTTGCGAAATTATGCGCGCTCTGCAGCACCGTATCCGGTCGGGACTATGTCGGGACTCTCGGTGCCGATCTGTTCCGTTTGGTTCCGGTCTGTTCCGTTGAAGGGTGGTTGACGTGCCCGCAAAATGCCGTAAATGCGCGGCTTCCCCGCACGGGGGCGGTTAGCTCAGTTGGTAGAGCATCTCGTTTACACCGAGAGGGTCGGCGGTTCGAGCCCGTCACCGCCCACCATTTTCTTGATCGCTGACGTTCGTTTACGTCTGGACAAGGCCCGGAAAACAGCCATATTTTGTGAATATGAGATTGGTGCTGACCGCCTGCGTTCGCCTTCAATCTCCCCTCAATGGGGGTATGGTTGGGGGTGTTTCGGAAATCGCCCCGAAAAATACCCCCAACCATAAGAAAGGCTGCCGGGGGTATGGCGCTCACCGATTTCGCAATTCGCAACGCGAAGCCAAAGGACAAGGCTTACAAGCTGGGCGATGCGGGCGGTCTCTTCCTTCTGGTGACCCCTGCCGGTGGTAAGCTCTGGCGCCTGAAATTTAGGGTTGCTGGTAAGGAGAAGCTGCTTTCGTTGGGCGGCTGGCCTGACCTGAGTCTGGCAAACGCGCGCAAGGAGCGCGACAAAGCAAGAGAGGCCTTGGCCTCCGGCACTGATCCGGCCCGTGAAAAGCAATTGGCCAAGCACCTGGCGAAGGCGCACGCTGGCACCACCTTTGGGGAAGTGGCCCAGGAGTTTATCGATAAGCGCCGGCGGGAAGGGCTTTCTGCATCCACAGCCGACAAGAGCGAATACTATATCAGCCGGATGGGCTCGGCCATTGCCCGGCTGCCGATAGCGGAAATCTCTGCCCCAGAGGTGTTGGCGGTTTTACGCCGGGTAGAAGCGACGGGGAACTACGAGACGGCACGGCGGGTGCTGCAACTGGCGGGCCGGGTGTTTCGCTACGCTGTGGCCACGGCGCGGGTGACCTCCGACCCTACTCGCGACCTGAGGGGGGCGCTAACGGCGCCGACGCCCAAGCACTATGGCGCTATCACAGACGCGAAGCGAGCGGGCGAGCTGCTCCGGGCAATAGAAAGCTACGAGGGTATGGGGGTGACAAAGCTGGCGATGCAGCTCTCACCGCATGTGTTCGTGCGTCCTGGCGAGCTGCGCCATGCTGAGTGGGGTGAAATTGATTTGGATGGCGCGCTGTGGACGATCCCGGCCGAGAAGATGAAAATGCGCAAGCCTCACCTTGTGCCCCTGTCCAGGCAGGCCGTGGCTATCCTTCGGGAGTTGCAGCCTATCACCGGGCCGGTCGGCTATGTCTTCCCATCCATTCGGACGCGCAAGCGCCCGATGAGCGAAAACGCCGTGAATGCTGGCCTGCGTCGGCTGGGTTACTCAGGCGACGAAATGACGGCGCACGGATTCCGCGCCATGGCGAGCACGCTTCTGAACGAATCGGGCAAGTGGTCCCCGGATGCCATTGAGAGGGCTCTGGCCCATGGGGACAGCGACAAGGTGCGTGCCGCCTATCACCGAGGGGCTCATTGGAAGGAACGGGTAGAGATGGCGCAGTGGTGGAGCGACCATCTTGATGGTTTGCGAACCGGCGCGGATGTGCTGCCGTTCAAATTGCGGGCGAAGTGATGGCCAGCAAGCGAAAACAAAAATTTTCTGCGCCAATCTCGCATGAAGACATCGGTGCCTTGGAGCGCATAATAATCGCTGAATCTCCGGTTTTCCGCGATAGCGAACGCTATAGTGCCATGTTTAATCAGATATTTCCGCCACCAAACGATCGCTATCCAGGATTGAGTAGTCCTGAAAAAAACGATCCGTCGGTGGAAGTTGAGAGGGAATGGATAATACGCATTCTTGATTTTCTTTTGGAGTGTTATCCTCATCCGGTTAACATGGCTTTGGATAGCATCCGAACTGGCTTGATTGAGGTTAATCGCGGTCTATCTCCGAATATATTTAAGCCCCACAAACCTGCCAAAGGCGGAAAATCCAATTTCATTGCGCAGCAGGCGATGAATTTGGCGATACTTGCCGCAGATTACATACATGATGTTGTGGGTAACGATGACGCTTATCGTCAAGAACTGATAGATGCAGCAACTAGTAATCTAGAAATCGACATGTGGAGGAAAAGATTGGATAGGTCATATGAAAATCGTGCTATCGTTACTTGGAGTGATTTATCTGGCGCAAAGCGAGTGCTGGCCCGCTCTGTTGCTGACGCCAAAGCTGCTACAGGGCGCTCGCCTTGGTCAGGCAAAAGCGCAAGTTAGGCCGTAACTTGCGGGTGGATAGGTAGTGCGGCCAAACCAAATCTGGTTACTAGAACTCTCTGCCGACGTTCGCGCATTCACGCTCGGACCTCAGCGGAGTGAAACCAATGCACACTTTGCCGGATACAGAGCCGCGCCCCCTTGCTTACGACCTCAAAACTGCGGCCCGAATCTCCTCGCTGGGTATGACTCGCCTCTATGAGCTGATCGCCCAAGGGCGCCTAAGCACTTCCAAGATTGGCAAACGCCGGCTCGTCCACGCGGATAGCTTGCACCGGCTGATTTTGGAGGGGTTCTGAGGCATGAAACAAAATACCCCCACCGCTATGAGCGGAAGGGGCTTTGAGACGCTGGCCGGCAATCTCAAGCCCAAAGGTAATTCCGCGTCGCATCAGGTGCAAGTTAATTGCTCGCAATGCCTCGCTTTCGATTCTCGCAGTCCCAATTTCACTGGTTTCGGTTATTGTAAGCGCCGCTCCCCGGTGGTGGACAGCGAAGAATTTTGGCCTCGCGTCACGCCAGATAACTGGTGCCTCGATTTCGTTCCTCGTGGGCGGGAGGCGGCGAATTGACACTATCTACCACAATGGCGCCCCTGGCCCAATACCCACGCTGGATTTGCTGGACTTTCGAGCACGACCCGAACCGCCCGCAGAAGCCCCGCAAGCGCGCCATCAACCCTCGCACCGGGCACTACTGCAAGCCTCAAGACCCGGCCGTTTGGTGTACCTATGCGGAGGCCTTGGCGGCGGCGCAGCAACGTGGCCACGGTGTCGGCTTCGTGTTCCAGGAGGGCGACGGGCTCTTTTTCCTGGACATGGACAACTGCCTACAGGAGGACGGCCAATGGTCCCCGCTGGCCCGTCACCTCATGGAGGTGTGGCAGGGCCACGCAGCCATCGAGGTAAGCCAGAGCGGGCGCGGGCTGCACGTGTTTGGCTATGCCTCGCAGATACCTCCGCACGGGTGCCGCAACATTCCCTTGGGCCTGGAGCTCTATCATCATGAACGCTTCGTTGCGTTCACCGACGCGCAGAGCTGTGGGGCGATCGATGCCGATGTATCGGCCATCCTGGCGGGCGTGATCGACGCCTATTTCCCCAAGACCAGCCAAACCCGCGACGTGGTGGACTGGACAGACGAGGGCGACGGCGCGCGGGCCGATGATGAGGAGCTGTTACAAATCATGCTCCAGTCCGGTCAGCGGACGGCTGGCGCGTTTTTCAACGACAGGCACGTGACTTTCGCGGACCTGTGGAACGCCAATGCCGACGCCCTGGCGAAACGCTGGCCCAGCTCCAACGGCGTGGACAGCTTCGACCGATCGGAAGCAGACAGCGCGCTTGCGTCGCACCTGGCCTATTGGTGCGGCGGCAACTGCGAACGCATGGAAAGGTTCATGCGCCGTTCCGCGCTGGTGCGCGACAAGTGGGATAGCCACGGTTCGTACATGGAGCGGACTGTGCTTGGTGCCTGCGCTACGGTGAAGAACCGCGCCACGCCTCACGGCGGCGCCAAGCGGATTTCGGAGGATGAGCGCCGTAAGCGTCAACGGGAGCTAACTCGAAGGATTGGTGAGGGCTCTGATACCGTGCCGACGACTGAACAGTTTAGCCTTGAGGAAATGCTTGAGCGGTTTGTCTACATCAAGGAGGGCGCCCAGGTTGCGGACCGGCTCCGCCCGCAATTTGTCCTGCCATTTGCCGAGTTCAAAGGGGCAACGGCGGCGTCTAAGCACATGGTCGTCAAGCCGGATGGAGTAGCTAAATTGATTTCGTGCGCTGAGGCGTGGAAGGCCAGTGCACTTCGGAAAGATGCCGAGACACTCACCTTTCGCGCCGGCGCCAATGCGATGACGACTTCGCCCCACCACGGGAAGGCGGCTCTCAATCTCTGGTCTGCTCCTATCCGGGATGAACCACCACAGGACTGGCAGGAACGATCGAACCTTTTTGCAGACCATATCCGCTGGCTTTGGGGCGAGCACGCGGACGTGTTCTTGGATTGGCTAGCCCATATCGAGCAGCGACCTGGCGTGTTGCCGCATTTCGGCTGGGTCCATATCTCTCGGGTGCATGGCAAAGGTCGAAATTGGATTTCTGCGGTGCTAGCGCGACTTTGGCGTGGTCATGTCGCGGCGTCGTTCGACTTGCTCGGCGCCATGGATGGTGCGTTTAATGATCGCCTTTCCCGGTGCCTACTCGCCATCGTGGACGAGATTAACGAGGGCGGGAGCGGCAGTTGGCGTCATGCGCAAACCTTGCGCCAGATGGTGACGGCTGAACATCGGGAGATTAACCCCAAATACGGTCGCCGCCATGTCGAGTACAATGCTACGCGCTGGCTTCTGTTCAGCAATCACACGGCTGCTATTCCCCTCGGGTCTGAAGATCGGCGTTTTTGGGTGGTCGATCATGAAGGCTCGGTGCATCCCCTGGAATACTATAAAAAACTTTACGCCGCGCTGGATGAGCCCCTGTTCATGACCTCTGTTGCGCACATGCTGAGTGAACGCGACATTTCGGGCTTCGAGCCCGGCCAGCGCCCTCCGCTCACGAAAGCGAAGGCAGCCTTGGTAGAGTTGAGCCAGTCAGAAAATGAAGCCGATCTTTCCAGCTTGGCCCAACTGTGGCCCGTGGAAGTCATCTCGTGGACAGAACTGCGACAGGCGCTACCTGAGAGCGACACGAGCTACAACGCGCTCAAATACCCCCTTGAGCGGGCAGGCATGCGCAAGGTGAAGCGCAAAGTGCGTACTCTAGTCAGGCCTGAGTCGGTCTATAGCCTTCGCAATCACGACCTTTGGGCGGTGGCGACGGCTGGGGAAATCAAGGCTGAGCTGGCGCGTGTTGCGCCAGAAGCGAAAATAGCCTGCCTGTGTGGCGACAGCGATTTGACCACGGGGGGATGAACCGCGCTGTTCCCGCGTTCTTGCTTGTGCCCGGTAATTGGTGAACGATCCTGCAAAAATGCTATTTTAGGCTTTTTAGGATGACGGGAACAGTCAGGAACGCGCGAACAGCTTTTGCGCTTCAATCATTCCGTGTAGTTCGCACGTCAACCCACAAGCCACCTTGGTTACATCGCGGCCGGAAAGCATATAACCGATACCTTACCGGCATCAGGTAAATCCGAACCACGCTGAATTATTGACACTTCTTGGTGGATCGATCAGCAACGGTGGCTCGAAATCCGTACAAGCCGCGCGCGCGCGCGAGGGCATCATGCAAGCGTCTGCTTCCGGGTCGCGTCCCGGAACGTGGTGTAGGATCTGAGGGTAGCGCTGCTGGCTGAGCGCGCGCTTTCTGTAGAGCGCTGTAGCGTCCGGCCAGCAGCGCGGGTGGTCACCGTAATTTTCGGCTAGGTTTGGGTTGCGAAGCTCGAACCTGGGGAGCGCGGAGATTTTTGGATGCCTTGCGCTTGGGAGGGGCAGCGCCTCTTGAAGGCCCAATAAACCAAGGCCCGCTTCGCACGAGCGGCCTATGTCGCGCTAGCGGGCGTTACCCCCTGGCTCCGAAAGGGCAGGCTCTTGGCGGAGACTACAGGCTCCGAGAGTGCGGCGAGCAACACGCGGGCCGAAGGCAACGCTATTCAAGCCCCCCTGTCGTAAAAGTTGAATGTTGCCAGGCGATAACGGATTTCCGGTGAGTCGCTGACTGGGGCACATTGCAGATGAAAACGGCTAACGTGAATGAGGCCGTCCGGTGAAACGGCACGATGGGCCTGTGCGCGCAGTGAGCTATGTTCGCATGTCCACGGACCATCAGCGTTATTCGACAGAAAACCAATCCGACGCCATCGAGGCCTATGCAATCGCCAACGGGATGAGCCTGGTACGCCGTTACGAAGATGAGGGTAAAAGCGGCCTCAACACCGACGGAAGACGAGGCTTTGAGCAACTAATCGCCGACGTAAGTAGCGGCGCGGCTGATTTTGACGTTATCCTCGTTTACGACATCTCCCGCTGGGGAAGATTTCAAGACACGGATGAAAGCGCGTCCTACGAGTACCTATGCCGAAAACAGGGTATCGAGGTTTTCTATTGCGCTGAGCAGTTCGAAAACGACGGCAGCGCCGTCACGACCATCGTCAAAAATGTCAAACGGGCGATGGCGGCCCTTTACAGCCATGACCTCTCGCATAAGGTTTTCGTCGGGCAGTGCCGACTAATCGGCCTTGGCTATCGTCAAGGTGGTGCGGCAGGCTTCGGGCTTCGCCGCGTCCTGATCGATGAGCAAGGCAACGTCAAAGGCGAGTTGCGGCACGGCGAACGCAAGAGCCTCCAGACCGATCGCGTCATCCTCATGCCTGGACCGGCCGAGGAATGTGAGATTGTTGAGCGAATATTTCGCTTGTTTGTCGAACTCGGCCGCAATGAAGCGCAGATAGCGGCGCTGCTGAATCGGGAGCAGATTTTGACAGACCTGGGCCGCGCCTGGACGCGGGGCACCGTCCACCAAATCCTGACCAATGAGAAATATATCGGGAACAATGTTTACAACCGGATATCCTTTAAGTTGAAAAAGCATCGTGTTCGAAACGCACCGGAGAATTGGGTGCGGGCTGACGGCGTTTTCCAATCGATCATCGAGCGATCTCTATTTGATCGCGCCGCCTCCATTATCAGTGCACGTTCACAGCGGCTGAGCGATGATGAAATGCTTGCGCTTCTGGGGAAGCTCTTTGAGAGCAAGGGTATGCTCTCCGGCCTGATTATCGATGAGCAGGAGGGCTTGCCGTCCAGCAGCGCCTATCGAGATCGTTTTGGCAGCATGCTGCGGGCTTATTCGATGGTCGGGTATCGGCCGCGCCGGGACTATCGCTACATTGAGATCAATCGGGCCTTGCGACGCATGCACCCAGAGATGGTCGAGATGGTGACAATTGGCCTGCGAAAAGGCGGCGGCGACGTTCGCCCCGATCCGGAGAATGACATCCTATGGGTCAATGACGAATTTACCATCTCGGTTGTCATCGCACGCTGCCGCCTGACGGGAGCTGGTGCGCGCCGTTGGCTGCTCAGGTTCGACACTGGTTTGCTGCCTGATATCACCATCGTTGTGAGAATGGACGCAGCAAACCGCACGGCGATGGACTATTATTTGCTGCCGCGCATTGACGTTCTGGCAGAACGGCTCCGCCTGACGGATGGCAATGGACTTATCCTCGATGCGTATCGCCACGGGGACCTCGATCTTCTGTTTTCGTTTTCTTCGCGCATCACAATCCAGGAGAGCGTGTGATGATGGACGATGGCGTTGTCATGGTGCCAATCGACGCAATTTCCGTGGTGAATCCGCGCTCCAGGAATGCACAGCAGCACCAGGAAATTATCGAAAACATTGGGGCGATAGGCTTGAAACGGCCCATCACCGTTCGGTTGCGGGAATCCGGACCTGACGGGGCGCGTTACGACCTCGTGTGTGGCGAAGGGCGTCTGGAAGCCTTCCATAGGCTTGGTGAGACCGAAGTGCCCGTCCTCATTACCGATGCCAGCGAGGAAGATTGCCTTGTTATGGGGCTTGTCGAAAATCTGGCGCGCCGCCAGCATCGGCCAATCGATATCATGGCAGACATCGGCGCATTGCAGGACCGGGGCTACACGGATGCCCAGATCGCCTCAAAGATCGGTGTCACGGCATCCTGGGTCAACATGGTGGTCAACCTTTTGAAGAAGGGCGAAGAGCGCCTGCTTGCGGCAGTCGAGAAAGGTACGATCCCGGTCAGTATGGCGGTGGACATCGCGCGCTCTTCTGACGCGGAAATGCAGGAATTGCTGGCGGACGCTTACGCTCAAGGCAAATTAAAGGGGAAGAAACTCGGCCAGATACGACGCTTGCTGGAACTCCGCCGAACGCAACGCAAATCGGTACCAGACAACGGACTCGGCCGAAGCGCCCCCGCACGAAAACTGACCCCGGACGAATTGGTGCGCCTCTATCAGCGGGAGGCAGAAAAGCAGCAACTGATTGTCAAAAGGTCCGATTTTACGCGAACCCGACTGTTGTTTGTGGTGGAGGCTTTGCGCGATTTGCTGGGAAATGAAAGCTTTCAAACATTACTCCGCGCCGAGAAATTGAACCAGTTGCCCAGTTGGCTCGATGAGAAGATGGGCCGCCAGGGGGCCGTATGACCGGCGATATCCCTGCATCGGTCAAGCTCGCGTTCGAGCAGAAGCTCGTCACGGTGGCCATTGGCCAACTTGTGCCGACCAAAGCGATGCGCACCAATTTCAAGATGAGCAAAAAATATCTGCAAATCGTCTCGTCGATCCGGGTCATCGGCGTTGTCGAACCACCGGCCATCATCGCCGATCGGATGCGGCCCGACATGTTTTTGCTGCTGGACGGCCATCTGCGTGTCGAGGCCCTCAAGGAGCTGGGGCAAAGCCACGTTCGCTGCCTCGTGGCAACGGACGATGAAGCGTACACCTACAACAAGCGCATTAACCGGCTGACGGCGACACAAGAGCATCGCATGGTGGTGAACGTGATGGAACGGGGTGTGCGGTCGGAGAAGATTGCGGCCTCGCTCGGTCTTGATCCGGCTTCCATCAAGCGCCGGTCCCGCCTTATGGATGGGATTTGTCCGGAAGTTGCTGACTTACTCCGCGACGCGCCATGCCCAATGACGGTATTTGATATATTGCGGCAAATGAAGCCATTACGCCAAATCGCGGCGGCCGAACTCATGATCGGGCAGGCAAACTATACGGCGGTGTTCGCGCGGACGATCCTGATGGCAACGTCGCCAGACCAATTGGTGTCGCCACGCACCAAGACGCCCAAGAAGGCTGCCGCTGAGCAGATGGCGCGTTTGGAGCGTGAGCTGGTCAGCCTGCAATCGCAGGTGAAAGCGGTGGAGGACAGCTACGGGTTGGACAACCTGCATCTTACGCTGGCCCAAGTGTATCTGCGAAAGCTCCTCGCCAACGCGCGCATTGTGCGATGGATGGGGCAACATAAACCGGAATACCTTGAGCAATTCGAAATCATCGCGGATATTCGTGGGTTGCCGGTACTTCCCACAGATTAAGCGAATTTCATTGATACACGCGGCCGCACGCACGCTCCATGGAGCCCTCCCGATTCGCGTCTTTTATACGCTGCCCCTGCATGTCAGCTATTTTAAAAATCGTTCCAATATGGCGGAAAAGAACTTCCCTGTTTTGACAAGGTGTGATGGTGTTGGGCCATATATCAAAAACCAGGCTTACTAATTCGACGTTTTATCTGAACTGACCTTGCTGCAAGACTTCCAAAATCGTTCAGATTCAGGTTCATCGGCGTTCCCGTAGCACCAGCCGGCCCTCTCCAGTGCAAATCCTGCATTATCTCTTGCAGTGCAATCAGGGCCATCGGCCGTTTCATTATATCCACCGCGACATTTTTCATTCAAAATCAGCCACTTATTCAATATCCTTCGAACGTGAGGCGGTGCTTCCGTCACATCGGGTGCGGGAGCTGCGACGGTTGATAGTCCCGCATCGGCCAAAGTCTGCTGGGGAAGAGATCCTGGCGTTTCCTCCAAATCATCCCTCGTCACCCCCAATGACGCAGGAGCGTCAAATAGCCTGTTGTAACAGGCTGTGTTTTTGGCTTTGGCGTCGGAATCGCTATCCCTGAACGTGGCGACGTCGTCCATTCTGCCGCCATTGTTCAGCGCTGCCGCCAGCGAATGCGCAGCACTCCATTGCGTCAGGTAAGCCGACCTGCAAGTGTCCAGAGCATTCGCGTATGCGATAGCGACTGAACGGCCGAGGCTATTCGGGATATGCAGTTCTGCCAGCCGGTCATCGACATCCCTACACAAGTCATCCTCTTTGCGCGCGGCCTGATACAGCGACGCCACGTCGCCACCCATTTTTACGCTCGTGGTGGATACGGCGCGAAATCCGCCGGCCAGCTCGCATTGTTGTGTGAGGCGCTTGATCTGCCTGTGGAAGGCGATCGCGTCGGCCTTAGCACTAGCGCCAGGTTGAATGGGATACCTTGCCGCCTGTTCTGCCGGCGAGCCGCGAAGCCGCGCCGCTACAGTGTTCAGAATTCCTATTCCGATGAAGGCGGCTAGGATCAAGAGCTTGATTGGCATCGGAGACACAGCTTTCCGGCGTGCTCCACGGGTGTGGGGCGGGAGTGTCTCGGGTTCGTGGTCAGTGATGACGGACATTCATGGCTCCTGGCAGCTAATGCCAGATAGCATCTTGAGCCTTTACGATAACCTAAAATGGGA
>Ga0070665_100002091_pt1 | contig 22383 bp, 19 predicted proteins | sample KBSS13metaG_FD_65862 | JGI IMG/M metagenome (GOLD analysis project Ga0070665, IMG submission 65862) | Switchgrass rhizosphere microbial communities from Kellogg Biological Station, Michigan, USA - KBS S1-3 metaG | ecosystem: Host-associated > Plants > Roots > Rhizosphere > Soil ... | reverse complement strand
TCAACCCGGAAACGGGATTGTTCGACGTTGAATATGCCGACGTAATGGGCATCCCGTTCGACTTCACTGGCAAGCCACAAGTGGCGACGCCAAGGCCGCCAAGGCCGATCACCCGCGTCCACGCGATCAAAGAGCGGTCCGAGCAGGAAATCATGTTCCCTCGGGTCACCGGTTACCGACGCGATTTGCCAGAGGAGCGGCTGGTCGCGGAATTCACGGAAGATTCCAGGTTAGTCATCACGCCAGAAGACATCGGCGCGACCAAGGTCTTCATGGAAGGCATCGTCGGCGAGGGAGTCATCATCACGCCGGAGGTGCTCGAAGGTTTGCGGCCGTCCACGATCAGCTTCAACCTCGCGAAGCACCTGCTCTACACGTGCTTCCTCGACGAGGACCGGATCCCGAAGCAGCACCTGTTCCCGCAAATCCAGCGGATCGCCCGGCGATGGATCGATGAGGGCTACCTTGTCACGAAAGGCGTGCCGACCGGAGCGATCCTCTACCTCAACCAGCTCACCAAGGCGGCCGAGCGGATCGACCGTGCGTGTAACCGCGGCGCTGGCGAGAACGCCCGCATCAAGGCCGTTCTCGATCCCTACAATCCGAAGAGCTCGACCAGGATCGTGAACTTCCCCACGTCAAAGACCTGCCAAGTGACAGGTGCGAGGCCGCCCAAGTGCCAGATCAGTCACGTCGTGCTGGATAGTGATTGGGAAGGCCAGATGGCAAACGTCTTCGAGAGCCACCCGTGTGTGCTCGCTTACGCGAAGAACCAGGGCATGGGATTGGAGGTGCCCTATCTCGATGGCGGCATTTCGCGCCGTTACGTTCCCGACTTCGTGGTGCGGCTGGATGATGGTGGCGATGAACCTCTGAATCTGATCTTGGAGGTCAAAGGCTATCGTGGGGAAGATGCCAAGGCGAAGGCAGACACGATGATTAGCTATTGGGTGCCTGGCGTGAATGCGCTTGGCGAGTTTGGGCGCTGGGGATTCGCGGAGTTCAGCGACTGGGCGGTTATGGACGAGGATTTTGGAAAGCTCGTGGACAAGTTGATGATCAAGGAAGTTGCGTAATGGCACGGGGACCAAAGCAGATTGGCACGCTCACCCATGAGCAAGCTCGGCGTCGCAACATCCCAACCGCGGAGATGGAAAGCTTTTTTCTTCGGGAGGAAGATCGCGACCCGCGGGAGCCGGTGCACTACGAGCGTTCACGGCCTCTCGTGGAAGGCGAGATGAGAGACCGCGACCCCGATCTCGATCCGCAAATCATCTGGAACGGTGCGCGCATCCGGCTGAGCAAGGATCAGATGAAGCGGCTCGCGGAGACGGGTGAAGTCGAGATCGGTGACGCGCAGCTCGTCTGGCGCGGCAAGGACACGCAGGACTGGTCGGACCTGATTGTCCAGGTGCCGCCGCTCTACATCCAGGAGAAGATCCACCCGAAGGCGATCATCGACGACCTCAAGCGTCGCAGCCATGACACCCGCGAAGCGCAGAGCGACGCGCCGGACCTATTCGCGGACTTCAATGGCCTGGACCCCGAAGCGAAGGCGGAGTTCTACGCCCACGATTTGCACTGGTCGAACCGTATGATCCTCGGTGACAGCCTGCAGGTGATGGCGAGCCTTGCCGAGCGTGAGAGCCTGCGTGGCAAGGTGCAGTGCGTATATTTTGACCCACCCTATGGCATTAAGTTCGGCTCGAACTGGCAGGTTTCGACGCAATCGCGTGATGTGAAGGACGGCAAGCAGCAGGACATCAGCCGAGAGCCCGAACAGGTGAAAGCGTTTCGGGATACTTGGAAGGACGGCATCCACTCATACCTGGCCTACCTGCGCGATCGGTTCACGGTAATGCGGGATCTACTGCACGATAGCGGCTCAATTTTTGTGCAGATCGGCGATGAGAATGTGCATCGCGTTCGGGCTGTATTGGATGAAGTATTTGGAGCGGAGCAATTCGTTGCGCAGATCACCTTCCGCGTGAAGAGTCCGTTGGGTGTGTCTGATCTAGCACGAACAACTGATTTCATTTGCTGGTATTCGAAATCGAAAGACCACATGAAGTTTCGGCAGGCAAAAAAGCCCAAGCTGCTTTCCGAACATCCCGAGTTTACGCAGGCGCTGGATGATGACGGCCGTGCTATCAGTCGCACGAGCGCTGAGGAGCGCGGCGTTGCCGCTGAAAAATTCTTCACGGCGCAAAACCTAGCCTCATCTGGTTACACGCAGTCTTGCACGTTTCCCTACACCCTAGCTGGTAGGACGTTTGCGTCTCCAAAGGGTAAGAGCTGGAAGACAAACCTCGACGGCATGAATCGCCTAGCTATGGCGGATCGGCTGCAGCCCCTGACGACCAGTTTGCGTTGGCGCTACTTCTTTGGCGATTCACCGTCCGAGGTAATCACTGACGTCTGGACGGACACCTTTTCAGCGTCAGACAAGACGTATGTGGTGCAGACCTCAGAGGCTGTCATCCAACGCTGCATCCTCATGACAACCGATCCCGGCGACCTCGTTTTGGATCCCACCTGCGGATCGGGAACAACGGCTTATGTTGCGGAGCAGTGGGGACGGCGCTGGGTCACAATTGACACCAGCCGCGTAGCTTTAGCGCTGGCTCGAACTCGGATCATGGCTGCGCGGTTTCCTTGGTATCAGTTAGCCGACAGCCGTGAGGGCGCGGCGAAGGAAGCTCAGTTGTCCGGCCGCATGCCCGAAGATCGCGCCTTCGCGAACGACATTCGCCAAGGCTTCGTTTACGAGCGAGCGCCGCATGTCACGCTCAGGTCGATTTCCAACAATGCTGAAATCGACGTGATTTGGGAGAAGTGGCAAACAACACTTGAGCCTCTGCGCGCATCTTTAAATGCGGCGCTCGATAAGAGCTGGGAGGAGTGGGATGTTCCACGCGCAGCGGGAGAGTCTTGGCCACCGAATGCGAAAGCCGATCACACCTCGTGGTGGGCGGCGCGGACAGAACGTCAGCGCGAAATCGATGAATCTATCGTCAGGGGCGCAGAGGTCGAAATGCTCTACGACCGTCCCTACGTCGATAACAGCCGTATACGCGTCGCTGGACCCTTCACCGTTGAGAGCCTTTCGCCACACCGCGTGTTGCCTGCGAGCGATGCAGAACTGATCGAGGAAGTCGATGCCGCCGAAAGAAAGCGCATTCGCACGGAATCGCCGGAAAACGACTTCGCGCAGGTCGTCATTGAGCACCTCAAAACGGCCGGCGTCCATCAGCATGAAAAGGGTGACCGCATCACATTCGACAGCGTGCAGCCATGGCCGGGCAGCTGGATCGGTGCGGAAGCGAGCTTCACGGAGGGTGAGAGCGGCGTCGAGCGCCGGGCGGCAATCTTTATTGGTCCTGAGTTCGGCACCGTCGGCAGGTCCGACTTAGTCGCCGCGGCTCGTGAGGCAGCCGACGCTCGTTTCGATGTTGTGATCGCTTGTGCATTCAACTTCGACGCGCATTCCTCGGAGTTCGACGGACTCGGCTCGCTCAAGATCATCAAGGCGCGGATCAACCCCGACATGCACATGGCCGGCGAGCTCAAGAACACCGGCAAGGGCAATATGTTCGTGGTGTTCGGCGAGCCGGACATCAACGTGCTCGATGACGGTGGCGAGACCATTCGCGTAAAGGTCAACGGCGTCGATGTGTTCGACCCGAACACCGGCGACATTCGCTCGAACGACACACGCGGCATCGCCGCCTGGTTCGTGGACACAGACTACAACGAAGAGAGCTTCTTCGTCCGCCACGCCTACTTCCTCGGCGCGAACGACCCCTACAAGAGCCTCAAGACCGCCCTTCGCTCAGAGATCGACGAGGAGGCTTGGAGCACGCTCTACAGCGACACTTCACGGCCGTTCCCGCGTCCTACCAATAGCCGAATCGCCGTGAAGGTCATCAATCATTTCGGCGACGAGGTGATGAAGGTGTTCGGGGTCTAACGATGGCTCCGCCGGCTCAGGATCCGTCCATGGCAATATGGACCCATGGTGGGCAGGCCAATTCAGACCTCTTTTCCGCATTGCTGGAGCGATCCGACCTTAACGATCTTAAATCAATTATTGGCGGGTTCGCATTCGTCTCGCTTTCGGGCGCAATGCATTTGAAGAAGGTTTTGCAGTCAGACGCTCGCCTGCTGGCGTGCAATAAGACTCTCATGATTGGGATCAGTCAGGGTATTACTGAGCCGCAAGCGGTAAGAATTCTCAGAGACATCCCGAACACCAGCGCAAAGCTCTTCACTCCGCAGAAGAAAGTGACATACGAGTCCCTGTTTTCTGCGCCGGTGTTTCATCCGAAATTTCTGTTCGTTGAGTCCAAGAATCTCAATGATTGTTGGATGATTGGATCGGCAAACCTCACCGGAGCTGCGATCGGGCGGCAGGGGAAGAACATAGAGCTTGCGTCGATTTCGAATCTCACAGGTAACCCCGCCAAGCAGAGGCGTCAGCAATTAGATGAGTGGATGAGCGCATTTGCGGGGCTATTGCGGCCAGCGACTGATCTATTGCTGGCTGCTTACTCCGCGGCGAGACTTGACGCATTCAAAGCAAATCCGGCTTTGCTTGCAGCCACCGAACCCAGCTCGGACTTATCCCTCGCGTCAGAGCTGTTTGTGGAAGTCGGTGCAGCCAGTGGCATTGCTCGACACCAGGTCGAGTTCAACCGGCACCTCGCAACGTTCTTTGGCAAGCCGTCAAAAAAGCGGAGAGACTATGTCCTGACGGACGGCCACACGTCTTGGTCAAAGCGACCACTCACTCCTAAGACAACCACCTTCGGGGTAGAAATATATCGTTTGGGAATGCCCACCACGACGAAGGGTGGAGAACCGATCGCTGGACGCGCAATCCATTTCAAGCGCACCAACAATCCGCGCAGGTTTGAGTTCGATGTCACTGATCTTGATAGCAATGCCTATGAGTCGTGGTTCGGACAGGCCAATCAATACGGGCATGTCGGCTCAACCTCAGGCGGACGTCGGTTCGGCTACATTTATTAAGGTCTGAACGAACCGGCTGTGGAGGGTAATGCGTAGATGGGTAAGGGAGGATACCTAGGTGGCTCGACGATCATCCGTGCATGGGGTGGTCAGGCGTCGCGTGCGAAGACGAAAGCCGCACCGATCGATTTGAATGCGCATCGGAAAAAGCCGAAGAAGCAAATCAACAAGAAGCCGAAACGCGAAAAGCTTACGGCTGCCCAGAGGAACGCCGAACGAAAGGCAAGGGAAGCTGCGAAAAAGGCGCAGCCGAATGTCGTCGTCGAGGTCCGCAACGCAAAACCACATAACACTAGGAAAGTGACTGTCAGGCGGTCGCCGAAGTGTAATGGGCTTACGATTCCTGAGCAGGTCGCCAAAGCCAGCAAGACCGTTCGCACAATTGAGGCTGACATTGCGAAGACGAAGCTGCGTCTGGCCAACTTGGAGCGTCTATTAGTTGACGCACGGAAGCAGCTGGAGCGCGCTGAAAATCTTCCTCGCCGATCAGCGGTTGGTCAGGCGCTGGTCAAAGCGCTCGATCCGCAGCGCAGCTAATGTCACAAGCCGACGAAGGCGCGAAATTCATGACGGTATTTGCCGAACTGAAATCGCGCTTCGCGGACAATCCCGAGCTTCTAGTTGAGCGCTGGGAAGGGGACGAACGTGCGCAGGAACTTTGCGATGAGCTGCACGAGCTGGCGCGCAGCTTCGAAACAACAGAAGAATGGTCGCCCGTAGCTCTAACGCCGCACGTGTCAGCAGCCTCTGCGAGATCGAGACGGGATTATGAGGAGCGCTGGTCGCGGCGCGTCGCTTTCGTAGCGAACCGATGGATCAACAAGATGTTGGGTGGCCTGATTCCTGATTCGGGTTCCCCGAACTTCAAACTCCGGCCGGACGAGCTCTCGATCGAGATCGAGAACTGGAAATACGATGCTAACAAAGAGCGGATGCTGCTCGAACAATCGTTCGACTATCTCCAGCAGCGCCAGGAAATTGACGAGGATGGTTATCTCGACTGGGTGATTGAGGCGGTTTGGGCGTGGACACGCCTGACAAAAGTCGCCGGGCTCGATGTTGAGGGCGCACTCTGGCGCCGGCGTGCCATCCCTCACATCCTGGTGCCAACCCACGTTGCGAACCGCTACGGCAAGAAGCGTGCATCGCTTTATCGCAGGCTCCATCAAGCCGGTCGAGCATTCGTCTTCGGCGCACCGCTTGCAGCCCTCGCGCTCCAGCGAGCGGCCCTGGAAGAGCTTCTTCGTGAACATTGGGGAGCCGAGAAAGGGCATGTGCGCGAAGCGAAGCTCCCCCACCTGCGCTGGGATATTGGCGCCGACCGATTGAAGAACCTCGCGAATGACGCGCTGCACAAAGACCCTGAGAAGCTCACTCCCGAGCAGCTCGAACGGGCGGTGATCGAGAACTTCATCATCTTGCGGCTGCTCATCGAAAACGCGCCGCTCGATGCCGCGGAACATCAAAGGCAGCCGCGGTGAACCTTCATCTTGCCGATACCTTCACGGCCGCTCTGGCAAAGCTTCCTGCGCACGAAGCGAAGGCCGTAAAGACGACTGTCGTTGACCTCCACATCGATCCGAGCGGCAACGGTCTCCAGATGCACCGGATCGACAAGTCGAAAGACCCAAACTTTTGGTCGGTGCGCGTAAACCGCGACTTGCGCCTCATCATTCACAAGAACTCCGACAGCGTGCTCGTGGCGTATGTCGGTCACCACGATCCTGCCTATGCCTGGGCGGAGCGCCGCAGGATCGAGGCTCACCCGCGCACAGGCGCGATGCAGATCATTGAAGTGCGTGAGCTGGTCGAGGAGGCGGAGCCGAGCCCGGCGTTCACGTTCGAAGCTGTGGCTGAGGCGCCTGTCGCCGACGAGCTGCCGCTTTTCGCCGCTCTCGGTGAGAATGAACTCATGTCAGTCGGCGTGCCGGCTGACTGGATCCAAGACGTGCGCGGCGCGAGCGAGGACGGCTTCTTCAAGCTCGCCGCTCACCTGCCAGGCGAGGCGGCCGAAGCGCTGCTCGAATATGCGGCAACGGGAAAGCTTCCGGCGCCCGCACCAGCCGCCACGGTCAACCCCTACGAGCACCCCGATACGCTTCGGCGCATTCGTCCGATCGCGGACGAGGAAGAGCTGGAGCAGGCGCTCTCGTTTCCGTGGGACAAATGGGGTGTCTTCTTGCACCCGTCGCAGCGCAGCTCAGTCGAGCGCGATTATGGCGGACCTGCACGAGTAGCTGGTTCTGCAGGAACGGGGAAGACGATCGTCGCGCTGCACCGTGCCGTGCGACTGGCTAAGGCCGAGCCACGAGCTCGCATCCTGCTCACGACGTTCTCCGACCCGCTCGCCGAAGCGCTCAAGAAAAAGCTCGCAGTCCTTTCGCCGGAAACAAGCGGCGTCGTGCGGCGGATCACGGTCGAGTCATTCCAGCGCGTAGCAGAGCAACTCTTCCAGCTCGTCCATGGCGCTCGTCCACGGATCGCAGGCGAGCCGTTGTTGCGGCGCCTGCTCAAGAAGGCCGCTGAGGAGCACAATGTCCGTGGGTTTTCGGAGCGGTTCCTGCTGTCTGAATGGACGCACGTGATCGACGCCTGGGGAATCGCAAACGCTGAGACTTATCGCGACGTGCAGCGCATGGGCCGCAAGAGCCGGCTGGGTCCGAACCAGCGGGAACGGCTCTGGCCTGTATTCGAGAGCGTTCGTTCCGCGATCACCGAGCACGGTTACACGACTTGGGCAACCGTGTTCACCGAACTCGCGGACATATACACGACGAAGCCAGAGAAGCCGTTCGATCACATTCTGATCGATGAGGCGCAGGATCTCGGCCCGGCCGAGCTTCGGTTCTTTGCGGCCATTGCGCCCGCCGGTGAGAACAGTCTCTTTTTCGCAGGCGATTTGGGGCAGCGGATCTTTCAGCACCCCTACTCATGGAAGAGCCTCGGCGTGGACGTCCGCGGCCGCTCATCGACGCTCAAGGTCTGCTACCGCACGTCGCAGCAAATTCGCTCGGCGGCGGATCGTCTGCTCCCAGAACAGCTTCGGGATGTCGATGGGCTGGAGGACGAGCGCCGCGGCACAATCTCAGTATTCGAAGGACCGCCGCCCTTGGTCGAGGTGTGCGCGACCGAGGAAGAGGAAGCTACGGCGGTTGCCCGTTTTATTGACGTGTCGGTCGAGACGGGTGCTGCCCCTGACGAGATTGGGATCTTCGTGCGCACACCGCAACTTGTCAAACGTGCGAAAGCAGCGGTCGTGCGTGCGTCTATCGAGAAGCAACCGACGATCAGCGTGATGCACCTCGCGAAAGGACTCGAATTCAAATCGGTCGTCGTAATGTGCTGTGACGAGGGTGTATTGCCGCTGGACGAGCGCGTCGCCGACGCAGCGGACGAGGCCGAGCTTGACGACATCTATGAGACCGAGCGTCGCCTGCTCTACGTCGCCTGCACGCGAGCGCGCGACGGCCTCCTGGTAACGGGGACGAAGCCCGGCTCGGAATTCCTGCACGATCTCACGAATGAGCGTTCATGAGCAGGGCTCTCGAAAGGCTGACGCAGCATACCAGTTGAAGCTTGCTTCAAAGTGGTAATCCGATTCAGTGCAAGCCCAATCAAAGAAGTCCTAGAGCCGTCACCGTGCTTTTACCCGGATAGCGCCTAACTGGCGGGGTATGCATCAAAGTCCCATCCACAGGGGATTGATGCGTGAATAGCTTTTCCGCTGGTGCCAAAACGCCGTTGCCTGAATGCTATCTCCCAGCCACAAACCCTAAATGGTGGGCGCGGAAGAGGAAGACGACGAAGGCGACGGCACCATCACTTATCCCGTAGAGTTTGTTATCTTCGACACGCCGCTATCGCTGCAAGCATCAGGCTCATCGAAGGATGACTGGAAGGACAAGGTAAAGTCCGCTGCGAAAGCCGTCCTCCCCAAGTTCTTCATGCTGGAGGACAAGCCGCTTGCAGCTCAAATCATCTACTTTGCACCGGACGTCATGGAGGGCGACATAGACAACATTGTGAAGCCCATTCTGGATGCTCTCGGCGGTGTCGCCTACAAAGATGACGGCTCCCTAGAAGCCGTCGCCGTTCAGAAGATCGAACCAGGTGTAATCGTGGAGTTTGTATCTCCCACTCCAACCCTGCTGGAGGCGATCGATGGCGATCCTCCCGCTGTCTACATTCGAGTATGGGACGATTTGTCCTGGAGGGTCCTGCCATGACTTCTGCCGCCGAAGAACGTGAGAGCACGGTGCTCGAACTCCTGCGAGAGCGTTACGAGAGTGAGGGCTACGAAGTCTTTTTGCATCCATCTCCATCCGTGCTTCCCGCGGCTTTTGCGGGTTATCGACCCGATGCAATCGCAGTTCGAGGGAACGACCGGATCGTGATCGAGGTGCAAACCAAGGGTAGCCGGTCAGGCGACGCCCGGTTGCAGGATTTGGTTTCGCGATTTTCAAACGTCCCCGGTTGGAAGTTCGTAGTTTTCACGGCACCGGTTGGGGCGGAACCCCAAACCTTCGAGCCACCCTCCGTTCTGGAGATGCAGACCGAGATCGATCAGGCGCGGCACTTATTGGAAATGGGCAGCCCCAGGGCCGCACTCGTCATAGCTTGGGCGATCCTGGAGAGTGTTGTGCATGTGTTCGTGCCCGTGGGCAACCTAAGAGGCGGTAGGTCTCACACTGCGATGCAAGTCGTTCAGCAGCTTGAGATGAGGGGGCTTGTGAAGAGCGATGTTGCGCGCCGACTTCGAAAGGTCATTCCGTTGCGTAACGCTGTTGTCCACGGAGACCTCAAGGCTTCGGTGCCCCCGTCTGAGGTTGCATGGGTCATCGATGTCGCACAGCATCTTCTTCATACGAACGCGAACCAAATTGGCGCCCCTCACTAAATTAGCCACCGCGTTCTAACCGTCGTTGAGAGAGACGGCGCTTCGCGCTCAACCCAATTATTGACAGAGTTATAGAGGGCCGATCAATTCGCGGCCTTAGAGGAGGCGGGCGGCGCGCCCGATTAGGCCATGAAATTCGATGTAATCGGACGCATCAACAATATGCGCTTGCCCGATGGTAAGACGGCAATTCTTTATTCCGTCTACGAGGCGGTCAGTAATTCGATCCATGCGATCAATGACCGTTTCACCGAGGAGAAGGCCGCGGCCAAGGGTAAGGTCGATGTTGAGATCACCGTCGATGACGACGGCGAAATAGAGTCGATCGCAATTACCGACAACGGCATCGGCTTCACGCCCGACAACCTTCGATCGTTCGAAACAAGCGACAGCCGCTTCAAATACCAGCGTGGCGGAAAGGGCGTCGGTCGTTTCATTTGGATAAAGATGTTCGATACAATCAAGGTGGACAGCATAATCCGCAAGGGTCGCTCCTCAGAACGGATTCGATTCCGCTTCGCACCAGAAAAACCCAGCTCAATTTTTGGCAAACGGGTAACGCCGGTTTCGGGCACCGAAACTGGCTCCACGATCACGCTGTCCGACCTTCGTGAGGATCAACGGGGACGCATACGTCCGACCTCATATCTCAAAGACCTAGCACTCCATTTCTTTCCCCAGTTCATTGCGGGAACGCTACCTGAGATAAACATTACCTACCGCGGCGAGACGTCGAACCTGAACGAGTTCATCGCGGACCAGGTTGATACGCCCGTCGAACAGCGCATCTCGGTCGATTTTGGTGAAGGCCCTGTCGATGTGGATATTGCGCATTTGTTCGTTGATGCATCGATCTCCGCCGGCCTTCGCAATGCCTATCTACTCACGGCACACGGCAGGCTTGTCGGAGACCCCGTCTCGATCGAGCGCAAATACGCGCTACGGGAACTGCCGGATGGGAAGGCATACGTTGCAGTAGTCAGCAGCGACTTTCTTGACGAACGTGTGGATCAGGAGCGGCTGGGCTTCAAACTGACGGGCGAGCAGCGCGAAACCCTCGAAGCCACAATTCTGGAAGCTGCCGAAGCCTTTCTCCACGAACATATCACGAAGGTCCGTAAGCGGCAGAAACAGACCGTGGAGCGCTTGATAACAGAGCATCCCCAGCTGGCGACGCAATTCGCAAACATTGACGAATACGTGGCTCAGCTTTCGCCGGGGATGGATGACGAGCAGATTGGCCAGAACCTGTTCGTATTGCTGTATCGCGAGGAAAAGGACCTTCGGAAGCGCATCGAAGAGTTTGATCAGCTCGCCGCGCTCGAACCCGCCACGCGGGAGCAAGCGGAAGCGATCCTCGGCGAAATTTCGAACCAAGAAAAGCATCGTCTTGCCGAGCTGGTGGTCAAGCGGCACCAGATCCTGCAGATGGCGAATGTCCTGCTAAAATATGAAAACGACGAGCAAAAAAGTTACCATTACGAGCGGGTCATTCACGAGCTCATCTGTCCAATGGGCGAGATTTATCGATCCGGCGACGTGTCGTTGCACAACCTATGGATGATTGATGACACGCTCGCGGCCTACGATCTTTTCGCATCGGATAAGCCGATCAAATCCCTCGCAAAGGAGGCAACCTCCCGAAAAGAGCCAGACCTAATCTTCTTCAATCCCCTTGGATTCCGGCGCGAGGGAACCGACGATCCGGTTGTCGTAATCGAATTCAAGCGACCCGGCGATGAGAAGCCTAGCCAAGATCCCGTGACGCAGGTGCTCGGTTATATTGACGAGCTGCGGGGCGCGAGCGTCCGTGACATGGACGGCGGCGTAGTCTCGGACATTGGGAAAGACACGCCGTTCGAATGCTATATCGTTTGCGAACTCACCGGCGCGGCTCGAAAGAGCTTTGAGCGCTCCATAGCGCAAAACCCGACGCCAGACGGCGAGGGCTACTATGGTTGGTCAGTCCCACACAAAGCCCGCATTCGTGTAATCTCGTTCAAGAAGATGCTCCGCGACGCTGAGCTGCGTAACCAAGCGTTCTTCGACCAGCTGAGACTTGGTAGCCCCTCGGCCGCCGCAAAGCGTCGTGCCGCCAAGATTCGCGGCCGTAATGGCAGCAAGACTTAGACTACTGTCACGGATTCGAGTGGAAGCTAACAGCAATGGTCCCCTCCATTTCAAGCCATGGGTATTTGTGTAGATGATCGCACCATTTGCCAGCACCGAGTCTCAGTTGCGCGACTGGAGAGAGGGGCAAACTCCGGCAGAGCGGCTGTGCGCCGACATACTGCGGCTGGAAGGCTTCGAGGAATTAGACCCTCAGTTGCCAGGAGGTGGCCCCGACGGGGGAAAGGATATTCTTTGCTCCAAGGGGGGCGTGCGCTTCGTTGCGGCGGCCCACTTCCCGCAAAGCGAGGTGAGTTTCGCGGCCAGCAAGAAGAAATTCAAATCAGATCTGGACGGATCACTCAAGCATGACCGCCAAGGATTCATCTTCCTGACGAACCAACAGCTTTCGCCTTCCGAACGAAAAGAGTTGGAAGAGTCCGCGTCGGCGGCGCAGCGCCTATGCCTTATCTACCACCGGGAACGCATCCGTGTCGTGCTCGATTCCCCAGTGGGCTACGGTCTGAGGTTGCAACATCTCGGCATACCGCTGACGCCCGAAGAGCAGCTCGCTTATTTCGCCTCCTCTGGAAACGATGTTTCGGTGGCACTTCGAACGAATACCGACGCGATACATGAATTGGGACGAAGGATCGCCAAACTCGGATCACTGCAGACCCATCTGGCTATTCAAACTGTCGCGGCGGTCACGGCGGTGGTCGAAGGTAATGCTGTTGATCTCGATAAGATCGAAGAGCGCATTGGAACGCTTGACGAGGCCGAGCCCGAGAGCGGGCTGTTATCGTCTCGATTATCACCAGAATTCATCCGCTATGTTCACCGCTTGATGCTCTTCGGCAGCCAGATCGGTGGCAATTTTCGAGGATCGCAAGTTTGGCTGATCGACCCCACCAAGACCTTCACGGCCGGCTACGAACCTCCTCCATGGGATCAGGTGCCGCGTCTCGTCTCAAAGCTCACGCGGGACTGGAATCAGAGCTTTGCGAAAATATTCCGAGCCAGCGAGGAGGAGCAGCTCCACGCAATAGCCAAATTTTTTCATTCTCTTATCGCGATCCACCCCTTTCTTGATGGAAATGGGCGGGCAGCACGCCAGCTTTTGGCTCTCCAATGCCGCGAACTCATGCAGCTGAGCGAAGACATAACCCTGGATACCGGTGTCCCCTACTACCGTGCGCTGCGCGAAGCAGATGACGGTGACCTCTCGGAAATGATCGAGCTGATAGAGAGAGCCGTCGCGTTTGTGCGGTAGTCCTGAATCGCGAGCTCGGTCTATTTCAGCGCGGTGTCATTGCATCTGCAGTGTTCGGGTAGTTCAACTTGAACTCGAACCGTTGTCGAATCGCGTTTTCGTTGGCCAAATCGGCTTATTCGCCTGCCAAGAAACTACAAAAATCAACACGTTAGCTAGGGCAACTCGTGTTGACATCGCAGGGGGGTGGTCGCGGAATCGACCGTTCGGCAACCGATGCGCCCAGACTGGGACGTCCTAGAATTTCGCCGAGCAACTGATCCTGATGGTGCCGATCAGCCGCGGTCCAAATTCAAACTGCCATCCAGCAGTCGAACTATTCGGCGCGGCGCTGCCAAAGCATTGGTCCGTAAGCCGCGAGGAAGAGAGCTAGACCGGCAATCCAAGTGAAACCGCTGATGTCTAGCAGCAACCGATAGGAAGCCAGCCCGAGCGATGCGGCTACCCTCAAGAGAGCGGCTACCGTCACGCAGATGTAGAGGACGACAGTTGCCCTGCTAGCTTTCAGAGCCCGTCCGGTATGGCCCAAAGTCGCTCGTGTCATCACGGCAAGGATCATCGTCGTCATCGCTCCGGCTGTTAAAGCGTGAATTGCGGCGCTGCGGGGAACGTCAAAGCCGCCGACGCTCAGGCCAAGGAGCAGAAGGCCGATCGGGATCCATGCATAACCAACATGCAAGATCAGGACGAGCGGATCACTCACCGCTCGCATTCCGCCCCAGCGCGAAAGTCGAAGGAACTGGGCCGCGCCGGCGAGCACAAGCGCGAAGCCTGTCAATTGATTGTCCGGGAAGCCAAGCCACAGCAGCAAAGCGACCGCGGTTGAGACGATCACCAGCAGGTCGAGGCGTTGCGGCTGCGTCGGCAGCCCCCGCTTCATTCCTTGCTTGGCCATCCAGTTGCGCGTGAACGATGGGATAATGCGACCACCGTTAAGGGAAATTATGACAATTATTAGCGCGATCGCTCCTCGCCAGCCCAAGTCCGCAGAGACCATGCCGGCTGCGCCAGCGTAATCCGCGGCGTCGGCGAGTCCGAACAGAAGGACCAGGCCGACAATGGGCACATTGCGATTGTTGCTCGCGAGCACTTCGCGCGCTGCAAGCAGGGCAAGCGAAACAAACAGCCCGACATCGACGATAGCCGCGGGCCACAATCCGATGCGCGCTGACACCAGAACTGCCAATCGCGCCGTCGCCCACAAGCCGAACAGGCCGAGCAGCGGCGTCCCCGCAATCGGCAATCGCCCGGTCCAATTGGGGATTGCAGTCAGCAGAAACCCGGCTACCGCGGCGCCGACGAAGCCAAACAGCATTTCGTGGCGATGCCAGGCAACCGCCTCGAAAGCGGTAGGAAGGCCAACTTCACCGGCAAGGGTGCATAGCCAAAGCGCGATTGCGATTATTGCCCAGGTTGCAGCGCCGAAAAAGAAGGGACGAAAACCCCCGCGCAGGATCGGTGGCGCCGCCCCTTCGCGCCTTTTTCTCAGCGCAAGCATCTGCTCGCCCCGCGTCACATTTTTGATCGAACTCTGGGTCATGAATTTCTAACTAGAAACAGCAAGCAGTTTCTCGAACATGATCGTTACCAGGAGCGAGCTGTCCTCGTGCGCCACCACCGAATGCTTCTCGCCGCGATCAAGATACATCCACTCTCCCGCACTGAGCTTCACCTGCGTCGCCCCGTCGAGCGTGACCGAACCCTCCAGACAAACGATGGTCACAAAACCAGGAACGGCATGCTCCGCGATCTCCTCACCGGAGCGAAGGATCAACTGCATTGCTTCGAATGCATCAGTCTTTACGAGCGCCGCAGTTTTAGCCTCATCAGAGGCCACAGACGGAAGACGAACGATTTCGCTCGGCACAAGGTGATGAAGAGCCACAATTGGATCTTTCGTTTTCAGGCCGCCTGACCAGATCGCTCGCCGCTTGCGTGGGGCACGATTCCCCGTGGCTGGCGAAGCTTCATAATGAAGTCCCAGCTCATGATCAGTCCGCCCGCCGAGAAGACAACATCCCCCGGCAAGCGCATCCACTGCCAGAAGAGTGTCTGGTCGTAGAACGCTTGGCTGCGCGCCCATGCGTATCCGTGCTCGTAGACCGCGTTCAACTGCGGCCACCCAATGGGGAAGAAGTGCAGGAAGATCCACATCGCAAGCCCGCCGTTGTAGCACCAGAAGGCAATTCGGCCCGGCGTTTCATTGAATGGCGCACCGGGGCCGGCGCGGTAGCGAAGGCAGAAGTAAATCAGCCCGAGCGCCAGCAAGCCAAAGGCACCGAACAGCGAAGTGTGCGCGTGATTGAGCGTAAGGAAGGTGCCGTGCTCATAATAATTGACGAGCGGGGCGTTGAGCGTGCCGCCACCGAACACACCGGCGCCCACGAAATTCCAGAATGCCGACCCAAGGATGTAAAGATAGGCGAGCCCGTAGTCGAAGGTCGCGGCACCTTTGATCAATCGGTGCTGCGAAATGGCCTCAAGGATTAGCAGCACGAGAGGCAGGACTTCGATGAAGGAGAACATGCTCCCGAGGGGAACCCACATGCCGGGGCCGCCACCCCAGTAGAGGTGATGCCCCGTTCCGAGCACGCCGCCGAGGAAGATCAGAATGAGTTCGAGATAGACCGAGCGCTCCGCGAGCTTGCGAGAGACGAGCCCGAGCGACATCAGCAGGTAGGCGCTCATTGCTACCGCGAAGAACTCGAACGACTGCTCAACCCACAGGTGGACCACCCACCAACGCCAGAAGTCCGTGATGGTGAACGACTTCTCAATGCCGGTCAGCGGGATCATCCCGAAGATATAGAGAACGGCGACGTTGATCGTAGCCGCCCAGATCAGGTGCTCCAGGCGGATCGCGCCGCTCCAGAACTGCCGGGTCGCCTCGACCACCGTCTCCCGGCTCGGCCAAAGCGCGCGAAACATGAGGCCGCTCCAGCTTAGCAACGCGACGAAGAACAACATTTGCCAGAAGCGGCCGAGCTGAATGTAGGACAGGCCCTGGTTGCCGAACCAGAACCAGCCTTTGTCGATCACACCCTGGATGCCCAGGTAATTGCCGAGAAGGGCGGCGGCGACGACGAACAGCGAGACCCAGAACAGCAGGTCGACTAGAAAGCCCTGGCCTTTGGCTTCGCGTCCGCCGGCGATTGCCGGAGCGATAAAGAGACCGCTCGCGATCCAGCCGAGCCCGATCCAGATGATCGGTGCCTGCAAATGGAAGCTGCGCAAGAAGTTGAACGGCAGGATGTAGTTGAGCTGGACGCCGTAGAAGGTCTCCCGCTCATAATAAGAGTGCGCCATGATCGCACCGGCGCCCTGCGATGCAAGGAACACGAGCGCGACGACGATGAAATATTTGCCAGTCTTGATCTGGCTCGGTGTCAGAGCGCGGTAGACAGCGAGACCGCGCTCCATCGGCGCATCGTCGGGATGGTCGAGATAGGCCCGGTAGAGCCACAGCACGAAGCCCATCGCGAAGAAGGTGAAGCAGAAGCTGATCCACGTCCACTGGAAGGTGTTCGTGGTCGGGGTGTTGCCGACCGACGGCTCATAGGGCCAGTTCTCGGTCCACGATGTGCTCGGATGAGCCGGTCGGCGCGCAACAGTCGTAATCGCAGAATAGATAATGAAGTCGGCGGTCTGCTTCCGAAGCGTAGAGTTTAAGCTCTTGGCCGGCACCCAGCCCGCAGACAGGTTGACCGTGTTGAGTTTCATCGTGAGCTCGCCTTGAACGCCGCGGACCGCCTGGGCGACGGCATCTGGCAGAACAACCCTTGCTTGAGTCAGGTCGATGCCTTGCAGCTGCTTTTGCATCGTCGCTGCGGCAGCCGCGTCGGCTAGTGCAGCCGCTGGCGAAGTCGCCGAAGGCGTGGTGGGCGCCGGGGGCGTCCCGGCGGGGCCTGTAGTAGCGAGCGACTTGTTGCCTGGCGCAATGGTGCCCGGCGGCGTGGCAGCAGAGTTCGCGAGGCTCTGCTTGGTAAGCACCCCCAGGCGAACGAGCGTCGAAGCGGTATAATCCTCCCCGAAATAGGAGCCCATGCCGTAGATGCTGCCGTAATCCATGAGATCGGCTTTTTGGAAGCCGCCCTTGCCGGCGACGATGTCGTCGGCGGACATGATCACATTGCCCGCGGTATCGGTGAACGCTTGTGGGTGCGGCGGGGCGTTCTCGTATGTCTTCACGGTTGCCCATCCGAGAAGTGCGAAACAGAGGATCGCGGTTACGAGCAGCACCCACTTCAAGATGTCGCTGACGGGATCGACCGATGGTCGGCTAAGCTCGGCGTCGTTCACAAGCGGCTCCCCTGTTCATTACCAGCGACGTTGCTTCTTATCTGAGCGCAATTTCAAACGCCAAGACCGACGTTCGATACTTCTCGGTCCTGCGGCACCAACCGAAGTTCGCCTTCTCCGCGAGACGTCACGCTACGCACGAGGTCACGGTATCGGCCTGCCATTTCAATGTGCACGCGCCTGACTCGCGCGTCCTCGGAGCCGAGTGCAGCAATCTGTTCCTCGGTCACTCTACGACGATAGTAGCGTTGGTCGTCCATCATTGACCTCCAGAACACAGAATCGAGCGGCGATCGGGCACTGCTCCGCGCCAACAACTCAGATCAACGATGCGATCGTCACGACAGCGATGCCGAACATCAGAATGAGAAACGGGAGCAGCAAAACAAGCGTGGTCGCCTCGCGTGCGGTCGAATGACCGGTAGCGGTCATGATACCGCGGTCGGCAAACTCAGACCAACTCAGCGCCCTCGTGCTGGTCTCTCGCGCTGCAATGCGAGGGAACAGTGCCGGAACCGCAAAGAAGGCAGCGATGAAAGCGAATATGACTCCGACCACGACAGCCATGTGGCCGCCTCTAAAAGCGAGACCGAGCACGGCGACAAAGCCGGTGAACATCGTCGCCATCGCTATGTAGATAGGAGCTGGAAGTTCGAAGCTCTGATCGCGGCAGGCACGATCCGCAGGCGCGCTTACAATCTCGCCTTGAGAAAGCAGCTGCTCATGAGTTTGGCGACCCGTCATTTATCTGACTCCACTTCAAGTGCTTGTGCAACTCAAAATGGCGAACGGGACTCGAGCGCTCTATATGTAATGTTCCTTAGCGTGGCTCTCCGCTCTCCGCTGCGAACGCGATCCGCAGCGCTTCGGACAGGCTCTTCACTCCCAACTTGCTCATCAAATTGGCGCGATGAATCTCGACTGTTCGTGGACTGATGTTGAGGTCGTAGCCGATCGATTTGTTCGGAAGGCCCTTTGCGAGGCCGTCGAGCACTTCACGTTCGCGGGGCGTGAGCAGCTGCAATTTGACCGCCGCTTCGTGCGCTTGCTCGCGATTGGCGGTCGAATGATTCAAGCGAGCAAAACCCTGTTCGATCGCGCCGAGCAGAACCGCCTTTTGGAATGGTTTCTCGATGAAATCGACTGCTCCGGCTTTCATCGCTCGAACCGCAAGACTGACATCACCGTGGCCCGTCATGATGATCACAGGCAGAGTCACCCCCTTGGCGCTTAGCGCCGCTTGGGCCTCAAGCCCGTCCATTCCAGGCATGCGGATGTCGAGCAGAATGCAACCCGATTGGAGGTCTGGCGCAGCCTTCAACAGCTCGCTGCCGCTCTCGTAGATGCGAACCTGAAAGCCCGACGTCTTGAGGGCGAAGCCGACGGAGCGCCGGATCGCGTCATCATCATCGACCAGATGAACCAGCCGTCGATCATCAGTCATGCTTTTGTGTCTCCGCTTGGGAGCGTGAAGTGGAATGCCGTGCCGCCATTCGACCCCTGCTCGAACCAGATCCGCCCGCCGTGTGCTTCTACGATTGTCCGGCAGATCGATAGGCCGATGCCCATGCCGTTTTGCTTCGATGTGACGAACGGCTGAAAGAGTTGCGGCGCGACCGCCTCGTTGATGCCGGAGCCCGTATCCTCGATAGTGACGCGAACTAAGTCGTCCGCTTCACGGCTGGTGCGAATAGCCAGGCAACGGACCGTGCTGTCCATCATGGCATCGATTGCATTACGGATGAGATTGACCAGGACCTGTTGAACCTGGATGCGATCTACGAAAACCAGATCGGCACGAGAATCCAGCGACAGCTGAACGTCAATGCCGTGCTCGCGAGAGCCGACGAGGGCGAGCGCATTCGCCTCATTCATTAGGCGTTGCAGACTTTCGACGCGCCTCTCCATTTCTCCGTTGCTCATAAAATCGCGCAGCCGTCGGACGATTTGGCCCGCTCGCACGGCCTGCCCTGCTGCTTCGTCGAGCGCTTCTCTGACCATCGCCAGAGTCTCTGCATCTGGGTCGTTCTCAAGAAGATCGCGGGCGCTTTCGCAATAGGTGGCTACGGCCGTGAGCGGCTGGTTGAGCTCGTGCGCCAGGGATGAAGCAAGTGTCCCCATCTCGCTGACACGGCCCACATGCGCGAGCTCCGACTGTAAGTCCTGCAGACGAAGCAGGGTCTGCTGTCGTTCAGTGAGGTCGCGGATGAAGCCGGTAAAGATGCGCCGTTTCCCAAGCCAGGCTTCGCCAACCGAAAGCTCCATCGGGAAAGTGCTGCCGTCGCGGTGCAGCCCCGTCGTGACGCGGCCGATGCCGATGATCTTGCGCTTTCCGGTCGTGAGATAGTTGGTCAGATACTGATCGTGCCGCTCGCGGTCTGGCGACGGCATCAGCATCTTGACATTTCGGCCAACGACTTCGTCTTCTCGATAGTCGAACATTTTCTCGGCGGCGGCGCTGAATGACAGAATGCTGCCATGCTCATCAATGACAACCATCGCGTCCGGCACGGTGGCGAGAATAGACCGCAGATGGGCTTCCGCTTCTGGCCCTTGTTCGGAACTTGGCTGATCCATGTGACGGCTCATAGCAATGCACGAGCCCAAAGGCAGTTTCGCGTTTGCGACGCCACTTAGGAAAGTTACTTATCCAAAGTGTGAGCGCGTCGCGCTACCTGGGAAGCGGAATGGATAAGCCTGACCGCACCATGAGCGATGAACGCAAACCCGGCAGTGCGGACCTCGCGCGCCGGCTCGAGCGCTATCGTCGCAGAGTTGAAGCCGAGGGAAGGCAGCGCTCTCTGCGCGTCATTGATCGCGCAATCGAAGATGTCGAGGGTCATGCAGGCAGGGCCCGCTGACGCGCTCGGTTGCGTAGTGGCGGTCAGCGCATTTCGACGCAACCGGCTTACGGAACATTACGGATAGGGGCGTTGAGGAGCGGATTCTACATGCCCCGCAGCAACGGTCATTGGCCGCCGCTCGAGTAAAAGGAGTTGAACATGACTGCCCCCTTCATCGACCTCTCGGTTCATCATCAGCCCAAAGGCCTTTCGGACCGCGTAGCCTATGGCTTCACCAAGCTGCTTCGCTGGACCGCTGACACCTTCTTCGCCGAGCGCTATGGCCATCGCGCCGTCGTGCTGGAGACCGTCGCCGCGGTTCCTGGAATGGTCGGCGCGACCATCAATCACCTCCACTGCCTGCGTCGCATGTGCGACGACAAAGGTTGGATTCGCACGCTCATGGACGAAGCCGAGAATGAGCGCATGCACCTGATGACCTTCATTGAGATCAGCCAGCCGACGCTGTTCGAGCGCGCTGTCATCATCGGGGTCCAGTGGGTCTTCTACTGCTTCTTCTTCGCTCTTTACCTGGTCAGTTCGAAGACCGCTCACCGCGTTGTTGGCTATTTCGAGGAGGAGGCGGTCATCAGCTACACACACTATCTGGCTGAGATTGATGAGGGCCGCTCCGAAAACGTGGCGGCGCCGGAGCTTGCAAAGCGCTACTGGGGCCTTCCGGCCGATGCCAGGCTCCGCGATGTTGTGCTGGTCGTCCGCGCAGATGAGGCGCACCACCGCGATGTGAACCACGGTTTTGCGAACGAGCTCGCTGGCCTTCCTCAGGGTGCTGTGGCGCCCTGCCCGCAGCACAATGAACTGCAGCCTCAATGGAAGCGCGCTGCGTGAAGGGCAGGGGCGACACGAAATCGTCCCGTCGCCCCGGAGTCTGCTATACAACGCCGGTTGTGGGAGCTTTTGGATGGAACAGCCTGCGCTTGAAATCCTGAACGCGAACCGGATCATGACGATCGCAACGGTGCGGCCGGATGGGTGGCCTCAAGCCACGATTGTCGGCTACGCGAACCGAGGCTTCTGCGTTTATTTTCTGATCTATCGCACCAGCCAGAAGTTCGAAAACATCGCACACGAGAACCGCGTGGCGATCACGGTAGCTCGCGAGCCTGGACAGCTGCGCGACATCAAGGCTGTCTATGCGGGTTGCACGGTTCGCGAAGTCATGGACCTCGCCGAACGCAGCCATGCGTGGGAGCTTCTGGCGAAGCGGCACCCCAACCTGACCGACCTCGCGCCGCCCGAAGATGCCGAGGTCGCGACGATGGCAGCCGACTGCAAGCATCTCTCTGTGCTCGATTACAGTCAGGGCCTCGGCCACACCGAGACGGTGACGATCGATGCGGATGAGCCGACCAGGCCATGACAACGGCGTCCGGCATTTGACGTCCATAGGGATCGAGTGACACGAAGGCGTCCGCGTCGTTGAATGCGGTCAGCTCGACGGTCGGGACGCGATGAAACCCAAGCTTCTGACAACGCTGAAAGACTATTCGTGGCGCCTCTTCCTCGGCGACGCGCTCGCGGGGATTACGGTCGCACTCGTCGCGCTGCCTCTCAGCATCGCTATTGCGATCGCCTCCGGCGCAACTCCGCAAGCGGGGCTTGTCACCGCAATCACTGGCGGCTTTCTCATCTCGTTGTTGGGCGGGAGCAAGGTGCAAATCGGCGGCCCGACGGGAGCATTCATCGTGGTGGTCGCGGGGGTCATCGCCCGGTTTGGCTTCGATGGGCTGCTACTCGCAACGCTGCTCGCCGGCGTCATACTTGTCGTGGGCGGACTCGTAGGTGCGGGTCGGTTCATCTCGCTCGTGCCGGAGCCGGTGATCGAAGGGTTCACCGTAGGCATCGCGCTGATCATTGCGGTGAGTCAGCTAAAGGATCTGCTTGGCTTCTCGGCCGCTCAAGTGCCAGCG
>Ga0070665_100002090_pt1 | contig 22391 bp, 6 predicted proteins | sample KBSS13metaG_FD_65862 | JGI IMG/M metagenome (GOLD analysis project Ga0070665, IMG submission 65862) | Switchgrass rhizosphere microbial communities from Kellogg Biological Station, Michigan, USA - KBS S1-3 metaG | ecosystem: Host-associated > Plants > Roots > Rhizosphere > Soil ... | reverse complement strand
TACGTGCGGCATCTAACCTCGCTGCCCTGGTTTTCGGCGATGGTGATCATCCGCGGGTCGCATATTCTCTTTGAGCGCTACGCTCCCGACTTTGGGATACACCAGCCGCACAGCATTCAATCCATCACCAAGACAGTGATGAATCTCATTGTCGGCCGACTGGTGGAGCGCGGAGTCCTCGACCTATCACGCACTGTTGCCCATTACCTTCCGGGAATCGGTAGCGGCTATGCGCAAGCCACCCTGCAACAGGTGCTCAATATGGATGTCGTGAATGACTATTCGGAGGACTTCACCGATCCTCACACAACCTATTATCGTCATGAGGAGCTCATGGGTTGGCGGTTGCCTCGCGACGGCGCTCCTGAGGAGACGCAACAGGCGTTTCTGGCGAAAATTTCAAGCTCGGATACGACCAACCGCTTCGGGCACGCACAATACAAATGCGCTAACCCAGATATTCTGGGGTGGGTCGTGGAACGCATCAGCGGCCACCCTCTTCGCGCCTATTTGGCCGACATTGTGGATGCCGCCGGGCTCGAAGGTGCACTTCACATTACAACAGACCGGGAGGGTTTCCCCAGCATCGACGGCGGTGCCTCGTTGACAGCACGTGACTTGGCGCGCTACCTGTCGCTCTTTGTGCGTCGTGGGCAAGGCATCGCAGGTGAGTTCGTGGGCAGCGACGCATTTATCGCTCAGACGCTGAACTCCGGTGTGCCGATGCCTTCGCCCTACGAATGGGTCCGTTATAGCAACAACACCATGGTGCATGGGCGTTGTCTGGGCCATGGAGGCTGGGGTGGCCAGTACGCTCTAATCAACGTCGACACCGGCATCGTCGGAGTGTTCTTCAGCGCACTCGAAAACAGATACGGGACTGGCAGCGGTTACCAAGAGCCCATTATGCGCATGCTGGAATCAATCGTCAGCGCGGACATCTGAGATGGCAGGCACGAATCTCAACGATCCCCAACTTCTTGTCGAGCGGGCGTTTATTGGCGGAGCCTGGTGCTCTGCGGGCGATGGCAAAATTCTGAGTGTCGAGAATCCGGCGACTGGAGAGGTCATTGGCACCATCCCGGACTGCGGGCCTGCAGAGACTTCCGATGCAATCGAAGAAGCCGAGAGGGCACTCGCTGCGTGGCGAGTGCGCCCGGCCGGGGAGCGCGCGGCCCTGTTGGAACGATGGCATGCCCTGGTCTTGCAGAACGCTCGCGATCTGGCGCTGATCATGACCCTCGAACAAGGCAAGCCCGTGAAGGAGTCGGGAGGGGAGATCCAGTATGCGGCCTCTTTCATCAAATGGTTTGCCGAAGAGGGTCGCAGGATCAATGGATATAGTGTCCCAGCCCCGACCTCCGACCGACGCATTCTGGTGATGAAGGAGCCTGTCGGCGTCACCGCTGCGATCACGCCATGGAATTTTCCCGCAGCCATGATTACTCGCAAGTGTGCGCCCGCCTTGGCGGCGGGATGCACCGTTGTGATCAAACCCTCCGAGATGACCCCCTTTTCGGCACTGGCGTTGGCCCTTTTAGCGCAGCGTGCCGGGATTCCGCCAGGAGTCTTGAATGTGGTCACCGGCTTGCCGGCCGCCATCGGAGCGGCGCTTACATCAAATCCGAGCGTTCGCAAGCTGTCGTTCACCGGATCGAGTCAGGTCGGCGCGCTGCTGATGCGCCAGTCAGCAGAAACCATCAAACGCCTGAGCCTCGAGCTCGGTGGCAACGCGCCCATGATTGTCTTTGACGATGCGGATATCGATGTGGCCGTGGCGAGTGCGATGGCGTGCAAGTTTCGCAACGCGGGTCAGACGTGTGTATGTGCAAACCGCATTCTGGTTCAGGATGCAGTGTATGAAGCGTTCGCGGCGCGCCTGGCCGCAGCCGTCCGTGAATTGAAGGTCGGCGACGGACGCTCGTCCGCCACCAGCATCGGCCCCCTCATCAATGAACGGGCGGTCAGGAAGGTTCGTGAGCACATTGAGGATGCGCTGCAGAAGGGGGCCATTGCACTGACAAACCCGTCCTCGGGCTTGGAACCGGCCCGATTTGTCGACCCGGTGATATTGACGGGCGGCACTCAGACGATGCGGCTGGCTCAGGAGGAAACTTTTGGCCCGGTGGCCCCCTTGTTTCGCTTCTACGATGAGGCTGAGGCGATAGAGCTGGCCAATGCCACGCCCCACGGCCTGGCAAGTTACTTTTACACGCAGGACATTCACCGGGCATGGCGCGTCGCGGAGCGACTTGAGGCCGGCATTGTTGCGCTGAATACCGGGGTTGTGTCCATGGAAATGGCACCGTTCGGCGGTATCAAACAGTCCGGGTTGGGTCGAGAGGGTGGGGCGGCCGGTATTGAGGAGTATCTCGAATTGAAAGCGTTTCACATCGGCGGGTTGAAAGCTGCATCTGATGAGCGACGACCGCCCACTTCACGCGGGCGTTGAGCCCATCATGAGCAAGCAACGGCGCTATGCAGTGGCCGTCATCCCTGGCGATGGAATCGGCAAGGAGGTCGTGCCGGAAGGTGTACGGGTGTTGGAAACGGCGGCGGCCGTGCAGGGGTTCTCTGTTGAGCCAACATGGCACGACTTTGCATCCTGTGATTACTATGCAAAACACGGCCGCATGATGCCGGAAGACTGGAAAGCACGGATCGGCCACCCCCATGCGATTCTCTTTGGTTCGGTCGGCTGGCCTGCCGCGGTACCCGATCACATCTCCTTGTGGGGCTCGTTGCTGCAGTTTCGACGCGAATACGATCAATACGTCAACCTGCGACCCGCACGCATTCTCCCCGGAGTCGTTTCACCGCTGCGGAACCGTGGGCCAGGCGACATGGACTGTTGGATTGTGCGTGAAAACACGGAAGGAGAATACTCATCCGTCGGCGGACACATGTTTCCCGGAACGTCTCCCGAGGTGGTGATACAAGAGACGGTCATGACACGATTTGGCGTCGATCGTATCGTCCGGTACGCTTTCGAACTGGCCAGTCGGCGTCCCAAGAACCACCTGACTTCGGCCACCAAATCTAACGGACTTGCGATCACCATGCCGTTTTGGGATCAACGTGTGCAAGCCATCGCAGCCGAGTACCCCCACGTCCGCTGGGACAAGTACCACATCGACATTCTGGCGGCGCAGTTGGTTCTGAACCCGGATCGGTTTGACGTCGTGGTAGCTTCCAATCTATTCGGTGACATTCTCTCGGATTTGGGCCCAGCCTGTGCCGGCACCATTGGCATTGCACCGTCGGCCAACATAAACCCGGACAAGGTGTACCCCTCGTTGTTTGAGCCGGTGCATGGATCGGCGCCCGATATTTCAGGACGGGGGATCGCCAATCCCGTGGGGCAGATTTGGTCGGTGGCCCTGACGCTCGATCACCTGGGCGAAGCAGATGCTGCAGCGGCCATCATGCGCGCCATAGAACACGCCCTGGCGATACCTGAGCTGCGGACCCGAGACATGCAAGGTCCGGCGAGCACGCAGACGTGCGGGAAAGCCATTGCTGAGCTCGTGTCCTGATTGGAGTGTTTTATGTCTACCATCTCGTCCGACACTCTCTTGTCCTTCGATCGTGACCACCTGATTCATCCGGTCACCTCTCTTCGCGGTCACGAGTCGCGTGGTGCGACGATTCTGACCTCCGGACGCGGCATGTACCTGACGGACATGGACGGTCGCGAGCTCATCGATGCTTTCGCGGGACTCTGGTGCGTCAATGTGGGCTACGGTCAGGAAAGCATCGTTCGTGCGGCCGCGGATCAAATGCGACGACTGCCGTATGCAACAAGCTATTTCAGTTTTGGCGCCGAACCGACCGTATTATTGGCCCGACGTCTGATCGAATTAGCACCTTCGTCCTTGTCGCACGTATTCTTCACGCTTGGAGGATCGGATGCTGTTGATTCCGCCGTTCGCTATATCGTTCACTACTTCAACGCGCTGCGCAGACCTCGGAAAAAACAATTCATTGCTTTGCAGCGGGGATATCACGGTTCGAGTGCCCTGGGATCTGGTCTGACCGGCCTAGACAACTTCCATCGCCACTTCGATGTGCCGCATCCTTGGCAACACCATATTCCTTCACCTTATCCCTATCGTAATCCGGTCGGATCCGATGCGCGCGCCGTGATCGATCAATCCGTGCGTCAGTTGCGCGCAAAAGTGAAGGAGCTCGGACGCGAGAATGTCGCGGCATTCTTTTGTGAGCCAGTCCAGGGTTCGGGCGGAGTCATCGTGCCGCCGGTCGGATGGCTTCGCGCCATGAGTGAGACGTGCGCGGACCTGGATGTCTTGTTTGTAGTTGATGAAGTCATTACCGGTTTCGGCCGAACGGGCCCTATGTTCGCTTGCGAGCACGAAGGCGTTTTGCCCGACCTGATGACGGTCGCTAAGGGACTCACTGCCGGCTATGTTCCGATGGGTGCAGTCCTTCTGTCGGACCAAATCTATACCGCAATTGCCAGTGCCGCAGGTGAGGACCGGGTCGTTGGGCATGGTATGACCTACTCAGGCCATCCGGTCAGCGCAGCCGTCGCACTTGAGGTACTGAGACTGTACTTGGAGGGTGGCATTCTTGCCAACGCGCAAAAGATGGCGTCCAAATTTGCTGCGGGACTGAAAGCTCTCTCGCAGCATCCACTGGTGGGGGACGCCCGCTCAAAGGGGATGCTTGGTGCACTTGAATTGGTGGTGAATAAGGAGCATCGGACGCCCTTTGATCCCTCGTTAAATATTCCGAAGCGGCTCTTCGAGGCTGGATATCGCAACGGAATCATTTTTCGCGCGTTCGCGGATTGTACCCTCGGCCTGGCGCCTGCTCTGTGCTGTAACGATGAGGAGATGGAACTCATTTTCACCCGACTTCGGAAGACCCTCGACGACATGTTGGCGCAGCCCGATGTTAGGCGCCAAGTCCGCTAGAGTCCCGCCCGAAACCCCATATGGGCTTCGCCGCGTTTAAGGCGGTTCACAGCGCTGACGACTCCGGTAAAGTTCTCTCCCAACATCCTCTCGCAATAGTGCAATCTTGGTGCCGCGTGAGCGCCTGGCGACAGCTAAAGAAAGCTCCCAACTCACCTCTTGACAAGCTCTTGGGTGCGCGCCTCCCGGCTCAGCGGCAGAGTGAGTTCGATACATCGCACACTGCGATGTTGGAACCGATGCGAAGAGCCACTTTCCCTGCTTGATGATCGCACAATTTACATCGACAAATCGCCGTGCAGGATCAATCCAACGATAGGCTCGATGCATTTATTCGAAACAGAAATCTGATTGAGTGTTTCATTCTGGTTTGGGATCGCGATATGTTAGCATCTGATTTATTCAAAGCGTCGGTGTCCATTGGTGGTGCGAAGACAAGTCGCGCCGAAATTTATTTCGGATGACGGGTCAGGCTGCTCGATATGGATGTTTATCGAGCTTGCCATCCCGTGTCTTTCGATCAGTCTGAACAAGGTCGGATATTGCACTAGCGCGGGTTGACGGCGATCAATGGATTTACATATGGATCGTGGTCATTCTTGCCCCGTGCAAACCGAGCAAAAGCCATGGATCGCATTTGATGAAGACGAGCAAAGAGGTGGGCCCATCTGCTATCTGTGATTCGCGGAATATCTTGGATTTACCGATGTGAGGCGAAGAGGTCGGTCGCGTCGGACACTGTGCCACGAATGAAATGTTGACAGATCGCACCAATTCCGCTTTGGTGCACGAGGCGTGCGGTTGTGATGCAAGGAGAGGCAAGCGCAATGGATAGCGAGGGCTACAGTCACGTGACTCCGTCAGTCGAAAGCCAGCTCGAATACTGGACAAATACGTTGGGAGGCGCCTCGGAGGCCTTACAGTTTCCCAATGACCATCCCCGCATATCGCTCGGGTCCGCTACCGCCGGTCTGCTGCCTATACAGCTCTCGTCTGAGCTCACCCAGGGCTTACGAGCATTATCGGAGCGCCAAGGTGTCAGTCTCTCCAGCACTCTGCTCGCTGGGTGGGCCATCATGCTCGCGCGCTGGTGCGGCCAGGATGACGTACTTTTTAGTACGCGAATTCAAAATTCCACCTTCGCTTTGGGCGCGGATCCGGGACTGGCTGTTGGATTCGTGTTTATTCTTCGGGTTCAACTACAGTCGGACCAGACAGTCGCTGAAGTTCTGAAAAAGACTATGAACGCTGTCCGGTGCGCTTACGCGAATCCGTCCGTATCTATTCAACAAGTTCTCCGACACTTAGATGCAGTCCAGGGGTATGCGCCCCCGCTCAGGATAATGATGGAACTGGCGAGGGAGGTTTGCGTAGCGGGTGAGGTCACAACTGCGCCAGAGATCGAAGTTTCCGTTGACGGTCCTGCGTCGCGATCAAGTGAAGAGTCTTTACCGGAGGCGCCCGCTGTAGATTTGGCACTGTCGTTGGTCGAAGGCAGCGCGACATTGACAGGTTCACTGGGTTACTCCTCGGATGTCCTTGACCGAGACACGATTCTCGGCTTCGTGGAGTCCTGGCAGGTTCTGCTTTGGGGGATGCTGAATCACCTGCAACGCCCGATAAGTGAATTGCCGCTCCTGACGGATTCTCAACGGTTGAAGATAGTGTCAGAGTTAAATCCGACAACCACGGCCTATCCTGGCCACCCGTTGATTCACGAGCTGTTCGAAGAGCAAGCGAAGCGCTCACCAGAGGTTGTGGCACTCGTGCACGAACAGCGGACTATCACGTACGGGGATCTGAATAGACGAGCCAACCAGTTAGCTCGGTATTTGAGAGCACGCGGGGTCGCTCGGGACGATCTCGTAGCTGTGTGCATGGAGCGTAGTATCGAGATGGTGACAGCCGCACTCGGAGTACTGAAGGCGGGCGGTGCATACGTTCCGATGGATCCTGCCTATCCCCTCCATCGTCTGACTCACATGCTTCAGGACGCCGCGCCCCAGATTGTCCTCGTTCAGGAGCAATTGAGAGGCATCTTGCCCCTTTCCCTCCCGGGACTCGGGGACATTCAGGTCGTCCCATTGGACGCAAATTGCACTTCAATCTCAGGCTTCGACGGCACCGACCTTCCACGGTTTGATCTTGCGACGAATGATAGAAACTTGGCGTTTGTCATCTATACCTCCGGGTCGACCGGCCTTCCCAAGGGAGCGATGAACGAGCATCGGGGGATGGTCAATCGTATAAGGGCCCAAGAGCACATCGAGGCGCTTTCAGACACGGACATTTGCAGTCAAAAGACGTCCATCAGCTTTGTTGATTCGGTGTTCGAGATATTCGGGGCGTTGTGTAGAGGTTCGCCAATAGTGATCATTTCAGCGTCGTCCGTCATCAATCATGGAAAGATGACTGCCTTGATAGCTGAGCACGGAATCACCCAACTGACGACCGTCCCATCGCTGGCTCGCTCCATCCTCGACACACCTGAGAGCGTGCGCCGATTGTCCGGACTGCGAAATTGGACGCTCAGTGGCGAGGAAGTCCGGCCCGACTTGCTCATCGGCCTGCAACAGCAGTTACCAAAATGTGAGTTCATCATCCTCTACGGCGCATCGGAAGTCTCATCGGACGCGGCGTTCTATAAAAGCCGATCCTTTGAAGGTCACCGGGTGCCTGTCGGCCGACCGGTACCCAACACTCGGGCCTATGTCCTCGGCCCAAATCTACAGCCGGTGCCGATTGGGATGATAGGTGAGATTTATATTGGCGGCGTCGGGGTTGGACGTGGGTACCTTAACCGACCGGAGTTGACTGCAGAGCGATTTGTAAGCGATCTGTTCAGTTCCGATCCGGGTGCCCGGCTGTATAGGACCGGAGATCTCGGCAGATGGCGGCCAGATGGGTTGCTGGAGTGCCTCGGGCGCAACGATCACCAAGTCAAAATCCGGGGATTTCGGATCGAATTGGGTGAGATCGAAGCCCAATTGATTCGCCATGCCCGGGTGAAGGAAGCCATCGTTGTAGCCCAGGATAGTTCTTCCGGCGAGAAACACTTGGTGGCATATGTTACGGCTCGTGACGCGAGCGACATTCAGGTGGAAGAGTTGCGCCGCCACCTCCAGACAACACTTCCAGACTATATGGTTCCCGCAGCCTTCGTAACTTTGGAGCGCTCACCGCGAACTCCCAATGGGAAGTTGGACCGACGAAGCCTGCCGATGCCTGGCCGTGGCGCCTACGCTACCGAAACCTACAAAGCGCCGCAGGGGAAGCGGGAGCAGATTGTGGCGCGGATCTGGCAGGCCCTGCTGAATGTGGAGAAAGTGGGACGGCACGACAATTTCTTCGAGTTAGGTGGGCACTCGCTTCTCATCGTACCGGTTCTTGAGCAACTCCGGCTGGCTAGGTTTTCCGCCGATATGAGCAGCCTTTATGCCCACCCGGTGTTGTCTGACCTCGCAAGTGCAATCATAGAACAATCTCAACCGCAGGTCGGAGTGCCCGAAAACGCCATACCTCCGCGCTGTGATTGGATCACCCCCCAGATGCTGCCGCTCGTGAAACTTGAGCCAGAGCACATTGAACGCATCGCAAGAGCGGTTCCGGGAGGAACGCCTAACATTCAGGATATATATCCGCTGTCTCCTTTACAGGAGGGCATTCTGTTTCATCACCTTCTCGATCAGGAGTCGGGTGATACCTACATATTGACTATGCTGCTGCGGCTGGCTTCGGGTAGGGCCTTTGAGCAGTGGGCGGGCGCGCTCCGAAAGGTCGTCGAGCGCCACGACGCCCTGCGCACCGCCATTTTCTGGGAACAGCTCGATCGACCTGTCCAAGTGGTCCAGCGTCAGGCGATCCTGCCAATCGAAGAGATCGTCCTCGATCCAAACGTAGACGTCATTGAACAGTTCCGCGACCGGATGCGACCGCGGTGGCAACGGTTGGATCTACGGCGCGCGCCGATCTTACAGTTACAGGTGGCATCAGACGTACACACGGGGCAGCGGTACGTGTTGCTCCGAACGCACCATATCGTTTGCGATAACGCGTCACTGGATCTCATGGTCACGGAGGTCGCCGCCTGTCTGAAGGGGCGGGGAGCCGAGCTGGCTGACCCCGTTGCCTTTCGGACCCACGTGGCACAGGCACTAGAGATTCGGGAAGGGCACGATGCAGAGGCCTTCTTTCGCGAAAAGCTCGCCGACGTGGATGAGCCCACTGCGCCCTTCGGTCTGATGGACGTACACGGCAGCGCGGAGAGAGTAGACAGTTCCTTCGAACAATTGGATGCCGTCCTAGGCGACCGGCTTCGCGCTCGAGCGCGTTTACTGGGTGTGAGCCCGGCAACGCTGTTTCATGCAGCCTGGGCTGTGGTGGTATCGCGGACCAGCGGTCGCGACGATGTGATATTCGGAACAGTGCTACTCGGTCGCCTGCACGCGAAAGCAGCGGCCTCACAAAGTGTAGGTATGTTCATCAACACGCTGCCGCTGCGAATCTCATTTTCGGGGCTGAGCGTAATGCAGCTCATACAAGCGACGCAGCAAGAACTGGCTCAACTCTTGATTCATGAGCAGGCGTCTCTCTCGGTGGCACAGCGCTGTAGTGCCGTTCGTGGCTCGGCCCCGCTATTTACTGCTCTGTTAAATTATCGCCATGGTGCGCCGATCTCACAGGCCCAGCAACTCTCGGAATGGGGAATCGACGTGCTAGCGAGCGAGGAGTTCACGAACTATCCGATCGTGTTGTCGGTTGATGATCTCGGTGAGCGCTTTACACTCACCGCACAGACGGATCGGCGTCTCAATCCACAGCGAATTAATCGCTATTTGTCCATGTCACTGCAATCTCTGCTTGATGCGTGCGAGACCAATCCCGAAACGCCTGCGCTCACGCTGCAAGTACTCACCCCTCAGGAGCGTTCTCAGATTCTCGACACCTTCAATGCAACTCATGTCGGGCGTCCACAGACGATGTCGCTTCACGAGATCTTTGAAGATCAGGTGTCACGAACACCAACTCGCACAGCGGTAATCTACGGACAGCAGAGCTTGACGTATTGCGAGCTCAATCGTCGGGCCGGGCAATTGGCGGATTACCTCATACGACAGGGAGTTGGTACCGATGAACTCGTCGGGCTCTGCCTCGACCGCAGTGTGGAGATGATCGTAGGCGTGTTTGGAGTACTGAAAGCAGGGGGTGCCTACGTACCTCTGGATCCGACCTATCCAACAGATCGACTGGCCTACATTTTGCGCGATGCGAACCCGAGTATCGTGTTGACCCAGGAGCGTCTGAGGAGTGTCCTGCCGGATGCAGACATACAGATCGTGGCGTTGGATAGTGATTGGAAATCGATGGTCGAGAGCGCCGAGCCGGCTCACCACCTTAACTCATTCCATCCGAAAGGCAAAGATCTCGCCTACGTGATCTATACCTCTGGGTCTACGGGACAGCCCAAGGGCGTGATGGTTGAACACGAGAGTGTTGTGAATCTATGGCGCGGCCTGAAAAGTATCTTTCATTCGAAAGAGGTCGAGCATCGTCGACTAGCAGTCAACGCGTCGTTGAATTTTGATGCTTCTGTTCAACAACTTGTGCAGTTGCTCTCAGGACACACGCTCATCCTCGTACCCCAGTTGGTTAGAATAGACGTACCAGCTCTACTTGCTTTCTTACACGAGGATGAGATCGACGCCATCGATTGCACACCCACTCAGCTGAAAACGTGGATTGCAGCCGGGGTTCTTGGCAATTCGGGTCGGTTACGCACAGTGCTGGTGGGGGGGGAGCCTATCGATGCCGAGTTGTGGACGACCCTGTCGAATTCCCCGTCAATTGAGTTTTACAACGTATACGGACCCACCGAAACGACTGTTGATGCTACATCGACTCGAATCGCCCATTATCCCGGTGGTGTCCACATCGGCCGGCCGATGGAGAGTCGACGCATCTATATATTGGACCATCATCTGCATCCTGTCCCTGTGGGAGTGGCAGGGCAAATCTACATCGGAGGAGTAGGCGTCGCGCGAGGTTATCTCAATCGACCCGAACTCACTGCATTGCAGTTCGTTGCCGATCCGTTTAGCGCAGGTGAGCACAGACGAATGTATAGGTCGGGTGATGTAGGTCGCTGGAGGTCCGACGGGACAATCGAGTACGTCGGGCGCAATGATCAGCAAGTCAAGATCCGCGGGTATCGCGTGGAGTTGGGCGAGATCGAAGCCAATATTGCGCTGCATCCTCAAGTCGAAGAAGTGGTGGTGCTAGTCCGCGAGAATGTCGATGGGAATCCCCAACTGGTGGCATATATAATTCCCAAAGGTCAGGATGCTGGTTCGGGTTTGAGCGCACACATCCTACGAAAGTACCTGGGCGATCGTCTCCCTGGCTTCATGGTGCCGGCGGTTTTCGTACTGCTAGATGAATTTCCGCGCACGCTCAGCGGAAAATTGGATCGACGGGCGCTGCCGGTCCCTGAGTCGCGGGCCTGTGTCAATCGGGATCACGAACCTCCCGAAGGGGCGGCGGAGCAAGAGTTGGCTCAACTCTGGCGGGCTCTCTTGCCTGTCAAGGAAGTGAGTCGAGACGACAACTTCTTCGAGCTCGGCGGCCATTCACTACTGGCCACGCAACTCATGATCCGCATCCGATCGCAGCTTGGTGTGGAGCTGCCGCTGAAACTTCTTTTCGAGTTCCCAACCCTGCGGCAGTTGGCTGCTCATGTCGATCAGGCCCAGCACCGTGGACTGTTGGAGACAGTGGCCGAAGGTGGGCGTGACATCGAGCAACTTCTTGCAACCGTGGCCACGCTTTCCGACGCAAGCGCCCAGGATTGGGCGCAGAAAATCATAGCAGGAGCAAAGCATGACGCGCAGTCTGACCTCGGCTGAGGCAACTCTGGGACAGTTCTCAAAGGACAAACAGGCCTTGCTAAAACTGCTGTTGGCTCAAAAAATCAAGGCGGCGCAGACGATCAGAGCCTATCCGCGTCGCTCCAGCCTGACAGAGCGGGGACTTCCCACAACCTGGGCACAACAGCGTCTGTGGTTCATCGACCAGCTCGAAGGAACCAGCACGGCCTATAACATGTCACTTGCGGCGAGGTTGCACGGCAATCTTGATCAACAGACTCTACGTAGAGTGCTCAACGCCCTGGTGCAGCGACATGAATCATTGCGCACAGCGTTCCAGAGTATCGACGGAGAGCCGAGGCAATTCATCGCAGCCAGTGCACACTTCCCACTGAGATTCCTCGATCTGAGCGCGATCCCTGCCAAGGAGCGGACTAGAGATTTGCACCTTCACAAACTGGAGGAGGCGCATAGCGTATTTGACTTGAGCCGGGCCCCGTTGATTCACGGCCGCTTGATCCAGTTAGGCTCGCAGGAGCACGTGCTGATTATTACGATGCACCACATCGTCTCTGATGGATGGTCAATGGGTGTGCTCATTCGCGAGATCGAGCATTTGTACACCGCCTACCTAGACAACCGACCCGATTCGCTGCCCCCAGTGCCGCTGCAGTATGGCGACTATGCGCAGTGGCAGCGTGAATTCGTGCAGATTGATGCATTTGAAGTGCAACGGAGCTATTGGCGAGAGCGGCTGGAGGGCGCCCCGCGCCAACTCGAATTACCCGCCGATCGGCCACGGCCGGCCGTCCAGAGCTACCGGGGAGCGAATGTTCCAGTCCTCATCGATACACACCTCAGTGCACGGCTGAAATCGTTCGCCCAGCGCCACGACATAACGCTCTTCATGGCTCTCTTTGCCGGCTGGGCAATGCTGTTGGCTCGACTCAGCGGTCAGTCGGATCTGGTCATCGGCACCCCGATTGCAAATAGATTGCGACCCGAGCTTGAGAGCTTGGTCGGACTCTTTGTCAACACATTGGCTCTTCGCCTCCAGGTTCGCGGCGACTCGCCGCTCGATGAGTTCATCGGACAAGTCAAAGAGATCACTTTGGGGGCCTATTCCCATCAGGACGTGCCGTTCGAACGGGTCGTCGAGGAGCTTCAGCCCGAACGCAGCCTCAGTCGCAATCCGATCTTCCAGGTGATGCTGGCGCTGCAAAACGCTCCGCGACGGGCGCTTGAGTTACCTAACCTGACCGTGACTCTTGAGGAGGTCATCGACGAGCCTTCCCTGTTTGACCTGTTTCTATCGCTTGAAGAGCGAGGTGATGAGATTATTGGCAGCCTCAACTATGCCACGGATCTCTTCGATCGCGAGACAATCGAGCGTTGGGTCCGATGCTTCGAGGTGCTATTGCAACGCATGGCCACGGCGGTACCCTGCCTTCTTGGGGACCTCGACATCCTGCCGGCAACCGAGCGCCGCGAGATCCTCGAGACCTTCAATGCCACGCGAACAGAGTATCCACAGGACAAGCTCATTCATGAACTCTTTGAGGCGCAGGTCGAACGCACACCAACTGCGGTTGCCGTCATTGACGGCGAGCGCAAGCTAACTTACGCCGAACTCAACCTGCGTGCCAATCAACTTGCACGCTATCTCAGGGGTTGCGGCGTCGGTCCCGATCGCTTAGTCGGGATTTGTATCGAGCGTGGCCTCGAGATGGTGGTCGGGCTGCTTGGAGTTTTGAAGGCGGGCGGCGCCTATGTCGCGCTGGATCCGAGCTACCCTTCCGAGCGGCTTGCTTATATGCTGAGCGACTCCGCACCCGAAGTGTTGCTGACTCAGGACCGGCTGGTAAGCCGATTTTCTGAAACCACGGCACACGTGCTCGCTCTCGATCGCGAGTGCCACCTGATCGCGCAGCAGCCGTCGAGTAACCTTGAGGCCCCTGTTTTGAAGACAGGCAGCTATCACCTCGCCTATCTCATCTACACATCGGGATCCACCGGCAACCCCAAAGGGGTGGCTATTGAGCACCGCAATGCCGTCAATCTGATTTGGTGGGCGCGTTCAGCAATGGAGCTGGATGTATTCACGGAGACTTTGCAGTCCACGTCCTTGAACTTCGATCTATCCGTTTACGAGTGCTTCGTCCCCCTTACGCTCGGTGCCGCTGTTCGGGTTGTGGACAACGTGCTCGCGTTGGAGACTTCCGCCGCCCGCCCAACACTCATCAATACCGTTCCATCCGCCATCAAGGCCTTACTGGATTCAGGGCGTCTGCCTTCGAGCACAAGTGTCATCAATCTGGCTGGGGAGGTACTGAAGAGGGAGTTGGTGGAGGGACTCTTTGCACGAGAACACGTGCAAAGAATCACTAATTTGTATGGCCCTTCCGAGACGACCACCTATTCCACCTGGGTATCCATGACACGCCAGGTCGGGTTCGTCGCCTCCATTGGCCGTCCGATCGCGAACACCCAGATTTACATACTTGATTCGGACCGTCAGGTTGTGCCGATCGGTGTGACAGGAGAAATCTACATCGGAGGGGACGGTGTCGCTCGCGGTTACCTGAATCGACCTGAGCTGACTGCCGAGCGATTTATTGCGGATCCATTCAGCAGCACTCCAGAGGCGCGCCTGTACAAAACGGGAGATCTGGGTCGTTGGCGCTCGGATGGCGGCATCGAGTATCTCGGCCGAAACGATCATCAAGTCAAGGTCCGGGGCTATCGAATCGAGATCGGCGAGATCGAGTCACAGCTCGCCCGATGTCCCGAGGTGAAAGAAGCGCTCGTTGTCGCGCGGGAGGATACGCCGGGAGAAAAGCGCCTAGTGGCCTATGTAGTCGGCAACTCGACCTCGACGGCTCCGGGCATTGCACCCGAAATGCTCCGCAGCACTGCCGTGACTGATTGGGAAACCCTCTGGAAGCAAACGTATGCCACTCAGGATCAGCCAGCGGAGCCCAACTTTCAAGGCTGGAACAGCAGTTATACAGGGCAGCCGATTCCCGAATGGCAGATGCAAGAATGGCTGACCTCTACGATCCAACGGATTCGTACGCTCGAGCCGCAACGAGTGCTGGAGATTGGCTGTGGTGTGGGGTTAATCGTGCAGCACTTGGCGCCCCACTGCTTGCGATACGTAGCGACTGATTTCTCCGCCTCGGCGATTCAGCAGTTGCACGGCTGGATAGTCCAGGCGAAGGACCTGGGGCACGTCGAGCTGCTGTGTCGTTCGGCCACAGAGCTCCAGGATCTCAAGGCGGGCTCTTTTGATACCGTTGTTATTAATTCAGTGGTGCAGTATTTCCCGGATCTCGATTATCTGCTTGTCGTGTTGGGCGAGGTCCTTCGGCTGCTGCGACCGGGTGGAAAGATATTCATAGGAGACGTGCGTAACTTACAGTTGTTACCGATGTTTCACAGCGCTGTGCAGCTCAGCAAAGCCGCAGCAACAGTCAGTGCTGCGCAATTGCGGAGGCGTGTCGCGCGAGCGGTGTCGCAAGAGAAAGAATTGGTGATTCATTCTCAATTCTTTCGCGAGTTGCCGGCAATCCTGCCCGGGATCCAGTCGGTGGACCTGCAACTCAAAGCAGGTGGGGCACCCAATGAGCTGGTCCGTTATAGATACGATGTCGTGCTACATACCAGAAAACAGATCGACCCGGCTGCGGAGGCAGTCAGTGTGGACTGGTGCACGGCACTTGGATCTGACGGAGCCCTGGAAGACGCTCTGCGCGAGCAACGCTGGCGAGCTGTCCGGTTGAACTCAGTGCCGAATCGACGTCTGTCCCGGGATTCAGCGACACAGAAGGCGATTGAGAACGCTGTAGAGCACGTATCCGTCGGGACCCTCCGGCAACAGTTGGCCGCGTCACCGGTGGAGGAGGGGATTGATCCCGAGAGCATTTGGGATCTGGGCCGGCGGTACGGCTACGACGCCCGCGTGAGCTGGAGCAGGCAGGGGCCGCCCGGCTGCTTCGATGTCGATCTCTGGGTTCCCGTTGCTCAAGCGCCTGTGGATTCCTTTCGAGATTCGACTCCGTTCTCGGGCGGGGACCGAAGCGAAGGAGGATTCCCGCAAAGATCTGCGATGTCCGAAATGACCGTCAGCTCGTATGCCAATAATCCGCTAGATGGGAGTTTCAGACAGCGGCTCGTTTTCCAGTTGCGTCATCAACTTGAGAAAACCTTTCCGGACTACATGGTGCCATCGGCCTGGGTGGTTCTCAAACAGCTTCCCTTGACACCGAATGGCAAGGTCGACCGCCACGCGCTGCCGGCGCCGGACAGCAGGCCGGAAGAAGTAGGCGGTTACGTGGCTCCGCGCACCGAGTTGGAACGCAAGTTGGCTGATATCTGGTCGCGAGTATTGCGGGTCGATCGCGTGGGCGTGCGCGATAACTTCTTCGAGCTTGGGGGCCACTCCCTGCTCATCGTGCAGTTGATCGAGCGGATGCGCCAACTCGGGCTGGCGGCTGAATTGCGGAGCATTTACGCAAGCCCCACTTTGGAGGATCTCGCTCGCAGTATCGAAGGCCGAGCGGGCGCGCACTTCCACGTGCCGCCAAACCTCATCACCGTCGACTGCGACGTCATCGCGCCTGAAATGCTGCCGCTGGTGGATTTGAATGCCGAGGAAATCGATAGGATTGTGCGCACCGTGCCCGGCGGTGCGCACAATGTGCAGGATATTTATCCGCTTGCGCCGCTGCAGGAGGGCATACTCTTTCACCACCTATTCAATCAATCCAAAGGAGACGTGTACGCCAGGCCTCTACTTTTGACCCTCGCCACGCGGGATCGGCTCGAAGAGGTCATATCAGCACTACAGAAAGCCATTGATCGTCACGATGTCCTGCGAACCGCAATCCTCTGGGAGAAACTGCCGCGACCGGTTCAGGTGGTGTATCGCCGGACCAACTTACCCGTTGAAACACTGAGCTTGGATCGTGACCGTGATCCTGTCACACAGCTCGAAGAGCGCATGAGTCCCGAGCGGCAACGGCTGGATCTGCGCGAGGCGCCTCTGGTCCGCCTGCAGATAGCCCCTGATCCAGGCAATGCCCAATGGTATGCGTTGCTGCAGACTCACCATCTCGTCTTCGACAACCAGTCGCTGCATATGATGCTGGCTGAAGTGATGTCGCTCGTCGAGGGTCGGACGGAGGATCTGCCAGAATCTGTGCCGTATCGAAATTACGTCGCGCAGGCTGTGGGGCAGCTGCGGACAGAGGAAATCGAAGCATTTTTTCGTACTAAACTCGGCGATATCGACGAATCCACAGCGCCATTCGGATTGATGGATGTGCACGGCGATGGAACACACATTGCCGAATCTCGGCAGGTTCTCGAGCCGCTGCTCGCGCGAAGGATTCGCTTCAACGCGCGGCGCTTGGGAATCACGCCAGCAACGCTGATGCATGCCGCCTGGGCGTTGGTTGTGGCGCGGACGAGCGGCCGGGATTCCGTGGTATTTGGAACTGTTTTACTTGGCAGGATGCACGTGGCCGCCGGCGCACAGCCAACTCTCGGAATGTTCATGAATACATTGCCGCTACGGCTGCAGCTGGCGGATGTCACTGCGGCAGAGCTGGTCGAACAGACCCACCAGGAGTTGGTGGAGCTGTTGCAATATGAACAGGCGCCACTGGCAGTCGCTCAGCGTTGTTGCGCAATCTCTGGACAGGCGCCTCTGTTTACGGCGCTGTTGAACTACAGGCACAGTCACGGCGATCTCGACTCCGAGTTCAGGCGCGCCTCAGGCATCACACTGCTGGCGAGCCGAGGCGGCACAAACTATCCGATCGCACTGTCGGTAGATAACCAGGGCGAGAAATTTGTGCTGGAAGTGGAGACGCACCACAGTCTCAATCCTTGCGCAATCCTCGATTATATGCATAGTGCGGTGCAGTCTCTATTGGCGGCGTTAGAAGAAACGCCCCAGGTTCCCGCTGTTCAGCTCCGAGTCTTACCCGAGACAGAACGTCATCAGGTTCTTGAGTTGAACAACCAGACTCAGGCCGATTATCCCGGTGAGAAGCTGATTCACGAATTGTTCGAGGCGCAAGTGGAGCGCACGCCCGGTGCCGTTGCAGTCGCGTATGAGGGCGAGCAGTTGACATACGCTCAGCTCAACTTGAAGGCCAACCAGTTGGCTTACTGTCTACGAGAGAAAGGTGTCGGCCCAGACCAACTCGTGGCGCTGTATGTGGAACGCGGCCTGAGCCTGGTGGTTGCTCTATTCGCAGTCCTCAAGGCAGGCGGAGCTTATGTGCCCCTGGATTCGGGCTATCCACCGGAGCGGCTGCAGTACATGTTCGACGACGCCGCGCCGCGTGTTTTGCTAACCGAGGCGCGATTCCAATCCGCCCTTATGATCCACTCCGCGGAAGTGATCCTAGTCGACAGAGTGTGGTCGCAGATCGGTCGCGAGGACCGTCCGAATCCAAGCGCCGCTGCGATAGGGGTCTCGCCGAAGCACTTGGCGTATGTGATCTATACATCGGGATCAACCGGCCGCCCAAAAGGAGTTTGCGTGGAGCACGAGTCGGTGGTGAACTTTCTGAGTTCGATGCAGCAAAAACCGGGTCTGCTCGCAACAGATTGCATGTTGGGACTGACGACGATCAGCTTCGACATCGCCGCTCTTGAGATCTACTTGCCGCTGGTCAGCGGAGCCCGGCTTGTCTTGGCGAGCCGAGCTACTGCCTCCGATGCAGTTGCCTTGACTAAGATCATCGCCGAAGGCCAGGTCACCATCATGCAAGCCACACCGACTACCTGGCAGATGCTCCTAAGCTCGGGCTGGAATGGGCGATTCAATCTCAAGGCGCTGTGTGGCGGAGAAGCTTTGACGCGTGAGCTGTCCGCACAATTGATAAACCGAGTGAGCAGCTTGTGGAATCTCTATGGACCGACCGAAACCACGATCTGGTCCTGCGCCCGCAAGGTCACGGGCGGCATGCCGGAGACGGGTCCAGTGGAATCCATTGGGTGGCCCATCGCCAATACACAGATCTACATTTTGAACCAGCATCAGCAACCTGTTCCGTTGGGTGCTCGCGGTGAGATCTACATAGCTGGAGCAGGCGTCGCGCGAGGATATTTGAATCGGCCCGAACTGACCGAGCAGAGGTTCATCTCGGATCCGTTTGTTCCGGCGGCGGCGGTGTCTGTGCGGGCTCGGATGTACAAGACCGGCGATCTCGGCCGACTTCGTCCTGACGGCGACATCGAGTATCTGGGGCGCAATGACCAGCAGATTAAAATCCGCGGCTTTCGGATCGAGCTGGGTGAGATTGAGGCACGACTGGGTGAGCATCCGCGCGTCAAAGCGGCGGCGGTGCTGGTCCGAGAGGATGTTGCGGGAGATCAACGACTGATCGCTTACGTGGTCCTAGAGGAGTCCGACCACTCGACTTCGACGCCGCCCGTCGATTCCCTCAGAAAGCATCTGAAGCAAGTGCTCCCGGATCACATGGTCCCAAGCGCTTTTGTGGTGCTTGAGCGTTTACCGCGGACGCCAAATGGTAAGTTGGACCGACGGGCGTTGCCCGCACCTGAGCAGGGGGCTCATTTCAGTCGACAGTATCAGGTCCCGGAGGGTGAGATGGAGCAATCGCTCGCGCAGATCTGGCAGACAATATTGCGCGTAAATCAGGTTGGTCGCGACGATAATTTCTTCGAGCTTGGAGGGCATTCCTTACACCTCGTGAGACTCAACGCCAAGGTTGCCGAGCAGTTCCGGGTGATTATGCCGGTGTCGACCGCGTTCAAGCACTCGACCCTGCAACAGATGGCCCAGGCCGTGAAGGAGCTACGGGAAGCCACTGGTACTTCAAAGGATGGTGTCCCGGAAACCCTGGAATTTGAGGAGGGCAGCCTGTGATTGACGCAGGGGACGGTGCTGCGAATCGGATTCCCGGAGTGCTTGAGAGCGTTTTGAGAAAGCACGTCAGGATCTGGTGTGAAGACGGCGAGCTACGCTACAAAGCACCCAGAGGCGTGCTAACACCTGAAGAAGTCGAGGGACTGCGGGCATTCAAGTCGGAGATTGTGTCATGGCTCGAGAAGTCCAAGGCTTTCGAGTCTGGCGTCGGTAGTTCAACAGTCACGATGCGGCTTTGCAATCGTGCACCCCTTGCACATTCGCAGATGGCGCACTGGCGCCTGTACGGATTGATTGAGCGTCCCAGCTTGCGCCAAGTAGCTTCCCTCATGAGCTTGCGGGGAGTCTTGTTGCTGACAGCACTGCGATTGGCTGTAACTGAGCTTGCGCGGCGCCATGACGCACTTCGTACTCGCGTCGTTGTTGTTGACGGGATACCAATGCAGGAAGTTACAAGTTCGGTGCAATGTGAGCTGGAGATCCATGATCTGTCAGCATGGCCCGATGGCAGTCCACAAAGAGACCTGTCCAATGTAACTCGCCGACACATACTGGAACCGATCAATGTCTCAAGGGATTCTCTGGCGGCGATTCGCCTTTTCAAGATGAGCGCCGAGGAACATCTTTTGCTCATTGCAATGGAGCACATGATTTCGGACGAGTTTTCCTTGGGTATACTTTGTCGGGAACTGCAACTCATCTATGCTGCGAACGTTAACCATTGCCCATCCGTCTTGGGTCCCGTTCCGGTGCAATTCGCGGAATATGCTCTATGGCAGCAAAGGAGTCACGAGTCTTGGCTCGCCAAACACGGACCGTACTGGAGGGAACGCATGAACGGATGTCAGCGGGTGCGGTTTCCCGCGCAAGCCAACACCCGAGCGTTGTCCTCGGGCTGGACAGCTATCCCAATCGTCATCAATGTGGAACTCAAGAACCAGTTGCGGGACTGGTGCAAGATTCGACGAACCACCCTCGTGATGAGTGTACTTACAGCCTATGTCGCGCTCGTTTTGCGCTGGTGTAGCGCTTCGCAGATGGTAATTCAATATCAGATTGATGGACGAATCGATGCGAAGTTGGAAGACACTGTCGGATATCTATCCTCGGCGCTGTCGTTGCGAGTTGAGCTCAGGCGCGACGATACCTTCATCGATTTATTGCGCCGACTCACTCAAGAGTTCTGCAACGCATCGGAGCATGCAGACGCCTCCTATTTGGAAGCGCAAGAACCGCGGCCCGAATATACCCGCAATACCGGATTCAATTGGGTCCCCCTGCGGGTTCCAACGGAGTTGCCGGAACCTCGCGGATCTGTGCACGCATTGACTTGGTCGTCGGTTCACTTTCAACACCCGATGCTGCCCCAGCTGCAAAGGGACAACGAGCCTATGGTCCGCTTCATGGACACCGAGGAGGACGTTCTTGGAGAGTTGCAATTCCCGTTGTCCCGCTTTTCCGCGGGGTTCATGGAGTGCTTCGGTCGAAACGTTCTCCTGTTCCTCAGAGCACTCATCTTGCGCTCCGAGCAGTGTGTTGGGGATCTTCCATTGGTGAATTGATGTTGACGAGCGCAAGACGCGCTCTGGTAGGAGTTATGGAAAACGCCACAAATATGGCAGCGGATTGTCCACCCAGTCGGGTCGAATCGGGTACGCGGCAAGTTGCACAACCGATCAGCGTAGGCAATGTTGACGTTGGCGATGCAGAAATCGGCGCTCCCGCGACTGCCCTCAGACTACCGAGTGGCATACCACTTCGTTCGGTGCTAAATGAAAATGGTCGGCCATGGAGCGAAATCCGGGCTGAGCTGGTCGCGCGGAAGCTCGGCGACCGTGATTGGCGCGCCGGGAGAGTCCCGCTGTATGTATACCATGACGATGACGAGCTCCTGGCTGTCTCGCGCGAGTCCTACAACCTCTACTTCTCGGAGAATGCTCTTGGACGACGTGCCTTTCCTAGTTTGGCCCAAATGGAAGACGAGGTCATTCGCATGTCGCTCTCTCTGTTTCAGGCGCCAGAGAGCGCCAGTGGAGCATTCACTTCAGGCGGCACGGAGAGCGTATTTCTCGCGATGAAGAGTGCGCGAGATCATTTCAGAGCGACGCATCCAGAAGACATTCTGCCAAAGATCATCATTCCTCGCACGGCGCACCCGGCGTTCGATAAAGCGGGGCAGTATCTGGGTGTCGAGGTCATCCGAACGGGAGTCAGTAACGATCTACGGGCGGATGTAGCGGACCTACAGGCCGCCATCGATGACCAAACCGCAATGATCGCTGCTTCGGCCCCGTGCTATCCCTACGGCGTGTACGACCCGATCCAACACCTTGCAGCGCTGGCACTCGACAGAGGTTTGTGGCTGCACGTGGATGCTTGTTTGGGGGGCTTCCTGGCTCCCTTTGCACGAGAGGAAGGATATCCCATACCGGAATTCGACTTTAGAGTGCGAGGAGTGTCGTCGCTATCAGCGGACCTTCACAAATATGGATTCAGCGCGAAGGGGGCCTCGGTCATTCTCTATCGCTCAGCAACGTTGCAGCGCTATCAGGGTTTCCACTTCAACAACTGGCCGCGCGGCGGCTATTCCACAGAGACGTTTCTAGGCAGCCGGCCCGGCGGCCCAATTGCTTCTGCTTGGGCGGTCTCGCAGTTTCTGGGCCGAGCCGGATATCGCCGATTAGC
>Ga0070665_100002087_pt1 | contig 22404 bp, 20 predicted proteins | sample KBSS13metaG_FD_65862 | JGI IMG/M metagenome (GOLD analysis project Ga0070665, IMG submission 65862) | Switchgrass rhizosphere microbial communities from Kellogg Biological Station, Michigan, USA - KBS S1-3 metaG | ecosystem: Host-associated > Plants > Roots > Rhizosphere > Soil ... | reverse complement strand
CGCATGGCGGCGTTCCTGGTGTCGCTGTCGCGGCGCTACGCGGCGCGCGGTTTTTCGCCCACGCGGTTCCGCCTCACCATGACGCGCACCGATATCGCCAACTACCTGCGGCTGGCGTCCGAGAGCGTGAGTCGCGGCTTCCGTCGGCTGCAGGACATGGGGCTGGTCGCCGTCGACCGGCGCGAGATCGAGCTGCGCGACCTGCCGAAGCTCGAGGCGCTGGCGAGCAGCATCCTGCGCGGCTAGATCGAAGCCGGCTCAGATACCGGCTTTCGCCAGCGTATCGGCCAGCCGCCGCAACGACTCGGCCAGCGCCGGATGGTCGGCCTCGAACTTCACCGCCAGCGATTCGAGGCCCGGCGTGTCCGGCGTGGTGGCCGTGGGACTTTTCGCCAGCGCCGCCTCGATGTCGCCGAGCACGGTGACGAGCAGGCGCCGGTCGTCGGCGTCCAATGACTGGGCGTTGGCAAGGCGGCCATGCAGCTGCGTGAGCAGGTGGCGCAGATCGCTTTCGTTCATCGAAAAGCTCCCGGGTGGCGTCGCCGAACATTAGCGCAACTGCGCCCGGACCTGGGTCGCATTTCCGCTGCCCATACGCAGGAACCCGTATGCGCCGCGGCATGGCCCCGAATCCGCGCGGCCGGCAACTCATCACCATCTGATCCAGGTCAGGGCGGCCACACGCGTGGGCGGTGAGCATGCTCCCGGAACCAGGAGAAAACACATGAATTCGAATCGCAGGTTGTGGGTGGGTCTCGGTGTCCTGCTCCTCATTTCGTTCAGCGTACTGCTGTGGGTGGGCACCGAAATCCATCGCGTGATGCCGCCGATCCCGGCGAAGGTCGTCGCGACCAGCGGCGAAGTGATCTACACACGCGCCGACATCGAGACGGGCCGCCAGGTGTGGCAGTCCATCGGTGGCCACCAGCTCGGCTCGATCTGGGGCCACGGCAGCTACGTGGCGCCCGACTGGAGCGCCGACTGGCTGCACCGCGAAGCGCTGGCGTGGCTCGATCGCGACGCGCAGCGGCAGAATGGCGCGGCCTTCGATGAGCTCGGTGCCGAGCAGCGCGCCGCCGCCATCGCGCGGCTCACGCCGCGCATGCGCCGCAATACCTACGACCCGGCCGCGGACACACTGACGCTGGACGACGATCGCGCCGCGGCCATCCGCTCGGTGGCCACGCACTACGAATCGCTGTTCGGCAACGATCCCGCGACGCTGGCACTGCGCAAGGCCTACGCGATGAAGAACGACACGGTGCCGGACGCGGACCATCGTCACGCGCTGACCGCGTTCATCTGGTGGTCCGCCTGGGCCGCCACCACCGAGCGCCCCGGCGGCACGGTGACCTACACCAACAACTGGCCGCACGAACCGCTGGTGGGCAATACGCCGCCGCCGCACCTGCTGATGTGGACGGTGTTCAGCGTGTTGTTCCTGATCGCGGGTATCGCGCTGCTCGGCTGGCACCACGCGCGCCACAAGGACGACGCGCCGCCGGCGCTGCCGGCCAGCGACCCGCTGGCGCTGATCCGCATCACGCCGTCGATGCGCGCCACGGCCAAGTACTTCTGGCTGGTGATCGCGCTGTTCCTGACACAGATCCTGTTAGGCGCCATCACGGCGCACTACCAGGTGGAAGGCCAGGAGGCCTACGGCTTCCAGCTCGCCAACGTGCTGCCCTATTCGCTGAGCCGCACCTGGCACACGCAGCTGGCCGTGTTGTGGATCGCGACCGCCTGGCTCGGCATGGGCCTGTACATCGGGCCGGCGATCTCCGGGCATGAGCCGAAGTTCCAGCGCCTGGGCGTCAACGTACTGTTCACCTGCCTGCTGATCATCGTGGTGGGTGCGTTCACCGGCCAGTGGCTGGCGGTCATGCAGAAGTTGGGCCTGGCGAGGAACTTCTGGTTCGGCCACCAGGGCTGGGAGTACGTCGACCTCGGCCGCTTCTGGCAGATCTTCCTGTTCGCCGGGCTCGGCATCTGGCTGACGCTGGTGGGACGCGCGTTGTGGCCCGCCATCAAGAAGGGCGGAGAGTCCAAGAGCATCGTCTCGCTGCTGTTCGCCAGCACCGTGTGCATCGGCCTGTTCTATGGCGCGGGGCTCATGTGGGGCGAGCACACGCACATCTCGCTGGTCGAGTACTGGCGCTGGTGGGTGGTGCACCTGTGGGTGGAAGGCTTCTTCGAAGTGTTCGCCACGGCGGTCATTGCCTTCCTGTTCACGCGGCTGGGACTGCTGCGCGCCACCAGCGCGACCACGGCGGTGCTGTTCGCCACCATCGTGTTCCTGTCCGGCGGTGTGCTCGGCACCCTGCATCACCTGTACTTCACGGGCACGCCCACCTCGGTGATCGCGCTCGGTGCGAGCTTCTCCGCGCTCGAGGTGGTGCCGCTGGCCTTCATCGGCTTCGAGGCCTACCACACCTACAAGCTCGGCCAGGCCGCGCCGTGGATGCAGCGTTACAAGTGGCCCATCCTGTTCTTCACCGCGGTGGCGTTCTGGAACGTGGTCGGCGCCGGGCTGTTCGGATTCCTGATCAATCCGCCGCTGCCGCTCTACTACATGCAGGGCCTGAACCTGACGCCGCTGCATGGACACACGGCACTGTTCGGGGTGTACGGCTTCCTCGGCATCGGGTTGATGCTGTTCTGCCTGCGCGGGCTCAAGCCCGCCGTGGCGTGGAACGAGCGCTGGCTCCGGACCAGCTTCTGGTGTTTCAACATCGGGCTCGCGGCCATGGCGCTGCTGACGCTGCTGCCGATCGGCATCATCCAGCTCAGTGGTGCCATCGAACACGGCTACTGGTACGCGCGCTCCGAAGACCTGATGCAGAAGTCCATCATCCACCTGCTGGTGTGGATGCGCGTGCCCGGTGACGTGATCTTCAGCGTCGGCGCACTGTCGCTGGCCTGGTTCGTGGCGCGGTTGTGGATCGCGCCGAAAAAGGTGCGCGACCCCGTGGTGGGTGGAGCGGCGGAGCGGCCGTGAACCCCGCGACGCTCACCTTCCCGGAGAACGCCGCGCGCCTCATGGCCGCGGCGCCTCATCGGCTGCTGTTCCTGGTGGGCGCGACCAACGTGCTCGCCGCCATGGCCTGGTGGGCCGCGTGGCTGGTGGCGACTCGCTGGCAGCTGCTCGACCTGCCGCAGCCGCCGCTGCCGGCCGGCTGGATGCACGCGGTGATCATGCAGTACCACGTGTTGCCCTCGTTCATGTTCGGATTCCTGCTCACGGTGTTCCCGCGCTGGATGGGGCTGGCGCCGCTGCCGGCGACGCACTATCTACCGGTGGGCGCCGGGTTGCTCGGCGGCCAGCTGATGACGTTGCTCGGCCTGTGGGGCAACCTGCCGCTGCTGCAGGTGGGCGCGTTGCTCACGATCGCGGGATGGACGACCGGCATGGTGCTGCTCGCGCGCCTGGCAATGCGCGCGCCCGAGCCGCCCTGGCACGCGCTGAGCTGCCTGCTGGCGCTGGCGTTCGGGCTGGTGGGGCTGGTGTTCTACGCGCTGCTGACGGTGCGTGTCGACGCGCAGGTGGCGTTCGTGGTCATCAAGTTCGGCGGCATCCCGATGCTGCTGCCCATCTACTTCACCGTGTGTCACCGCATGATCCCGTTCTTCACCCAGGTAGTCCTGCCGGGCCGGCCCATGCCGCGACCGATGGGGCTGCTGGCGGCGGTGTGGACGCTGCTGATCGCACACCTGTGGCTGGAGCTGCGCCATGCCTACGGGTGGTTGTGGCTGCCCGACCTGGCGCTGTTCGTGACGTTCGCCGGCATGCTGGTGTTCTGGTGGCCGCGCGAGCGGGTCCCGGCGCTGCTGCGCGTGTTGTACCTCGGCTTCGCGTGGCTGCCGCTCGCGTTCGCGCTGTACGCCTGGCAAAGCGCGTGGCTCGCGATCTCCGGTCAGTTCCTGCTCGGCCGTGCGCCCGCGCATGCGCTGTTCATCGGCTTCTTCGGCAGCCTGCTGGTGGCGATGGTCACGCGCGTCACGCAGGGTCACAGCGGGCGTCCGCTGGTGCTCGGACCGGTGGCGGCGGTGGCGTTCGTCATCGTGCAGATGGTGGCGGTGACGCGCGTGGTCGCGGAACTGGCGCCGGATGCACTCGCCTGGCAGGCGGTCGCGGCGCTCGGCTGGCTCGCCGCGTTCCTGCCGTGGGTGGTACGGTCCGCCTGGATCTATCTCACGCCGCGCGCCGATGGCAAACCCGGATGAAGTGGGGTCTGTCCCCGTTTGCTAGGAATCGGAGAATGTCCCCATTTCATGATTGAGTTCTATCCGCAGATCAAGTGGGTTCACGTCGCGGCGGTGATCGCGAGCGGCTCGTTCTTCCTGCTGCGCGGCGCGGGCGTCCTGGCGGGCGCGCGCTGGCCGATGTGGGCGCCGCTGCGTTATCTCACCTACACCATCGACACGGTGCTGCTCACCGCGGCGCTGATGCTGGTCACCATCCTGCACCAGTACCCGTTCGTGCAGGGTTGGCTCACGGTGAAAGTGGGCCTGCTGGTCGTGTACATCGTGCTCGGCACCTTCGCGCTCAAACGCGCCCAATCGCGCCGTGCCCGCGCCTGGTGTTACGTCGCGGCGATCGCGGTGTTCCTGTTCATCGTGAGCGTCGCGCGCGCGCACCATCCGCTGGGCATCGTGGAGCAACTGCGATGAGCGATCGGCCCCCGCTCGTCTACTCGTGCTCGGGTTGCTCGAGCGCCGCACAGATGGCCAACCATCTCGCCATCCGGCTGGACCGCGACAACGAGGCGGAGATGTCGTGCATCGCCGGCGTGGGCGGTGGCGTGCCCGGTCTGGTGAAGACCGCGCAGAGCGGCCGCAGGATCCTGGCGCTCGACGGCTGTGTCCTGGCCTGCGCGCGCGCCTGCCTCGCGCGCGCGGGCATCACACCGGACGAACACCTGGTGCTGGGCGAGCACGGTGTGAAGAAGCGCAAACATTCGGACTTCGATCCGCAGCAGGCCGATGGCCTGTACCAGGCCCAGGTGTTGCCCGCGATCCGGCGCCTGCGCGGCCCGGCCTGACAAGGATTCCCGCCTTGCGACATACGGGCAAACCCGTATGCGGCGGTGTCTTTCCTACGGCCGATTGCCTATCGACCCATCGCCTGACCTGCGTCAAGGTGGATGGCGTCCGCTGGCGGCAAGATTTCCCCATGCCATCGGCCGGGAGGCCCTTCGAATGAACAAGTGGTTAGTCGTCATTGCCGCCGCGCTGCTCGCGGCCTGCAGCCAGAATTCCCCACCCGCCGCCGCGACGGCGGACACGGGCGGCTCCCGCTCCGGCGATTTCGGTCCTCCGCAGGGCGAGCCGGTGAACGCGGTGCTCACGAGCCCCCCTCTCGTGCCACCGCCCACCGGCCGCCACGCGCCCGCCAAGGTCATCGTGAAGCTGGAAGTGCGCGAGGTCGAACGTGAAATCGCCGCAGGCGTGAAATACACGTTCTGGACTTTCGGCGGCACGGTGCCCGGCAGCTTCATTCGCGTGCGCCAGGGCGACACCGTCGAGTTCCATCTCGAGAATCACCCCGGCAGCAAGATGCCGCACAACATCGACCTGCACGGCGTCACCGGGCCAGGCGGCGGCGCAGCCTCGAGCTTCACCGCGCCCGGCCACGCATCCCAGTTCACCTTCAAGGCGCTCAACCAGGGCATCTACGTGTACCACTGCGCGACCGCACCGGTGGGCATGCACGTGGCCAATGGCATGTACGGACTCATCCTGGTCGAACCACCCGAAGGCCTGTCCGCCGTCGATCACGAGTACTACGTGATGCAGGGCGACTTCTACACCGTCGGCAAGTACCGCGAGAAGGGCACGCAGTCCTTCGACATGCAGAAGGCCATCGACGAGAACCCGACCTACGTGCTGTTCAACGGCGCCGAAGGCGCGCTCACCGGTCCCAATACGCTGAAGGCGAAAACCGGCGAGCGCATCCGGCTGTTCGTCGGCAACGGCGGCCCGAACCTGATCTCCAGCTTTCACGTGATCGGCGAAATCTTCGACAAGGTGCAGCCCGAGGGCGGCACGCACCCGCAGGAGAACGTGCAGACCACGCTGATCCCGGCCGGTGGCGCCGCCATTGTTGAATTCCACACTGAAGTGCCGGGCAACTACATCATGGTCGACCACTCCATCTTCCGCGCCTTCAACAAGGGAGCGCTGGCCATCATGGAAGTCGTGGGTGACGCGCGCGCCGACATCTACTCCGGCAAGCAGGCCGACGAGTCCTATATCGGTGACCAGGTGGGCAGCCTCGCGCCGGTCGCCGCGGCGGCCGAAGCCAAGGCGGCTGGCAACCTCACCAAGGAACAACAGGTGGCCGCGGGCCAGGTGTTGTTCAAGGGCACCTGCTCCGTGTGCCACCAGGACAATGGCCAGGGCCTCCCCGACGTGTTCCCGCCGCTGGCCAAGTCCGACTATCTACTCAAGAACCCGAAGCATGGCATCGAGATCGCGTTGAATGGACTCACCGGGCCGGTCACGGTGAATGGCAAGATCTACAACTCCGTGATGCCGCCCATGAGCCAGCTCAACGACGACGAGATCGCCAACATCCTGACTTACGTCCTCAACAGCTGGGGCAACGACGGCGGCGCGATCAGCAAGGAAGACGTGCAGAAGGTGCGCGCATCCACCAAGCGCCCGGAGGGAGCGGCGCATTGATGAACGTACGCTGGCACCTGGCGTTGTTGATGCTCGCCGCCGCCTCCGCCGGCGCGGCGACCGCATCGCGGGCGCCGGTGCCGGCGGGTACGTTCGAGACCATCCTGCCGCCCGCGCCCGGCGTGAATTCGGCCACGGTGCAGGCCTTTGCGATGGATCGCGTGCCGGTCACCAACGGCGACTTCGCTCGCTTCGTGGCCGCGCACCCGCAGTGGCGGCGCGACCGCGTGGCGCGGGTGTTCGCCGACGCGGGTTATCTGCAGCACTGGGCCAGCGACGCCGCGCCGGCGCCCGCCATCGCGCTGCAGCCGGTGACGCGCGTGAGCTGGTTCGCGGCCAATGCCTACTGCGAGGCGCAGGGCGCGCGCCTGCCCACCTGGTACGAGTGGGAGCGCGTGAGCGCGGCGGACCGCACCCGCGCCGACGCCCGCAGCGATCCCCGCTGGCGCCAGCAGATCCTCGACTGGTACGCGCGCCCCGCCGGCGCGGCATTGCCCGACGTCGGCAAGGGCCCGCCCAACTTCTTCGGAGTGCGCGACATCCACGGCCTGGTGTGGGAGTGGGTCGAGGACCTGGGCTCGATGATGGTGTCCGCCGACAACCGCGAGCAGGGCGACCCGGACCTCAAGAAATTCTGTGGCAGCGGCGCGTTGTCGCTCGAGCAGAAGGACAACTACGCCATGCTGATGCGCATCGCGACACTCTCCAGCATGCAGGCCAGCTACACCTCGACCACCATGGGGTTCCGATGCGCCAAGTGATCCTGGGCCTGCTGATGATCTGCGGTGCACTGTCGGCGCATGCCGCCGACGGCGATCCACCGCAGTCGCTCTACCACCTCGACGCGAAGCTGACCAACCAGGCGGGCCAGCATCACGGCCTCGACGTGTACCGCGGCCACCCGGTGCTGATCACCATGTTCTACGGCAGCTGCCATGCCACCTGCCCGATGATCATCGACACCCTGCGCGCCACCGAGCGCGCGATTCCCCCCGAGCAGCGCGCCGGCCTGCGCGTGCTGATGATCTCCTTCGATCCGCAACGCGACACGCCGGCCGCGCTGCAGGCCATCGCCGGGGAGCGGCACCTCGACGGCGCCCGCTGGACGCTGGCGCACGCGGACGCCACAACGGTGCGCACCGTCGCGGCGCTGTTGAACATCCAGTACCGGCAGCTCCCCAGCGGCGAGTTCAACCATTCGACCGTGATCACCCTGCTGTCCCCGCGCGGCGAAATCGAGGCGACGACATCTTCACTGGGTCATGCGGACCCTGCACTGATTGCGCACTTACGCGAATAGGTGGTACCACTACGTACCGATGCGCATCGCGCATTGCCACAAGTTGTACGAGCATTTCGCCGTGAACGCACAGACCCGAACCGAGCGTCGCTGGGGACCGCGCATCCAGGTGGACCTCCCCGTGCGCATCACGCTGGCGCAGGGCCGCAGCGAGACCGGCCGCCTGCGCAACGTCAGCATGAGCGGCGCGATGATCGAATGCGCCGCGGAGCTCCCGACCTTCACGACCATGCGCGTCGAAATCCTCGCGGGCGCGGAAGTGTTGCCGGCGAAGATCGAGCTCGGCGCCCGCGTGGTGCGCGCGGAGCATCCCTGCCTCGGCATCGAGTGGCGCGAGTTCCAGCCGCAGGCGCTGGCCGACCTGATCAAGGCCAGCAGCCTGCCCATCGCGGGTAGATAGACGCGGAGCTCAGCGCTCGGCGACCTGCTCCCGCCACTCCTTGCCGGGCACCGCCGCGCGCCAGATGGTGTTGCCCACGTCGTCGGCCACCAGCAGCGCGCCGCGCCGGTCCAGGGTCACGCCCACCGGCCGGCCCCAGGCCTCGCCCTTCGCGCTCACGAAGCCGGTCAACACGTCCACCGGCATGCCATTGGGTTTTCCGCCCGCGAACGGCACGAACACCACCTTGTAGCCGGCGGGAATCTCGCGGTTCCACGAGCCGTGCTCGCCGATGAACATGCCATTCTTCATGGAATCGGGCAGCGCGTTGCCGGCGGAGTACGCCAGGCCCAATGCCGCGACATGCGCGCCCAGCGCGTAGTCGGGCGGCAATGCCTTCGAGACCAGGTCGGGCCGCGGCGGCTCGACGCGCTTGTCGACGTTCTGCCCGTAGTAGCTGTAGGGCCAGCCGTAGAAGCCGCCCTGGCGCACCGAGGTCAGGTAGTCCGGCACCAGGTCGTTGCCGAGCTCGTCGCGTTCGTTGGCCACGGCCCAGAGCTGGTCGTTCTCCGGCTCCCAGGCCATGCCGTTGGGATTGCGGATGCCGGTGGCGTAAAGGCGCTTCTCGCCGGTGGCCACGTCCACTTCCCAGATCGCGGCGCGCCCCTCTTCCGCCTCGATGCCGTTCTCGGCCACGTTGCTGTTCGAGCCCACGGTGGCGTAGAGCTGCTCGCCGTTCTTGCTGGCGATGATGTTCTTGGTCCAGTGATGATTCAGCGGGCCGCCGGGCAGATCCGTGAGCCGGGTACCGGCCCCGGTGATCTTCGTGGCGCCGGGCGTGTAGCGGAATTTCAGGATGGCGTCGGTGTTGGCCACGTACAGATCGTTGCCAATCAATGCCATGCCGAAGGGCGAATTCAGCCCGGACAGGAATTCGGTCTTGAGCTCCGCCACGCCGTCACCGTTGGCGTCGCGCAGCAGCGTGATGCGATTGGGCGAAGGCACGCCGGCGCCGGCCTTGGCCTGCATCTTCTTCATGACCTTGCCCTTGATGCCCTTGCCATCTTCGGGACGTTCCGGCGCATTGGTTTCCGCCACCAGCACGTCACCGTTCGGCAGCGTGTACACCCAGCGCGGATGCGTGAGGCCGCTGGCGAAGGCGGTCACGGTGACGCCGGCCGGCGCCTGGGGCTTCAAGCCCGGCGGCCAGCCCTTGGCCTCGGCCACCTGCACGATGGGGATGGCCTGCTCGTTCGGCTTGGGCAGCTGCGGATTCGGACCCAGCGTGGTCGACGGCGACGCCCCCGGGCCACGATCGGCCGGGCCGACCTTGCAGGCATCCAGCGAAAGCACCGTCAGCAGCGCTGCGGACAGCAATAAGAAGTGTGTGTGGCGCATGATTCACCCCCGGCGCTAGACCGTTGTTCCGCCACATTAAAGAGTGACCGCGTTCCCGGTGATTGGCCGGTCCCGCCGCTGGCTGTAGGAGCCCGCCGCCCATCTGGGTAGTTAGTTTTCGCGATCGCCGGCAGGTCGGGGACGCGTCGCGCAACCGGGCGTCCGCACGGGCCGCGGTTCTGAAACCTCGGCCCCGTCTTAAGTTACACAGCCGCGGACCGGGCACCGGGCTTCTCCCTGAGTCGAGGCGCCGCCGCCCCGCATGGCCTAACATCCTTGGCCAGACTGGGAGGCATGCATGAAATCTGGAGTCATGTCCGCGCTGCTGGCGCTGGCTCTTGCCACGGGTACCGGACTGGCCGCGAGCAAGGGGCCGCGCCTCTATGTCCTGGACTGCGGCGACATCAAGCCCATGGACCCGACGCTGTTCGGGCTCAAGAAAGAAGAGATCGCGGGCGACGGCAGCTTCGTCACACCTTGTTATCTCGTCGTGCATCGCAACGGCTTGCTGATCTGGGACGTGGGCCAGGTGCCCGACGCGCAGATTCCCGGTGATGGCACCGAGGTCGTGGTGCAGGACCTGCTCAAGGCCCGGCGCAAGCTCGTGCCGCAGATCGAGGCCCTGGGGTACAAGGTCAGCGACATCGACTACCTCGCGATGTCGCACTACCACCTGGACCACACCGCGAACGCCAACCTGTTCGCCGGGTCGACCTGGATCGTGCAGCAGGCCGAGTACGACGCCATGTTCGGCGCCAGGGAATTCGCGATCCGCGACAGTTCGAGCTACGACAAGCTCAAAGACTCCAAGCGCATCACGCTGAACAACGAGGATCACGATGTGTTCGGCGACGGCACCGTGGTCATCAAGACGGCGCCGGGGCACACGCCTGGCCACCAGATGTTGTTCCTGAAGCTGAAGCAGTTCGGGCCGTTGCTGTTGGAAGGCGATCTCTACCATCTGCCGGAAGAACGCACGCTCGATCGCGTGCCGACCTTTGACTTCGATGCCGCCATGACGCGCGCCACGCGCGTGAAGACCGAGGCATTCCTCAAAAAGACTCACGCGGTCATGTGGATCCAGCACGATCCGCCGACCAACGCGAAGCTCAAGAAGGCACCCGACTATTACGACTGAAATGGGGACATTCCTCGTTTTCTAGCAAACGGGGACAGACTGGCGGTTGCGGTGCGCCGGTACCACCCGACTCAGGTCTGTCCCCGTTTGCTAGAAAACGAGGAATGTCCCCATTTACACTCGCGGCATGTGGCGGACGGTACTTATCTACGGCGCGGTGCTGGCAGCAGGTGCGGTCGGGCTGCAGTGGTTGCAGTACCAGATGCTGGTGCGCACGCATCCGGCGGAGATCTACATCGCGTTGCTGGCCGTCGCCTTCATGGCGCTGGGTGGCTGGCTGGCGGTGAAGTTGTGGCGTCGCCCTCCGCCCGCGACTTCGGAGCTGGACCCGGAAGCGCCTCAGCGACTGGGCATCAGTGGACGTGAACTCGAGGTGCTCGAACACCTCGCCGCCGGTCGCTCCAACAAGGAGATCGCGCAGCGCCTCGAGGTCTCGCCGAACACGGTGAAGACCCATGTCACGCGACTGTTCGAGAAACTGGGTGCCCGGCGACGTACCCAGGCCATCCTGCGGGCGCGCGAGCTCGGCGTGCTGCGTTGATGGCTGCGAAATTCGGGTGAATTGGCCCCGATCACCCTTTCATACGATTGCTCCCGCGGCCCCGTCGCCGTTCCATGCCCGCCACTCCAATCAATAAGAGGTGCGACATGACCCCGGTAATCCTTCGCTACGGAATCATCGCTGGCCTGATCGTCAGCCTTCCCTGGCTGGTCTACATGCTGACCCTGCCGGCGGATGGCCACATGAACCACAGCATGTTGCTGGGGTACACGCTGATGATCCTGGCGTTCAGCATGGTGTTCGTCGGCATCAGGCAGTACCGCGACCGCGCGCTGGGCGGGGTCATCAAGTTCGGCAAGGCGCTGCTGCTGGGCCTCGGCATCAGCGCCGTGGCCAGCCTGATCTACGTGATCGGCTGGGAAATCTGCATGGCGTTCAGCAAGTACAACTTCATCGAGGCGTATTCGAAGTTCATTCTGGACGACGCGCGCGCCCACGGCGCGGGTGCCGCGGAGATGGAGCAGGCGGCGAAAGAGGCCGCCGACTTCGCCAGCATGTACCGCAATCCGCTGTATCGCATGTCTTTCACGTTCATCGAGATCTTCCCGGTCGGCATCCTGGTGTCGCTGATCTCGGCCGGCCTGCTGCGCAAGGCCCCGCCGCCCGCCCTGTCTACCTAACAACGCACGGAGCGCAAAGATCCTCCATTTATCCGACAACGCCACGAAACAGAATGTGTCACGCCGCGAATTAATAGGAGAAACCCTGTGGTTCCGCAGGCGCGGTGAGCGCAGACTTTTGCCGTCGGTTCGATCGAGGGAGGATCGTGTTTGGCGGCAAGATCGTGGATGGTCATCTGCGCGTTGACGACGCTGCCCTGCCTGGCGAACAACGCCGCGCCCGACGCACTGGACGCATTGAAAAGCATGAGCTTCGAGGAGCTCATGAACGTCGAGGTCACCTCGGTATCGCGCACCGAGGAAGCGCTGCGCGACGCGGCCGCCGCCGTCGCGGTGGTCACGCGCGACACCATCCGCCGTTCCGGGGCCACCACGATCCCCGACGCCCTGCGCCTCGTCCCCGGCCTGCACGTGGGCGCGCAGACTTCCAGCACCTGGGCGGTGAGCGCGCGCGGCTTCAGCAACGTGAACTCCGAGAAGCTGCTGGTGCTCTCGGACACGCGCAGCATCTACACACCGCTGGTATCGGGCGTCTTCTGGGACCTGCAGGACTACCTGCTCGAAGACCTGGAGCGCATCGAGGTGATCCGCGGTCCGGGCGCGGCCTTGTGGGGCTCGAACGCGGTCAACGGTGTCATCAACATCACCACCCGCAGCGCGCGCGACACGCATGGCTTTTACGCGCAAGGCTCGGTCGGCAGTTTCGATCGCGCCTCGGTTGCGCTGCGTTACGGCGCGGAAACCGACGGCGGCGTGCATTACCGGATTTTCGGCAAGTACTTCGACCGTGATGAAACCGATCACCCCTCGGTGACCGAGGACGACGCCTGGCACCTGGCGCACCTGGGCTTCCGCACCGACTGGGATGGCAACTCGCGCGATTCTTTCACCGTACAGGGTGATGCATACACCGGCACCGAGGGACAGCTGGTACCCGCCATCACCGTGATCGGCCGACCTGGGCCCACGGGGCCGCTCGAGTCCGACATGAGCGGCGGCAACCTGCTGGCGCGCTGGCGCCGCACCTACGACGAGAGCTCGGACCTGCAGCTGCGCGCCTACTACGACTACACCGATCGCGACGATCCCAGCTTCAAGGACACGCTGCACACCTTCGATCTCGACTTCCAGCGGCGCTTCACGGCGCTGTCCCGCCACGAGATCCTCTGGGGCGCGGCCTACCGCGTCACCCAGAATCGCAACGAGCCCGGGGTCATCTGGGCGCTGGAACCGGAAGACTCCACCGACCAGTTGTTCAGCGGCTTCATCCAGGACCAGATCAGATTTTCGAACGTGCGCCTCACGCTCGGCACCAAGCTCGAGCACAACGACTTCAGCGGCTTCGAAGTGCAGCCCAGCGTGCGCGTCGCGTGGCTGCCGCGCGATGAACACACGTTGTGGTCGGCGGTTTCTCGGGCGGTGCGCGTGCCGACGCGTTTCGAGCGCGACGTGCGCATCGACGCCAGCGATCCGGCCGGGAATCCGGTCATCCGGCTGGTGGGCAACGAAGACTTCGAATCCGAGGAGCTGATCGCCTATGAAGCGGGCTATCGCTGGCAGCCGCTCGACACGCTGTCGCTGGATCTCGCCCTCTTCTACAACGACTACGACAAACTCGCCGCGGTCGAGCTGGGCACGCCCTTCCTCGATCCCGACACGGGCCAGACCGTCATCCCGGTCGAAAGCCAGAACATGATGCACGGCCACACCGCCGGCGCCGAACTGCAGGTGGAGTGGCAGCCCGTCGAGGGCTGGCGCCTGTCGGCCAACTACTCCTATATCGACATGGACCTCACGCCCGAGGGCCTGGACATCAACCGCAACGAGCGCCTCGAGGGATCGACGCCGCGCAATCTCGCCGGCCTGCGCTCGCTGTTGTCGCTGGGCCAGCGCTTCGAGCTCGACGCGCAATTGCGATATCAATCCCGGATTCTCACCACGCCGCTGACGCTGGCCGGTGAAGGCGTCGATGCCTACACCGAGCTCGACCTGCGCGTGGGCTGGCGCGCCTCGGATCAATGGATGTTCTCGCTGATGGGCCAGAACCTGCTGCACGACGAACACCCGGAGTTCGGGCCGCTGGATTCGCGCGGCAACCTCGAACGCGCGGTCTACCTGAAGGCGGAATGGCGCCTCTGACCCGGATCCGCCGCTGGCTGGCCGTCGCCGCCGCGTGCCTCGCGGCGCTGTCCGCGCCCGCCGCCTGGCCGGCGCCGCCGCCCACCGAGTACCAGGTGAAGGCGGCCTATCTATTCAACTTCGGGCGGTTCGTGGAATGGCCGGCGGCCGCGTATGGCTCGCCCGCAGCGCCCTTCGTCATCGGCATCCTCGGTGAGGATCCCTTCGGCGCGCTCATCGACGAGGTGGTGCGCGGCGAATCCCTGAACGGGCATCCGCTGGCGGTGAAGCGGTTCGGCAAACTGGAAGAGGTCACCGCCTGCAACATCCTGTTCATCGCTCGCAGCGAGGCGCCGCGGCTGGAGCAGCTGCTGCAGTCGATGCGCGGCCGGCCGGTGCTCACGGTGACGGACTTCGACGGTGCCGAGGGACGTGCCGCCATCATCGTGTTGATCAACGAGAACAACCGCATCCGCATGCGCATCAATGTGCCGGAAGCGCGCGCCAACGATCTCGTGATCAGCTCCAAGCTGCTGCGGCCGGCCGAACTGGTCGGCAACGAGAAGGGCTGAAGCATGAACGCAGCGCCCGTCCCCATCCGCCACAAGTTGAGTTCGATCGCGCTGGTCACCACCGGCGGCGCGCTGTTGCTCACCACCCTGCTGTTCCTGGCCGGCGAAGTGCTGGCGATCCGCGATTCGAGCCTGCGCGAGCTGCGCATCCTCAACGAGGCGATCGCGTCGAACACCAGCGCCGCGCTGGCCTTCGACAATCCGGATGACGCGCGCACCGTGCTCTCGGCATTCCGCTCCGATCCGCACTTCGTCGCCGCGGCGCTGTACAAGGCCGACGGCCGGTTGTTCGTCACCTATCCCGATTCGCCGCCCGCGGGCGCCGTGCCCGCCGCGGCCGCCGCGCCCGGATACAACCTGCGGGGCTCGGCGTTGATCGGAGTCGCGCAGGTCACGGAAGGCGGGACGCCGCTGGGCACGCTCTACGTGCACTCCGACATGCGGGCCGTGTACGAACGCATCGTCAGCTTCGCGCTGGTGGCGGCGCTGGTGATCGTGCTGGCCATGCTGGCGGCCTGGTTCATCGCGCGACGCCTGCAGCGCGAACTGTCGGAACCCATCCTGCGCCTGGCCGCGACGGCGCGCGGCGTCTCCGACCGCCACGACTACCACGTGCGCGCCGCGCCGGTGGGCATCAACGAGCTCGACGATCTCACGCATGCCTTCAATCACATGCTGGGCGAGACCGAGCAGCATGAACGGCGCATGCGCGCGCAGCTCAGCCGGCTCGCGCTGCTGCAGCAGATCACGCACAGCATCGGCTCGCGCCACGATCTGAACAGCATCTTCCAGGTGGTGCTGCGCAGTCTCGAGGAGCATCTGCCCATCGACTTCGGCTGCGTCTGCCTGCACAGCGCCGCGGCCGCGGCCGTCACCGTCGAGACCGTGGGCGCCTTGGGCCAGGCGCAGGGCCGCGCCCTGGGGCTCGAACCCGGCACGATGATTCCCGTGGGGCACAACGGGCTGTACCGCGCGCTGAACGGCGCGCTGATCCACGAGCCCGACGCCGCGAAGGTGGACTCGCCCTTCACGCGCCGCTTCGCCACCGCGGGATTCCACTCACTGGTGATCGCGCCGCTGGCGGTGGAGTCGGCCGTGTTCGGCGTGCTGATCGCGGTGCGCCGCGCCACCGATGCCTTCTCCAGCGGCGATTGCGAGTTCCTGAAACAGCTCAGCGAACACGTGGCGCTGGCCTCGCACCAGGCGCAGCTCTACAACGCCCTGCAGCGCACCTACGAGGACCTGCGCCACAGCCAGCAGACGGTGATGCAGGCCGAACGCCTGCGGGCGCTCGGCGAAATGGCCAGCGGCATCGCGCACGACATCAACAACGCCATCTCGCCGGTGGCGCTGTATTCCGAGATGTTGATGACCAGCGAGCCGCAGATCTCCGAGGCGGGACGCGGCCGCCTCGCCACCATGCGCCGCGCCATCGAGGACGTGGCCGGCACCATCGAACGCATGCGTGAGTTCTACCGGCCGCGCGAGGCGGCGCGCGAGTTCAGGCGCCTGGACTTCGCCGCCTCCATCGAGCAGGTGCTGCAGCTCACCGAGCCACGCTGGCGCGCGCTGCCGCAGGAGCGCGGCATCGTGATCGAGCTGCACAAGGACCTGGCCGCCACGCTGCCCGATGTCATGGGCGACGAGGTCGAGCTGCGCGACGCCTTGACCAACCTGCTGTTCAACGCCGTCGACGCCATGCCCGAGGGCGGCACGCTCACCCTGCGCACGCGCGCCACCGACGACGGTGGCCGCCCCGCGGTGCAGATCGAGGTCGCCGATAGCGGCATCGGCATGGACGAGGAAACACGGCGGCGCTGCATCGAGCCGTTCTTCACGACCAAGGGACAGCGCGGCACCGGCCTGGGACTGGCCTCGGTGTACGGCATGCTGCAGCGGCACGATGCGCGGCTGGAAATCGACAGCGCCGCGGGCCGCGGCACCACCATGCGCATGATCTTCCCCGCGTCGACCGACGCCGCCTCGACCACCGGCACGCACTTCAGCTCGCATCTCACCATGCGCCGCCTGCGCATCCTGGTCATCGACGACGACCCCATCCTCATCCGCTCCATGCGCGACGTGCTGGAGGCCGAGGGCCACCAGCTCGAGACCGCGCTTGGCGGCCAGCCGGGCATCGAGACGTTCGCCGCGGCGCACGGCACGCCGCGCGAATTCTCGCTGGTCATCACCGATCTCGGCATGCCGCGCGTCGACGGACGCAAGGTCGCGGCGGCCATCAAGGGACTGTCGCCGCGGACGCCCATCATCCTGCTCACCGGCTGGGGCCAGCGCCTGCTCGACGAGAAGGACATTCCGCCGAACATCGATCGCGTGCTCAGCAAGCCGCCACGGCTCGCGCAGCTGCGGACCGCGCTGCTCGAGCTCGCCGGCTGACTACTCGCCCTCGCGCACCTTGCGCTGCATCTCGTCGAGGTAGGCATCCAGCTCGGCGACGCTCTTGAACACGCCTCCCGCCGGAATCGCCTTGACGATGTCGAGCACCTTCTGCACCGCGGGCTGCGGGTTCACGATGGCGATCTTTCCACCCACGGGCTCGAGGATCTTGCGCGCGCGGACGAAGCAGCGCACGCCGGCGCTGCTCAGGTATTCGAGCTTGCCGAGATCGAACACCAGGCGGCGAATGCCCGCGGACATCAGCATGCGGTCCAGCGCCTGCTCGAGCTCGGGCGCCGTGTGCGTGTCGAGGCGGCCTTCGAGCGCGAGCGTCGTGGGCTTGTCGGGGTCCGTGATGATCTTGAGGCTCATGCTTCCTCCGTCTTGCGGTTCAGGCGCACCTCGAGCACGTTTTCACCGCGCTCGCGGGTGTAGCGGACGTCGTTGGCGATTTCGCGCACCAGGTGAATGCCGAGGCCGCCCACGCTGCGCGCGTGGATGTCGTCGGTGAGTCGCGGCGCGGCTTGCGCGAGTGGATCGAAGGGCGCGGCATCGTCGCGGAACACCAGCAGGATTTCCGCGGCGGCCAGGGCGCACTCCATGGATACGCGCACCGGCCCGCGCTCGCGCGCGACGCGCGCCAGGTTGGTCAAGAGCTCCTCGGCGATGAGCTCGGCATCGGTGATGCGCGCGGCATCGACGTGCGTGGCGAGCACGCCGCGCAACCAGGCCAGCGCCTGGCGCACGCCATCGTTCGCCAGGTCGGGCTCGAAGCAATGTCGTTGCGGGGGCTGTGTTCGGGAGATGGCCATCAAGGTCAGATCATCGTCGACGTGATATCCCGTCATGCCGTCGTTGAGCGCCGCGAGCACGCCTTGCACCAGCCGCTCGGCGCCGGCTTGTCCCAGCAGCTTGCCCAGCCGATCGACGCCCAGCGCCGCGCCGTCCCGCGCCGTTGCTTCGGTCACGCCATCGGTGAACAGCACCAGCGTTTCTCCGGATGCCAGCCGGGTCTCGGTCGCAACATACTCCACGTGCGCCTCGATGCCGATGGCCGGACCGTTGTCGGTGGGCAGCTCGGTGACGCTGCCATCGGGCCGACGCAGCAGTGGCGCATCGTGACCCGCGGAGGCGTAGCGCAGACGCCCATCGGCCGCGTCCAGAGTGCCACAGCCCACGGTCACGAACATGCAGGCTTCGTTGCCCTCGGCGAGCTTCTCGTTGAGCTCGGCGAGGATTTTTTCCGGTGGCTCGCCCGCGCTGCCCAGCACGCGGATCAGGCCGGACACGCGCGCCATGAACAAGGCCGCGGGAATTCCCTTGTCGGACACATCGCCGATGGCGAACAACAGCCGGCCATCGCGCAGGGTGAAATAGTCGTAGAGATCGCCGCCCACGCGGCGTGCGGGAATCAACGCCGCCGCCACCTCGACACCGGGCGGCAGCGGGTTGGCGGCACGCCGCGGCAGCATGGATTGCTGGATGCTGGCCGCGATCTGCAGCTCGTGCTCGAGCCGTGATTCCGCGGCGATGCTCGCGGCGCGCAGTTGCACGTGTTGCTTGAGCGAGTCGCGCAGGCGGGCCAGGGCCGCGGTCAATACGCCGGTTTCATCGCGTCGCGCCTGCGGCAGCGGAAAATCGAGATCGCCATCTTTGGCGCCGCCGACGGCATCGGCGAGGCGGCGAATCGGGCGCGACACGCCGGTGGCCACGAACGAGATCGCGGCGACCAGCAGCACCAGGCCCGCGGCCCCCAGCCAGAGCTGGCGCCGCAGCACGGCGCGCGCCTCCGCCAGCAGCTGCGAGCGGCTCATGACCAGCATCAGCCGCCACTGCAAGGTCTGCAGATTGCGCACCGCCAGGTAAGAGGCCTCGCCATTCGCCTCCTCGCGCACGAAGCCGAAGGTGCGGCCCTTCGACAACATGTCTTCCGCGGCCGGTCGCACCGCAGCCGCTCCGCGCACGTCCGCGTTGCCGATCGGGGTGATGAAGTCGTGCGCCGAAGGCGGCGACGCCAGCCAGCCCGCTGTGAAGGGCGGCAGGCGCACGCGCGCCGCGGAGCTGCGTACCCAGTCTAGTGCCAGGTCGGCCGTCACCACGCCGGCGAGTTCGCGCTTACCCTCTCGACCCGCGCGGAAGAACGGCACGGAGTAGGTGATCATCCAGGTCTCGCCGCCGCCCGCATCGAAGTACGGTGCCGACCACACCGGTTGGAGCGTATCGGCCGCCCGTCGATACCAGGGCAAGGTCGCGTAGCCGTACGACGCGCTCGCCAGGTCGGCGTACGCGATCAGGCCGGCGCGGCGGTAGTAGTAAGGCGCGAAGGCACGGGCTTCGGCGGCAATCGTCGAACCATAGACCTCCGGCCAGGCATTGAGGATTCCGTGGATGCGCAATGCATATTGCTCGGGCGGCGGATTCACTTCTTCGAGCTGGTGCGCCACCGTGCGGATGCCGCCCTCGATGGGCCGGATCACCGTGTCGATGTCGGCCGCCAGCCGCGCCGCGAGCTCGTCGGCGTCGCGCGCGGCGCCGGCCTCGAGGCGTTCCGCCGTGGCCTGGTACGACATGTACAGGGCGGCTGCGTAGATAGGCACGGTGACCGCCAGTACCCAGAACAGCAATCGGCCGCGAACCGTGCGGAATGCCTGCATGCCGGCCGCAGTATCGGAATGCCCACCAGGGCGCGGAATCGGGCCTAGGTCTTATCGTCTGATAACCTGACCGCGTTTCATTCCCCTGGAGAAACGCATGACTCGCATCGCCATCACGGGTGCATCCGGCAAGCTGGGCAGCGCCACCCTCGAATTCCTGCTGGCGCGCGGCTTTCCGGCCGGCGACATCGTGGCGGTGGGCCGCGATCCCGCGAAGACGGCGGCGTTCGCCACGCGGGGCGTGGACGTGCGCCATGGGGACTACCTCGACGTGCGCTCGCTCGAGCATGCGTTTCGCGACGTCGAGCGGCTGCTGTTCATTTCCACCTCCGCGCTGGGCGATGAGCGCATGCATCAGCACCGCAATGTCGTGTCGGCCGCGCACGCCGCGCAGGTGGGACACATCTTCTATACCAGCGTGGTGAAGCCGGCACCCCACGCGATCTTTGCCGCTTCGCCCGGGCACTTCCACACCGAGGCGCTGATCCGCGAGAGCGGCATCGCGCACACGTTCTTTCGCAACAACCTGTACCTCGACCTGGTGCCGTTGATGTTCGGCAGTGCCGTCACGACCGGCAAGCTCGCGCACAACGCCGCTGACGGCCGCATTGGATTCGTTTCGCGGCAGGATATCGCCGAAGCGTTGGCCGTCGCGCTCAGCATGAACCCGGTGGCCCAGGTCCATGACATCACGGCGATCACGCCCTATGGGCTGGCCGACGTGGCCGCCGGGTTGGGCAAGGCCAGTGGCAAACAGATCACGTATGAACCGCTGAGCAGCGAGGAATTCCGCGGCCTGCTCGAAGGCTTGGGCTTGCCCGCGCCGGTCGTCGGCATGTCGGTGGCGCTGGGCGAAGCCATGCGCGCCGGCGAGTTCGATGTGGGTTCACGCGATCTCGAGCGGCTGCTAGGCCGCGCGCCGACCACGCTGCAGGATTTTCTTGCGAAGGCGTTGGCCGCGAAGTAAACATCCGGGGAATGAGTTCCTCGGCACTGCGCGGACCCGCGCTCACGTTCGGCGACGACGGCGCCATGCGCTACGAGTCGGATGCCATCGTCGCCATGGCGAACGGCGTGATCACGCACTTCGGCCCGGCCAGCGAGATCACGCCTCGGCTGCCGCCTGCGACGGAAGTGCGGCTCAACGGCCGCGACACGCTGATGCTGCCCGGCTTCATCGACTGCCACGTGCACTACCCGCAGATCGGCATCATCGGTGCGCACGGCGAGCAGCTGCTCGACTGGCTCAACAAGTACACCTTCGTCGCCGAGCAGAAATTCGCCGAGACCACGTATGCGCGCGAGACCGCACGCGTGTTCCTCCGGGAATGCCTGCGGGCCGGTACCACCACGGCCGCGGTGTTCTGCACCGTGCATCCGCAGTCGGTGGACGCATTCTTCGAGGAATCGTCGGCGCTGAACATGCGCATGATCGCCGGCAAGGCGCTCATGGACCGCCACGCGCCGGCCGCTCTCATGGATACGGCGCAGCGCGGTTACGACGAATCGAAGGCGCTGATCGCGCGCTGGCATGGCCGGGGCCGACAACTCTATGCCGTGACACCGCGTTTCGCGGCCAGCAGTACGTCCGAGCAGATGGACATGGCCGGCAAGCTCTGGGCCGAGCATCCCGGCACCTGGCTGCAGTCGCATGTCGCGGAGAATCGCGCCGAGGTGGAGTGGATCCGCGAGTTGTATCCGGCGCGTCGCAACTACCTCGATGTCTACGACCACTATCGGCAGTTGGGGCCGCGCGCCATCTATGGCCACGGCATCTGGCTGTCCGAGGGCGAGCTGCACCGCTGCCACGACACGGGCACGGCGCTGGCGCACTGCCCCACCTCCAACGAATTCCTCGGCAGCGGGCAGTTCAACCTGCGCAACGCGCTGAAGGAATCGCGGCCGGTGCGCGTGGGCCTCGGCACGGATCTCGGCGCGGGCACCTCGTTTTCACAACTACAGACGCTGAACCAGGCGTACAAGACCGCGTCGCAGCTCGGCAACCGCCTCGATGCGCCACTCGCGTTCTACCTCGCGACGCGCGGCGGCGCGCGGGCGCTGCACCTCGACGACCGCATCGGCAGCCTCGCGCCCGGCATGGAGGCCGACCTCGTCGTCATGGACCTGAAGTCGACGCCGGCCATCGAGTTCCGGCTGCGCCGCTGCGAGAACCTCGAGGAAATGCTGTTCGTGCAGATGACGCTGGGCGACGATCGCGCGATCCGCGAGACCTGGGTCGCGGGCGTGATGGCGCACGCACGCGACCGCGCCGCTCACTGAACCGCGCGCGCCAGGTCGCGCAGTAGTTTGGCGCCGTCGCCACGAAATGCGCTGCCGTGCATGCAGGCCAGCGTGGTCGGATTTTCGCGCGCCAGCCTTTCCAGCACGGCGCCGGTGTTGGGCGCGTGCGCGTAGTAATCCATCGGGCCGCGAAACGCTTCGCTGGGCCCGAGGATGTCGCTCTCGGTCAGCGCCACCTCGCCGGTGCCGCCCTGCGTGAACAGGTCGCCGCAGAAGAAGGTGCGCGTGCTCATGTCCATCATCAGTCCGCACTCCCAGCCATGCGGCATGTGCGGGGTGTC